>OUNM010048327.1_pt1 | contig 18618 bp, 17 predicted proteins | sample 1769961 | NCBI WGS metagenome assembly OUNM01 (sample SAMEA3914820, study PRJEB12502) | metagenome | biome: forest; material: soil | place: USA | collected 2012-03-12 | depth 0.3 m
GGATAATGCCTTTCACTTCACCAGCCACCTCTGCGTTGACCGCCAATATATTTCCTTGCACTAACCCTGATTCGCCGATCGCGATCTTGGATTTTGCTTTTACGTTTCCAATCACTTTTCCTTCGATCCGGATATTTCCGGAGCTTTCGATATCCCCATGGATCAAGGTACCTTTTGCGATAATCGTGCTAAATTGAGAGACGTTCTCTGTCTCTTTTTTTGAATCCTTGCCTGCGAACATAGCCATAAATAGATTTTTTTAGTTTTTTAAAACAGCTTAGAAATAAATCAATTCTTTCGGGTTGATTGGGGTACCACTGCGCCAAAGCTCAAAGTGAAGATGAGGTCCGGTAGTAAGTTCTCCCGTATTTCCTATCGTCGCCACTATTTCCCCCATTTTCACTTCTTCTCCTACCCCTTTGTGCAAAACAGAATTATGCTTGTAAAAGGAAACCAAGTTGTTTGGGTGTTGTATGCCCAACACAAACCCGGTATCATCCGTCCATGAAGCAAAAATCACCACCCCATCTGCCACCGCCTTGATGGGCTCGTCTTTACGTGCCACAATATCAATCCCGTAGTGGCTTTTACGTTCGTCATAGTTTTCGGTTACAATTCCGTTCACAGGAGACAACAATATTTCCTCGTAGATCCCAACATTTGGGGAAAGCTTTGTAGTATTATTCAAAGATTTTCCACTCTCGAATTCAGTTCTCAAAAGAGAATCCACACTCGACATATAATCCAAATCTACTTTGTTGGAAACGATGACAGCGGCACTCCCTCCTTTTTCAACCGGTGTGTGTGTTTCTTGTACTTCTCCGGTTTCCACAATACTTTTCATATGGGAGATAAATAAGTCCTTTTGTCGAACTTGTTCTTGCAAAGAATCGAGGGCCAGCGCCAACCGAATCACTTTCTTCTTGGTATTGAAATAATCTTCCCTTGGATTGTACCAAATGCCGACCACTTTCGTGGCCACCCATAAGGAGAATGCGCCAAATACGATGAAAAAGAGGGCGCCGAAAACGAGGACTTGTGCATACGAAAACCGTACACTCGTTTTCAGCGCAAAGTTTTCCTCATTCCGGACAGTGAAATTTACCCGGGTGGAAAGCCATTGGTAAAATGTTTTTTTCTTGGTGGCCAAAACGTGTTTTTTGTGCTTTGTTTAAAAATAGTTACCTTAGTTGTCGCATTGATCGTAGTAAAAAAACCATTTATTCTAAATATTTACAAATTTTTATTCCTTTTGGAAGTTGTCGTCGAATACTCCCTCCTTGAACTAAAACAAACTGCAACAATCCTTTTAAAACATATCGGGAAAACAAAATTGATTTTGTGGTACGGAGAGATGGGCACTGGTAAAACTACACTAATAAAAGAAGTATGCAAAACATTGGGAGTGGTAGAACTTGTGTCCAGTCCTACCTTTTCCTTGGTAAACGAATATTATAGCCCTTCCCACGGCCCTATTTATCATTTCGATTTATACAGGCTGCGCAGCGAAGAAGAGGCAGAAGCAATGGGAATAGATGAATACTTGGATTCTGGCCGATTATGCCTCATAGAATGGCCCGAGGTCTCGCCCCATTTATTTCAAGACAGGGAGGCCATGGCCGTCCATTTATCCTACACGGGCCCAGAGACCCGACAAGCACTACTTATCCATCACTTAGATTAAGGCATATGAAGCCCACCGGATTTAAAGAATTGGCCCAAGAATTTGCCCTTTATCCACAAGAAGCGTTGTTGAAGGTAAAAGAAGGCAACACTTCTATCCAAATCGGTATCCCCAAAGAAATTGAATCCTTGGAAAACAGGATTGGACTTACACCAGGAGCCGTGAGCATCCTGACTGGCAACGGGCATTCTGTTTTGGTGGAAGCCGGCGCAGGAAAACCCTCCAAATTTAGTGACAAAGAATACAGCGATGCAGGGGCAAAAATCTGCTATTCAAGCAAAGAGGTGTTGCAATCCGATATCATTCTCAAGGTAGAACCCCCTACTTTAAAAGAAATCGAGGAAATGAAACTCGGTGTCACCCTTATTTCGGCCCTTCAAATTGCCAAGCAAAGCAATGAATACATGGAAGCCCTGGGCGATAAGAAAATCACCGCCATTGCCTATGAATTCATTGAGGACAAAGCAGGTGGACGCCCCGTGGTACGTGCCATGAGCGAAATAGCTGGGAGTACGGTGATGCTGATAGCGTCCGAATACCTGAACAGCGTCAACAATGGCAAAGGGATCATCCTTGGCGGGATAACAGGTGTTTCGCCTTCCAAGGTGGTCATATTAGGAGCTGGAACGGTGGCAGAATACGCTGGACGCACTGCTTTCGGGCTAGGAGCCGAAGTAAAGGTGTTCGACAACCATATTTATAAATTACGCAGGCTAAAAAGAGTGTTAAACCCCTTTGTTTATACCTCCACCATCGATACACAAACCCTTTCGGAGACCTTGAAGGAAGCCGACGTAGTCATCGGGGCATTGCGTGCGGAAGACGACAGGAGTCCGTGTGTCGTGACGGAACAAATGGTAGCCAACATGCAGGCCAATTCGATCATCATCGATGTAAGCATCGACCAAGGAGGATGCTTCGAAACTTCGCGGCTTACCAACCATAAAAATCCCATTTTCAAAAAACACGACGTCATCCATTATTGTGTCCCCAACATTGCTTCCAGAGTAGCCCGAACCGCAACCACCGCATTGAGCAATATCTTTACTCCCATCCTGCTCCAAATCGGGAAATACGGGGGCGTAGAGAGCCTCATGTTCACCAAAGACTGGTTCGAGCACAGTGTGTATGCATACAAGGGGTGCATGACCAAGCAAGTACTTGCCAAACGTTTCAACATGAAATTTACCGACCTGAGCCTCATAAGGCCCAAAAACCAGTAGTTTTCAGGGGTAAAATTCGTCTAAACTCACATGGTTTTCCAGCAATTGCCAACTGGCGTGCATGGGCAAATGCGTTTTGATGAATTCGATCGGGGGAGGCAAGAAGAAATCCTCGCTGTATTTCTTCACAAAAACCTTATTCTCAATTTTTCCGATACACATGCTCACATCAAGCAGGTACCAATAATTTTCTATCCTCACGACGTTCCAATAATGGTCCGGATAATCTTTTTTCTCTTTTGCGACGTCGAATCCTTTGGTGTATCCTTTCAAAGAACGGCATTCGATGTCGTTGTTTTGGCAAAAAATGGTGAACATGTCGGCAAAGCCCTTTGAGAGGGCTTTTTTGCTTTGGAACACTACCAAAGGATGTTGGGGAGGAAAATGTCCTGTCTGATAACTGTGTAGATCAAAGTCGATGTTGAGGGCGATCCATCTGAAAAAAGCCCTTACCTTTTGGTATTCGGAGAGCTTGTTCTTCACCAAATAGGCATTCACATCCCCCAAAGTCTTGAAATGCTGTGATTGGGCCTTCAACACATCGTGCTCTACATGCTTGTCCACCTCTGCTTTGTTCAGGAGATTGAAAGGCAGTTCTTCATAGAACATAACTTTTCCATCGTAATCGGAAGTATCCACCATGTCCAGTCCCAGAATATCGTACACATTTTCTTGGGCAAAGGCCTTTACCTGAAAAAAAAATAGCATGCAGAGAAAAAACAACGTACGCATAAAGCCTTAAAAGACACTAAAGATAACTTCTTTCCCTAAATCCAAAAAATATTTTGTGATTCCCGCACGCACGCCTGTACGTGATTACCCTTTTATGCGTAAAACAAATCTCGACTCCCTTCCCAACTTTCTAAGTTTTTTATAATTTTAACACCGAATAACACCATAATTTATGCGGATATCGTGGATTGTGTCTTGTTTTCTCCTCTCCATCTCCATCGCTTTTTCCCAACAACCCTCTTTAGCGGGTCAATGGGAAACAAAGGAACAAGACCAGATCTTGGTGCTCCACTTTGCTCCGGACGGCAACGGAACCTTTGACGGCACATCGTTTCTATATGAAGTGCAAGGAAAAGAAATCACTGCTACCTACGACTATGGGATCTTTAATTATGAATATGAACTAAAGAACAACCAACTTATCCTAAAGGAAGGGAATTTGGAACATCCCTATGTATTTAAAAGGAAATTGGCCCCCTCTTCTGCTGCCTTGCCCACAGTATTGACAAAAAAAAAGACGATCGACGGAGCGATCATAGGAACGTGGGCAAATGCCTCTACTTCTGTGGAATTTTTAGGCAATGGCACCTGCATCACATCTGACGGGAAAAAGAAACTGTTTGAAACCAGCGAAGGCAAACTGAAGCTCTTTTTCGCGAACAGGGCCGAAGAAAACAATTACAGCGTGAGCGCCCACAATTTGGACATGGTATTGGACGGGAAGCTCCAGCATTTCACGAAGAAGGAATCGTCTTCTTCCTCTGAAGATATGCGTGCCGTCAAAACTATTCTGCCCGAATTGGCCGGCAAGTGGTGTTACATTGCAAGTGCTTCCGAGGAAGCCCAAATGTCACAGGAATGTGTCGTCCTTTCGCACGATGGCCATTACCTCTTTTTACATGATACGAAAACAGAAGTGCCCAATTATTTAGACAAGGGCGAATGGTGGGCAAACGTGGACAACCTCTATTTTTTAGCAGAAAATGGGCAAACAGACACTTTCCGCATTTCCAAAAAGAAACATCCTGCCCTAGGTTATTTGATGTTGAACATCGATGGCAGGAACTTCATGTCGGCAGACAAGAGGGTTTCTTGGCAATAAGATTCCAATTTGAGTATCTTGGAGGCGAAATAAACCCCTCTATGGACCGCATTGCCCTCATTTTTGATTTTGATGACACCCTCGCCCCTGATTCCACTTCTAGTTTCCTGGAAAGCATCGGAATCGATACCAAAGATTTTTGGGGAAGGAAAGTAAAAATGCTCCTGGATGCCGATTGGGACCCCATTCCCGCCTATCTCCATAAAATGATCGAAGAAAGCAAAGAGGGGAAATCGATCACGAAAGAAAAACTAAAGTCGTTCGGCAAAAAGATCGAATTCAATGAAGGGGTAAAACGGTTTTTTGGCTACATCAAATCCACGTTCGAAAAGCGCTATCCGGATGTGAGCATCGAATTTTACCTGATCAGCAGCGGCATCGGGGACATTTTGCGGAACACGGAAATCGCCAAACACTTTACCCATATCTGGGCCAGCGAGTTCGATTATTCCAAAAATGGGGAGATCTATTTTCCTCGCAAAATCGTCAGTTTTACGGACAAAACACGGTACCTTTTCCAAGTCTCCAAAGGAATCATCGGCGACAAGGCCTATGCCAACCCATTTGAGGTAAACAAAAAGGTAGCTGAAGATAAATTACGGATTCCATTTAGTCAAATGATCTTCACGGGAGACGGATACACCGACATCCCTTGTTTTTCCATGATCAAAAAAAATGGCGGAATCGCTTTTGGAGTGTACGATAGGGCACATCGCGACAAATTTGGAAGGGCATGGGGATTTATTGAAGAAGGAAGGGTCAACAACCTCCACTCGGCCAATTACAGAAAAGGATCAGACCTTTGCAATTCGATCGAAATGGGTTTGGAAAGCATCTGCAAACGGATTGAACTGAAAAAATCCATCTATCAAGGGTAATGCGGGAAAGCATTCCACAAACAAAAAGAGCTCCAAGATGGAGCTCTTTTTGTTTGTGGAATATTATGCTTTTTAAGCGGAAGCTAGAGCTTCTGCACCTCCTACGATTTCCAAGATCTCCTTGGTAATCGCCGCCTGACGGCTCCTATTGTAGGTCAATTTCAATTCTTTTAAAAGTTCCCCGGCATTTTCTGTTGCCTTGTCCATGGCAGTCATCCTGGCACCATGTTCAGAAGCATTGGATTCCAACAATGTGCTGTATAGCTTTATCTTTAACGATTTGGGGATCAATTCCTGTACGATTTCTTCTTTGCTGGGCTCGTAGATGTAATCAATGTTCGATCCCTTCGTAGTGACAGTCTCCTCTTGTACGATCGGCAAGAATTGCACGGTGCGCACAATTTGAGTGGCGACATTTTTGAACTCATTGTACACGATTTCTACTTTATCGAATTCTTTGTGTACAAACCCGTTCATGACCCTCTCCGCTATCTTCCTAGCTTCATCGAAATTAAGCTTTTGAAAGATATGGGAATACTCTGTCAAGTGGCTCAATTTGCTCTTCAAAAAGACATCATTGCCTTTTTTTCCTAATGTAAGAACGGTCACATGACCTTTGGAGGCTTGCGTGGCATATTTCTCCCGGACCAAGGCATTCACGGTTTTGATCACATTGCTGTTAAAAGCACCGCACAACCCCCGGTCGGACGTCACGCAGATAAGGAGCACCTTTTCTACTGCTCTTTCTTCGGAATAAGGATTGGCGGACAGGTCAATACTCGCATCCGAAGATACGTTTGCCATGATGCTGTTCAGCTTTTGCGCATAGGGGCGCATTTGAATCACTGCGTCTTGTGCCCTGCGCAATTTCGCAGCAGAAACCATTTTCATGGCTTTTGTGATCTGTTGTGTCGAGGACACAGACTTGATCCTATTCCTTACTTCCTTTAAACTCGGCATGTTGCGTCCTTGATATCGGTCATTACTTCGTGAAAAGAGCCTCTCCCTAGTGTGGGGAGAGACTCAAAGGGGTTAAACCGCGTATTTTTTTGCCAATTCTTTGGCTACTTTTTTCAATACATCCGTCACACTGTCGTCTATCTTCCCTTTTTTGATCGCGGCCAATGTATCCGCGTTTTGTAGGGTCAATAGTGTGGAGAACTCCGCTTCGAACGCTTTGACACTCTCGACCGGTACGGTATCGATCAATCCGTTGATCGATACATAAATGATGGCTACCTGAAGCTCTACTGAAACAGGAGATGCAGCGGGTTGCTTCAAAATTTCCAAGTTCCGCTTTCCACGTTCGATGGTCAATTTTGTTGCGGCATCCAAATCGGAACCGAATTTGGCAAAAGCTTCCAATTCGCGAAATTGTGCTTGATCCAATTTAAGGGTACCTGCCACCTTTTTCATGGATTTGATCTGGGCCGAACCTCCTACGCGAGATACCGAGATCCCCACGTTGATCGCGGGACGGATCCCTGAGTTAAACAAGTTTGTTTCCAAGAAGATCTGTCCATCTGTGATCGAAATCACATTGGTAGGAATGTACGCAGAAACGTCGCCCGCCTGTGTCTCGATAATCGGAAGAGCGGTCAAGGACCCACCTCCTTTTACTTTGCCTACCAAAGAAGGAGGCAAATCGTTCATGTCCTGTGCAATGCTGTCTGATGCGTTGATTTTGGCGGCTCTTTCCAACAAACGGCTGTGCAAATAGAATACATCCCCAGGATAGGCCTCGCGTCCCGGAGGGCGGCGAAGCAAAAGAGACACTTCGCGGTATGCTACCGCTTGCTTGGACAAATCGTCATAGATCACCAATGCAGGGAAACCGGTATCACGGAAGTACTCTCCGATAGCGGCACCTGTAAATGGTGCAAAAAACTGCATAGGAGCCGATTCGGAAGCCGAGGCAGCTACTACGACCGTATATTTCATCGCACCCGCTTTTTCAAGCGTAGAAACAGTCAACGCGATCGTACTGGCTTTTTGCCCGCACGCTACGTAGATACAGAATACGGGTTCACCTCTGTCAAAAAACTCCTTTTGATTGATGATGGTGTCGATGGCCACGGTCGATTTTCCTGTTTGACGGTCGCCGATGATCAATTCCCGTTGTCCACGGCCGATCGGGATCATGGCATCAATGGCTTTGATCCCTGTTTGCAAGGGTTCATTTACCGGTTGACGGTAGATCACACCTGGTGCTTTACGCTCCAAAGGCATTTCGAACAATTCTCCTTCAATAGGACCTTTTCCGTCAATCGGGTTTCCAAGGGTATCCACCACGCGGCCCAACAATCCATTGCCTGCTTTTACATAGGCAATTTGATTGGTCCTTTTTACGATGTCACCTTCTTTTATGGTGGTAGAATCGCCAAAAATTACGGCTCCTACGTTGTCTTCTTCCAAGTTGAGAACCAATGCCCGTAGGCCATTCTCAAACTCAATCAACTCGCCGGATTGGGCTTTGGTGAGTCCATAAATACGGGCAACACCGTCTCCCACCTGCAACACGGTCCCAATTTCCTCCAGTTCCGCTTGCGTTTTTGAGTTTGAAAGTTGTTCTTTCAGTATCGACGAAATTTCGTCTGGTTTTATTCCTACCATAATTAAATCTTAGGTATATATTGGTTCTCCGAAAAACTTTTTTTTATGTTATTCAATTGGTTTTTCACCGAATTGTCAAGTTGCATATCTCCGATGCGAAGCACGTACCCTCCTATCAAATCCTCTTTCACGTGCTGCTCTAACTCTACTTTCTTGCCTGTTTTTTCTTCTACTGCCTGTACAAATTGAGACCTCAATGCTTCTCCTAACTGGAAAGGGGTATACAATTGTGCTTTTACGATTCCTTTCAACGCATTGTATTGCGCGATGAATTCGGAGGCGATCGAAAACAGATGCGATTCCCTGCCCTTTTTAACCAATAATTCGAAATAACTGGCCGTAATCGGGTTTACCTTATTTTTGAAGATCGCGTTCAATACTGCCAATTTCTTGTCGGCTTTGATAATCGGGCTTTTCAACACGAGCACCAATTCACGACTTCCCTGGCAAGAAGCCACGATCAATTGCATATCTGCTAAAATGGTGTCCAATAGACCTTTGTCTATCGCAATACTCATCAACGACTTGGCATACCGTTCTGCTATTTTGCTCTCCCTCATGCTTCGGCCTTAGTTAAGTTTTGCTTCGTTCAAATAGGTTTGAACCAATGCTTGTTGTGAAGCATCGTCTTTCAATTCTTTTTTGATGATCTGTTCAGCAATTTGAACCGATAGACTGCCCACCAAATTTTTGATTTCCGTCAATGCCGCTGCCTTTTCGTTTTGGATCGATTGGCGTGCGTTTTCCAGCAATTTGTTGGCATCTTCGCTCGCTTTGTCTTTGGCTTGATTGATCAAGGAATTGGCAGTTGCTTGTGCTTCTTTCAATATCTTGTCTCTTTCCAAGCGGGCTTCATCCAGCAGGCGTTGGTTATCGGCCTGTAATTTCTGCATTTCTTGTTTTGCCTTTTCCGCAGAGTGAAGCGCGTTTTCGATGGACGTTTCCCGCTCTTTTATGGCACCTAAAATAGGCTTCCAAGCGAATTTAGAAAGAACGAAAAGGACTAGGCTGAACGTCACCGTCATCCAGAAAATAAGCCCAAGTCCTGGTTGTATTAATTCCATAATAATAGAGGGTAAGGGGTTGTTATCTAAGGAACTATAAAAGTAGCGCCCTCCTCTTTCAAAGGACAGGCGCTATTTCTATATATTACCGTAAGAAAACGATCAAAAGACAAACTACGATACCGAAGAATGCTGCACCTTCGATAAGGGCTGCTGCTACGATCATGGTAGCTCTGATATCTCCCGTAGCTTCTGGCTGTCTTGCGATTGACTCAAGAGCGCTGCCACCGATACGTCCAATGCCTAAACCAGCTGCCAATGCGCCGATACCGGCACCTAAACCAGCACCTAGGTAAGAAAGACCAGTGTTTGAAGCTTGCAATAATAAATCAAAGAGTGCCATAATGTAAATTTAGTTTATATTGGGTTATTATACGAATTGAAATGGTTGCAAAACAGTGAAAATCAAGCATCATGCTCATGATGCCCGTGTTCTTCTACCGCCGCACCGAAATACAACGCGGAAAGCAGGGTAAACACGTAGGCTTGAAGAAACGCGACAAGCAATTCCAAGAAGCTCATGAACAATGTAAAGGCCACCGAAAACACGGAAACTCCATATCCCAATCCTTGGCTCATCTCCCCAAAGATGAAAATCAAACTAAAAAAGCCCAAAATAATGATGTGGCCAGCCGTGATATTGGCAAATAGACGGACCATCAAAACAAACGGTTTTAAAAAGACGGAAATGATCTCGATCGGAACAAGAAGGATATAAAGCCCTTTGGGTACATCTGGAAGAAAAATATGTGCCCAATAGGTTTTGTTCCCGCTAAAGTTGGTCACCAGAAACGTAAAGGTCGCCAATACCAATGCCACCGCCACATTTCCTGTCACATTCGCTCCAAATGGGAAAAAAGGAATAAGTCCAAAAATATTGTTGACCAGAATGAAAAAGAAAATAGTCAGAAGGAAGGGCAAAAACCGTTCATATTTGGCTCCTATGGAAGCTTTGGCGATGTCGTCCCGAACAAATAATACAATGGGCTCTAAAAATGACTGCAATCCTTTGGGTGCTTTTCCTTCCGTTCTTTTGTACGCTCCCGCTACATTCAAAAAAACGACCAATAGCACCGCCACGCTCAAAAACATGGCAGCCGTGTTCTTTGTAATGGAAAAATCATACACTTTTGAACCGTCTTTCGCCTCGAAATGCCCATGCGAATAGTGGAATTCCCCATATTCCTTCGCATCCGAACCTTCTTTTGGTTCCAATTTATTTGACAAGAAACAATACAACTGTCCTTTGTTCACCAATAGGATCGGCAATGGCACAATGATATGATGATGGCCAATTTCGGCCACATGCCATTCGTGCACATCGATGATGTGGTGAATAATCATTTCACCTGCATTGAATTTTTCTTTCTCCGAAGAACCTTCTGATGCATAGGAAGTTGAAAACGCGGAGGCAAAAAAGCACAGAAAAAGAAACGCGAGAAAAGAACGATGAATAAAGCTAGTTTTCACTCTTGTATAGACTCTTTTTTTAAATCGGCCCGCAAGTTAGAAAGTAAAAGATAAATTTCAAATCCAGTAAAGGATAAATACAGCAACAAAAAGTAGATCACAAAACTTACCTCTTTTTTTATCACAAAAACAAAATACAATAGAAGGAATCCAAGACTGAGAAACATCCTCAATCCTTGGGTCGTCATAAATAGGGTCACAAATTGTGTGTTGTTGGACTTCAACGTGGGAGAAATCAAGGCGTGCACAACTGCCGTCAACAACACGAAAAAAGCAAACGCCCACCAAGAAACCGCCGGAAGCACGATTGGAACACAAAAAATAGCCAGTACCGTAAGGAATAAAATAACGATGCTAAAAAGGCCTAATTGGATATATGGATTTTTCATGGGTGCAAATGTACAAAAGCCGATTCATTCGCAGGAAATGATTTAGGCCGTTCGTTTTTTGTTTTTGGCACCTAAAAACAAACAATCATAAGGGCTTCATTCTATAATAAGTAAGTTAAGGCACCTTCCATTCCGCACAGAATGCTTTTTTAGTATTTTTACCTACTTTTTAGAAATCTACTACAGATGATACGAAAGGGAGCATTCTTAACTAAGGTTAGCATTGGACAAATTTCATTTAAACAAAAAAATAGAGTTTAACAGACCTTTTTTCACCGGCAAAGAACCCGAATACCTTCAAGAAGTCATTCAATCTGGCAGAACTTCCGGAAATGGCCGCTTCACAAAATTGTGTCAAGACTTCTTTCAAGAGAAGTATGGACTACGAAAGTGCCTCATGACTTCCTCTTGTACCGACGCCATCGAAATGGCCACACTCTTGATGGACATACAACCTGGTGATGAAATCATCCTCCCTTCTTATACTTTTGTTTCCACGGCCAATCCTTTTATGCTTCGCGGGGCCCGGGTGGTCTTTTGCGACAGCAATGGCTCCAATCCCAACATCGATGCCCACCTTATCGAAGAGCTCATTACGCCCAAAACAAAAGCAATCGCGATTGTCCATTATGCCGGCATCGCCTGCGACATGGACAAGATCGTGGCCCTCGCAAAAAAATACCGGCTTTTTTTATTGGAAGATGCCGCACAGGCAGTAGATGCTTTTTATAACCAGAGGCCATTGGGCTCATTCGGTCATTTCTCGGCCTTCTCGTTCCATGAAACCAAAAATATTTCCTCCGGCGAAGGGGGAATGTTGGCCGTAAACGATGAAGCTTTTCACAAAAAGGCAGAAATTGTATGGGACAAGGGGACAAACCGCAGTGCTTTTTTTAGAGGCGAAGTGGACAAATACAATTGGGTGGCCCTTGGGTCTTCTTTTCTTGCCTCGGAGATTACAGCATCCTGTTTATTTGCACAGTTGGAATACATGGACGCCATCCAGTCCAAGCGGAAAAAACTCTGGGAGTATTATTTTGACCTTTTGCAGCCCCTAGAGAAAGAAGGAAAGATGCAGCGCCCATTGCTTCCTGATTATGCAAGCCACAATGCCCAAATATTTTACCTCGTATTGAATTCCTTGGAAGAACGGGACGGATTATTGAGGCACTTGAAACAATTGAATATTCAGGCTTCTTTCCATTACCAGTCGCTCCATCGTAGCCCATTTTACACCTCCCTGCACAACGAAACAAAAAGCCTGCCCAACGCGGATAAGTATTCTGAATGCTTGTTGCGGCTTCCCTTGCATTACCACCTGGACTTGGACGACCTCGCCTTTATTGTCGAAAGCATACAACGTTATTGGCATTAAGGGTGCTTCCTGACCAACAAAGTAAAATCGTACAAATCATAATCGTGCAGCAACGCGACATTTCGGGACAGGTGGCGTTTACAGTGATCAAATAATTTACAAGGGTCGCAATAGTACAGATCTTCCCGCATCCTTTCTTTGTCGGAATACGATGTGAGGGCATTGAAAGCAATCCCGAGACGGCTCTTTTCAAACATGTGTCGGATCGTGAAAAGAATGTAGTCCCACCACTCTTCTTCTGTTACTTGCGCAAATGTCCTATTAAAAATCCCGCTTGCGACCGTGTAATCCGCGATGGACATTTCGTGCGCGCTAGTAATAGATTGAAAATAGGCATGGGGATGTTGCTGACGCGCTATCTCGACCACAAATGGCACCAAGTCATACCCTTGGTATACTGCCTTTGTTCCGAATTCTTTTTGCAGGTACTCCGAAAAATCCCCAAAACCGCACCCTAAATCGTTGACCGAAAAAGCTTCCTTATTTCCAAAGAGTATCCCTATCTGTCGAAAGCGTGTTTGCTGATCCTTTTCATTTTTCCAATCCAAGGCACGCGGCGTGATGCCAAATTCCTTGATTTTCTCTCCGATCAACGCTTCATTCTCTTGTCCTATACGTTCTTCTACCTTCATGATCCGGATTTTTCGATGGCGATCGGGCGATTCCTTACTTCATTGAAAATCTTGGCAAGATACACGGATACTACCCCTACGAACACACACAAAGTGGAAATCCCCACACTAAAAACAGAAATCAAAAAAGCGTTGCCCTGCGGCCTAATCAAATAATAGACCATACACCCGCAGCTTAGGCACCACATGAAAATGCTGCAGATAAACATCCCATACAAAGGTGCGTTCGTGGAAGAAGTAATCGTGGAAACCAACAATTGCACTTTATGTCTCATTGAAAACGAGGTACTCCCCTTGTCTTTTTTTGTGACCGTTACAGCTTGTTGTACGAATCCTACATGGTAAAACAATACCCACAATTCGACATCTTTTTCAGGGTAGCGAAGCACTGATTCGACGTATTTCCTTGTCATCAATCTCGCGGTCACTACATTTCGGGGAATAGGGTAGGCAGAAATGGACTGGACAAGAGAATAATACAAGCTTCCCGAAACCCTTTCCCACCAGTTTCCTTTCCGGGTTTCCTGAACTCCATATACTACGTCTGTTCCCTCTTTTTTTAGCTGCCAAAAATCGTTTACCCATTCCGGGGATTCTTCCAAGTCCGCATCAATCAAAAAAATCCACTCCCCTTTCGCCTTTCCCAAGCCTACCCGAATGGCAGCCTGGTGGCCAAAATTGCGCGAAAGATGAACGACCCTCAGTTTAGCATCTTTTGAAGCGAGTTCTTCTGCCAAGGCCAGGGCATTGTCCGGCGAACCATCGTTGACAAGAATGATTTCAAAATTTTCCGTAATCGCGCGTGCGGCAAGCGAGCATCGGGTATAAAACTCCACTAAATAGGGTGCTGATTTATATAAGGTGCTTACGATGCTAAGATACATAGAGACGGGTGTATGAAAGCCGAAGCTTCTTTTCCTTTGTTGAACAATAGATCCAAAATGGATACTTGATGGAGAAAGGGAGCGTGCAATTGCCTATATTCCGGATAGTTCCCATATTCCATCCAAATCAAGCCTATATTCTCTTCTTCAAGACGGGCGGTATCCAAATATGCTTTTGCTTTGCCCCCGCTCACATAAATCGATCCTTCCAAATAGCGGATAATTTCGATCAATCGTTCTGTTTTCCCAAACGCCTTTCTGGGGATTTGTCGGGAGTCTACCATGCGAGTCGTAATGCCCAATGCCGAACAGACCGCATGCATAAATTTCTGATTGATTTTGGACAAGTTGGTTTCCTGATCTTTCAAATAAAGCCTCTCGAACAAGGCGCTATATTCCGAAAAACAAGGAGCCTTATGGTAATGATGGAACAGCGAATGCCAGTGTTTTTCCCTCCAATAGTTTCCTACTGCGTGTACTTCGTCGATTTTGTCCCCTATCCCGCCCTTTACAGGAATCGTGAGCCAATGAAGGCCATGAGATGTCCGTATTTGATTCCGGTTTCTCCAGTCATTCTTCGTGTATTGCACCTCGTCGTACACGACAAACACATCGCATTGGCTGATTAGATCGAAATAGCCTTTCCATGGAATGTAATTGGATTGACAAATCGCGATTTTCTTTCCTTTCATAGGCACGGCTCGGCTTGTCAAGTTAATAAGAAATATGATACCTTTGAAAAACTCGACTGATGCCCCTTGCTTGTTTGGGAGTTTGCTTCCTGCTTCTTTTGATGTCGTTCCTGCTGGGACATTTTTTATACGGGAGGCTCATCTTTCGTTGGACAGAAAACGATACGCTTTCTACCTTTTTTTTCACTGGTTTTTTGGGCTTCGGAACGCTCACGGTTTGCTATTCCCTCCTCTTCAAAGGATGCTCCAGCTCTTTATTTCCTTGCTTCGTGCTCCTTTTTTATATGGCAATAAAAGGGTACCACTTTCATCTTCCACGATTTTCCAATGCTTTCTTCCCTTTCGCCCTCGTCTTCCTCGTTTGGGTAGCGTATTTCAACTATGTCACCCAAGCCCACCAAGACCTGTTGTTTTATGCCATCTTGGCCAAGTCTCTTTCTATTTTTAGGGAAGAGAACTATTTTTTGGTCCATAATCTGATCTCGGCCTCTTTTTCCGGGTATACGCCTTATCACTACGGTGAGTTGTGGATAAGCAATGCCATCTCCTGGGCAAGTGGCATTCCCCACGTTCAATCATTGCATTTCGTCGTGTACAGTATCCTTTCTTTTTTCGTATGGCTCGGTGTTTCTAGTTTGTTTGCGGCTTCTTTTCCTAGTTGGAAACGCTTGCTCATAGGCTTTTTAGTTCTTTTTTTTACAGTCAATGCCTATTCCTTTGCCCAATCCTTCCTTCCATCGGGTTTTCCTATGTATGTGTTCAACCTATTGGAACCAGCTTTTTTCAAGACGCTCTTCTTTCAACCCATGGCATTGGCCGCTTCTTGGTGGATCCGTAGAAACAAGCAAATGGCCCTCCTTTGGCTTTGCCAGGCCCCCTTGTGTTCATTTGTCACGGCCCCAGCCATTTTCGGAGGGATTTTGATCTGGTTGCTCTTCCTTTCTTTCCAAAAATCCCAATCTCAGGTAGAATTAAAATCCCTTTGGCTCATTTGGCTTCTTCATATAGTGGCGCTTTTGAGTGTGACGACATGGAATGTATCTCCCAAGGTCATGACATGGTCTATGCGTGATTTGATCCAGTTCTATTTGGACCGCCTCTCCTTTTCCTTGCACACCTTCTGTAACATTGTTTTAGGGCAGGCCCTTTTTGTCCTCTTTTCTTCTATTCCGTTGCTAGCAGCCTTCTTTTGGATAAAGCCAAATACCATTTCTTTTCACCCCCTCTTCCTCATTGTATCCGTTCCACTCGCAGGTATTGGAGCCTTTGCCCTCTTTTTTCCTGTAAAAGATGCCGTCCAGTTGAGCTATGTTTCGTGGATCGGAATCGGGTTTCCTCTCTTGCTTCATCTTTTTTCGTATGTGAACGCTGTTCCTAAACGCGGAGTCTGGCTCGGAGTAGCAGGAAGTATAAGTATCTTGTTTTTGCAATTCCCGGTTAAATCCTCCCTCTCGGATGATTATTCCGTTTCTTATCTGAAAGCTCTTTCCTTGCACTTCCAAACAGAAGGAATCCCGAAAATCGGCAGTATCAAAAAACCGGTAGACCTCCATTCGTATTCTCAACATACCCATCCCATCCGCAATTTCGCTTTCCTTCCTCACTTTGTTGGATGCATTCCCATGACGATGCCGATCCAGCTGGATCCGGATCCCATTACACAGTTTAGGAGCATCGAAATAGGACAAGAATCCAGCTTTTTTTCTTATCTGCAAGAAAAAAAAGGCACGTTTTGGGGTCTTGGAAAGACGGAATGGGAGGAGGCTTGCTGCACGTTTGTGGAAGAACACCAATTGGATGGGATCGTAGTGGAAAAAGGGGCAGACATTCCTCCTTGCCTGTCCCATCAAATAAAAAAGACACTTTTCGATCCCGTTTCGGGAGAAAAGTGCCTTTTATTGAAGAAATGACGATATCATAACGTCATTCTTCAGCATAGTACAAAATGCTTTAATTTCTTTTTTCAGCCCCTTTCAGACCAAACCAAGCGATGTAGAGATAGCACACAATAGGAATGATAAATGCGATTCTCAACCCAAGTGCTTCACTTCCATAATTATGTTTGATATAATCGACACAAGCCCCATAGATCACCGGAATAATAGCACCACCTACGATGGCTGTCGATAAGAACCCAGAAGCTTGTGTCGTGTGCTTGCCTAGCCCTTTCACCGCCAACGTGAAAATAGTAGGGAACATAATCGAATTGAAAAGCCCCACAGCAATAATGCTCCACATCGCGACAGAACCATTGGTATTTACAGAAACTACGATAAGGGCGATGGCAACGATTGCGTTGAAGGCCAGAACAAGATTGGGTTTAAATTTATTGAGTGCGTAAGCGCCCACGAAGCGGCCTACCATGGCCCCACCCCAGTAATAGGAAACAAAAGCGGCCCCGGTCTCGTGGTTGAGCCCAGCGATTTCCGGTTGTTCAAAATAATTGATCAAATAACTTCCGATAGCGACTTCACCGCCCACATAAGCAAAGATCCCAATGACCCCAAATACCAGATGCGTATATCCCCAAGCGCTGCTATGTGACGTCTCCTCCTGTTCCAAGACAACGTCCTCACTGTTCGTTTGGATAACAGGCAGCGCAATACGCGAAATGACGAACGCAATGAGCAACAACGTGGCCGCCAATCCCAAATAAGGGATTTTCACCGCTTCTGCACTGCTGTGGCTCAGCGCCGACAAGATAAAGAAACTACCAAAATGGGGTGCGATGAACGTCCCAACTGAGTTCAATGCTTGCGCCAATGTAAGCCTAGCGGAAGATGTTTCTGGATCGCCCAGAATCGACACATACGGATTACCCGCTACTTGAAGCAATACGATGCCTGTCGCCAATACGAACAAAGAAAAAAGAAAAACTGCATAAGAATGGAGTGAAACTGCAGGGAAAAACATCAAACAACCTGCTGCTGCAACCAAAAAGCCCAAGATCATGGCTTTTTTATATCCGATCTTTTCAATTAATCTACTCGAGGGGATAGACATAATGGCATAGGCACTGAAGAAACAGAATTGAATGAGGGACGCTTGCGTATAGCTTAGCTGGAATACTTTTTTCAAATACGGTACCAGGATATCATTCAGACAGGTAATGAATCCCATCATAAAAAAGAGAACCATCAAAGCATAAAGCGCAGTACGCATGCTTGCTTTGTTCCCGACTTGTTCTTGTGTTGAGGTGAAGTTTGCACCCCCTCCATGTCCTAATCCTGCCATTTTTTACGTTTTTATAATTACTGGTAATGCTAATGCTATGTGAGAAGTGGTGCGATGACCATCGCCACTATGGAAACGAGTTTAATTAAAATATTCAACGAAGGTCCCGATGTATCTTTGAACGGATCGCCTACCGTATCCCCTACTACGGCCGCTTTATGCGGGTCCGATCCCTTGAAATAGATTTGCCCTTTGATGTCCACGCCCGACTCGAACATTTTCTTTGCATTGTCCCAAGCTCCTCCCGCATTGGATTGAAAAAAGGCCATCATAATCCCGGAAACCAATACGCCTGCCAAAAACCCTCCCAACGATTCTGCCCCGAATAAAAACCCGATCGCGACAGGTGTCAATAAGGCCAAAAGACCAGGCACCAGCATTTGGCGGAGCGCCGCATTGGTGGAAATTTGGATGCATTTCTGATAATCCGCTTCGGCAGTTCCTTCCATGATGCCCGCAATTTCACGGAATTGCCTTCTCACTTCTTCGACCATTTCATTGGCGGCATCCCCTACTGCACGGATAGCATAGGCAGAAAACAAGAAAGGAATCATCCCTCCCAATAATAAGCCTCCCAATACTTTGGCATTCGCAATGTTGATGGCAGAAAGGTGGGTACTGTTCATGTAGGCGGAGAACATAGCCA
>OUNM010206949.1_pt1 | contig 18593 bp, 15 predicted proteins | sample 1769961 | NCBI WGS metagenome assembly OUNM01 (sample SAMEA3914820, study PRJEB12502) | metagenome | biome: forest; material: soil | place: USA | collected 2012-03-12 | depth 0.3 m
CTGCCTGGTCCCGACTCCGGCCGAGGCTCTTCCCTGCGTCCATGTCCCTCTACGGTGAACTGATGATCTACCGGTCGAAATGGGAAGGGAAAAACGAACCGCCCCGGGCGTGGGCACTGGCGAGCATGCCAAGGAGCGGCACAAGAGAGACCGCAGAGGCAACGTGATAGACTGGACTGCGCCCTTGCCCCCGGGCTTGGTTGCACGGCCTGAGAGGCCAAGGATCAGCTCTGGGCACAAGTCGTGGTTCGAATTCATCCAGAACAAGGACAAGAAAAAGAAGAAGCTCGAGTTCGAGGTATTATTGGATTTGCGCCAGCCCATCGATCGCCCGAGCAAGCCCAGGCACTGACCGACACCGATCCAGTACACCGAGAGGCGGGAGCCCCCGCCTGGGTTTGAGTTTGTTCCCATTGGGAACCCGGCTCTGACAACGGCATGCAAAGAGCTCTCTCGCGAGCAGGACGCCATGATATTTATCGTCACGGTTTGTCTACCAAGGGATCACCACACGGGCTGTTCCCGCCCTTCCCGGCACTGACACTTCTCTCTCCTAGTCGATGTCTGGGCTCTCCAAGAGACTCAGCTCTCATCTGAACCGAGTTGGCTACCACATCCGGCAGACTATCGTGGACCAAGCACGCGCTACTCTCGGCGATGACCAGCCTGGGGCCACTGGCACAGCAACCGGCCTGCCGGAGCCCATCCCGGAGAAGCAGGAGGACATCAACAAACAGGCTGACGCAGCAATCAGGGATCTGTTTCCTCGCATACCCAACACTGATCGCCAGGTGATCATTGAGCATGCGTTCAACAAGGTAGGTACACACTCAAACCCCACGTCGAGCGACCTCCGAGTGATGGGTAGATGATCTCACCCCCGAACGTACAGTCGAATCCAGGCGGTAAGGATGGCCCGCCTGTTGGCCTCGCACCCGATATCAACCTTTCGCGCCGCGTACAGCTGGCGGTACTTGCCCATATCCGGCACACTCACACAAGATACGATCACTTACTCAAGGAGACGACCTATGTCAATGCGAGGAAAGCTGTTGAATCCCTCTGTCTCGATGTCCTCGTCAAGTGGCGAGGGGATGAGGAGACAGGGCGGGACCAGCTTGACGAGATTCTCTGTGAGGTTATTGTCATCTCAGAGTCTGAGAGCGACGACTCGGATGACGATGACGAGGATGACTCGTCTGACAGCTCATCCGCGGATGAGAAGCCGGCGGGCCGCCTGGTTCAAGATGACGGGGCAGCTAGAATGATAGCACCCCCCGTCGATCTACCGCCCGCTGCTCCGTTGGCTACTAATACCTCTCGAGGCGGACGGCCTCCCCGGGGACCCCATGTGTCACGGAAGAAGATCAAAAAGCCTTCTCGCACGGACCGGAGGGCAGCCAAGTGGGCACAACGGGGCTTCAACCGCTATCAAGCCGCCTGGCATGAGGCTGTGGAGCGGCAACGGCATGAAAACGACGGGTTGATGCAACACAGTGGCCCTCCTCCTTTGGGCAGATCCGCAAGTCACGGACCACAGCCGTGGCGGGCCGCCGAGCTTGGTCGCCTAGATCCCGCCCTGCCCGTTGCTCGCAACCCGGCCGAGCCGTCGTACCATGTCTTCCACGCTCACGGGGCTGCCTTGCCCCTTGTAGATGTGTCCCGAGAGCGGGGAGCTCACGAGCAGGCGGTCACCTACAACATGCCGCAGCAACAGGCGCGCGCTCAAGAGAACCCGGCCGTGAGTGGTTTCAGGCCCATTATTGGGTCCCGAGCTGTCCCAGAGGTTGAGCGAGTAAGTTATCGTGGGCAAGATCTCAAGGACTACCTTGTGCAGTCGATCGAACCTGCCTCTCCCCGGCCGTCCAACTTCCCACCCCGATCTTCCATTGCATCTCACCAGCCCGAGCGTGGATTGCCCGAGCGTGGATTTCCCCATGGCGGCGAGAACTCGGTGCGGGACATCCGTCCCCGGGCCCCCGTAAGGGCGGCTGACGAATTCACATCCGCCCAGGGGCTTCATCCCGCCTATGCTGAAGAGGGCTTCATCAGATTACCCCCTCGCCCCCAGCCAAATCGGATGCCCATCGCGCCTGACCCACGCTCGGAGCCTTTTATTTTGCTCAACCCGTTGCCCGTCAGTTCAGCCGCTGGAGGAAGGGTTGTCGCAGCTACTGCGGACGGCCTGGGCTTAGGGCATTCGTCGACATGGCAGGATGATGCAGCCGCCCGCGGTCGTGACTTGGGCTTGAGAACAGGTCTCCGACGACCCTGGATTGGGCATGACGGGGTGGTCCTTAGATCGGAATCGCGTCCCATCGTTATCCAGGATTATCCTTCGCCGCCCAGACAATCGCGGGTGGATGCTGCGTACGCGCCATTGGAGAGCCGCCGTCTCTCCCCAACAAGATGGGTGGACGCTCGCCACATTGGCCCCGGCGAGGTCGGTGAGCGTGATAGACGGCATGCCGACTCGGGGATCGAGCAACGTATTGAAACTCTTCAGGACGATTTCGTGGAAATTGTCCGAGTTTCCAGCAAGTTTCCCAGGCAGCATGAGCCGCGTCCAGTCTCAGCTGGTACAGGGAGGTACAATCTCCGCTCGGCACCGGCGCAGCAGAACGCGTCACGGCAGCCAACTGGTAGTGTCCCACGGCACGATATCCGGCGACTTGCACAGGGCCAGCGTCTGGAACGCGTTGTGGGAAGGGTCGAAGTGCCGGTTTTTCCAGATGAAAACGGGTATCAGAGACAGGAGCGCGTGGTTGGAATTGAATACATCCATCCCCGCCCAAGGTATTCAACCCTGCCCACTCCAATCAGCACCGATATTTACCGTGCGGATAGCCTCGAGACCCGTACCTATTCGGACCGTGGCCCTTTCCACGAAGCAAATGGCCCCGTTTACCGGTCCCGTTCGAACTCGGTCGCACCACTCCCTTACCCGGGACTTCCGTACCACCAGCCCCATAGTGGCCGCCCGACACCTAAGAGGGACGAGGTGATCATGCTCGACTAGGCGGCCGGTTGCATTCCTACATACTTTTGCATTCGAGAAGCGTGCTCAGCCTTGAGCAGGCGGGGCTTGTTTTCTCGCTGTTGGACATACTGTGTACATTATCTCGGCCAAAAGTCCCTACATTCATCAGCCGAACCTAGCTGGCATTTCTGTTGGAGCATTCAAAGGTCGGAAGGCGCTGTCAGGGTTTGGCAAACGGCATAGGGATTACGGATATCGGGGGGGGGCTGGAGGGGGTGCAAAAGGTGGCCGATTGTTGGCATTGGAAAGGAAAGGCGTTACCGAGCATTGGACGGCTGTCCCGGATGCATTAGATGGGGCGCACTTGATTGTACGGTATAGACATGTAATTGTAACTCGGCTTGACTGCCTTGTCGTGGTACTTCTGCATAGAATCGACACTCCAGGACCGGTGCGCCAGTCTAAACGATCATGATGAAAAGTGAAATATCCTGGACCAGGTACTTGCAACTCACGGCTCATGGACCCATATCTGCAAACCCCCGAGCGCCACCCATGCAATCATTAAAGCATCCAACTCCACCACCCCCGCCATCACGCCAACATGGCTTGCCTCTCGGTCTGCGCCGTCCGGCCGGTCGGTTCCGCCGTCGTCTCTTCACCAACCCTCCCCGCCGGCAACTGTGTATCAGGCGCACTCGGCAAGTGCACGGCAGCCCGGCTCGCAACCTCGGCCTCGAGCGCGGCCAGCTCGTCCTCGACCTCTTCCTCGTCCTGAACCGATATCCTCCCCGCGATGATCTCGCTCACCTCCTATTATTGCCCCACCGTGTCAGCCAGCTGGAAAATAACAAGAGAGCGCAAGAAAAGAAGAAACGAACCCTCTGATAAGCAATCGCCTCGGCCGTCTCCCCCATCAGCTTCTCGACATTCTCCACGCCGCCCATCTCCCGCTGGATGTCCTTGAGCACGCGCGTGCCCTGCTGCAGGCCGAAGAGCACGTCCTTCTGGATCAGCGCGAACTCGACCGACGAGGTCAGCTTCTCGAGCTGCTCGAGCTGGGCGTCCGTCTTGGCGAGCAGCGACTCCTGGTACTTCTTGCGGCGGAGGGCGAGGAGGGCGCGGGACTTGTCGCCCTTGGCGAGCAGATGCCGCGCGGCGGCGGTTTCCTTGGCGGTTATGTGGGTGATGCGGCGTTGGTATTGGTGAAGCTTGTCGCGTTGGGTTTTGAGGTCGAGGATGGCTCTGTTGGAGATTCCCCGGGGGTTTAGTTAGGGAGGGGTGGTGGAGGACGTGGGAGGACGGGAGAGGGAGAGGGGACGGACTGGTCTTGGGCCGTTACACGGCTGGGGTTATTGCCCATTGTGACATTTGGAGACGGATCACCGGAGTGTTGGAGGTTCTGGTGTGGTGGTGGTGGTGGTGGAGGGCCGAGTCCGGAGTCCAGCCCTCTCTCTCTGAGTCGCAAGGCGGAGGAATGGCGGTGGTGTTGAAAGGCGGGCCTGAGACGTCACCGCATGGATGGTGCAGGGGGCTTAGACCGCTACAGGATATTCAGTCCCGTGCGTCGAAGAGATCGAACATGGAGAGTTTACCAACCACGCTGAGGTGGGAATCATTGAGAAATAAACACTGCTTCGAGTCTTATACCAAGTAAATTTGTTACATATTTTGCAAAAAGCAGACTGTTTATAGCGTAGGATTTGAGGTTCTCCTTTCTCTCCTCTGGTCTCTTAAGAATGTGTACATGATTCCCGCTCTCCGCCCTTATCGATACAGTTGCTCCGAGCGTGGCTTGGGGGTTTGGCGGGACACATGCGGGGCTACGTAATCTCGCTCGGGCACATGCGGCAGCACACGTCGTCGAAGGCAAAGCCAACATCCCACCACCAGACCCGGCCCAGCCTTGCCTCCGATCCTCGTTTCTCCTCGACTGCGGCGACAGAGATCTCCATCTATTATTTCGTTACATCCCTGGTTTTTTTCTAACTCTCCATCACACACTACCGTTCGAAATGTCCGGAGAGACGGTAAGCCCCGCACGCGGCACTCTCCTCGCCGCAGCTCCCTCCCGTCCCGTCGCCGGCAAGCAGCCGCACCCTTGTCGCAAGCTTCATGCGCCTCCTGATCTGCGAAGTGTCTCAACTCACACATATGTCTGCCATATAGACCAAGGCCCCGCCGGCCCCCGAATCCCCTACCACAGCCAGACCACTTGAGATGGACGACGACGACGTTCAGGAGCAGGGGACGCTGGGCGCCGAGGATGCCGCCGCCAAATCCAACGCGACAGCCCCCGCCGCCGCCGCTGCGGCAGATGCTGCAGCCTCCGACGAAGCCCCCCCGCCAAAGCCCCCCCGGCCGCTGACCGAGGCGCAAAAGAACCAGCAGATGCTCAAGGAGGCGTTCCCGTCCATCGACGACGCCGTCATCAAGGCGGTGCTGTCCGCCAGCGGCGGCCGCATCGACGCGGCATTCAACGCCCTGCTCGAGATGACCGACCCCGATGCCGCCGACCGGGACCGTCCGCCGCCGCAGCCCCCGAGGCCCGTCGTTGAGGCCGTCGGAGAGACGTCGACAGAGCAGGCGCAGCTTGAGGCCGACGAGCTGTACGCCCGCCAGCTCGCAGAGCACTACGAGAATGTCGGCGCATACGAGGCGAGGACCTCGAACCGGGCTCACCCCAGCGGCGGACGCGGGCGTGGGGAAATGCCCCGCGGCCGGCAACAGACGGGCCTGGGGCCGCACGACGACCCGGATGACCGCGAGCACAGCTTCCTTGACGACGACCTGCCGGTCATCAAGGAGAGCCTGCGCAAGGGTTTCGTGGAGACGCAGTCCAAGGTCAATACGTGGTTTACGAATCTGAAGAAGAAAATTGATGAGCAGTTTGACGAGGAGGACGAGCACCACCGCCAGAACCAAGGGAGCAACGCGTTTCTGGGGAGGCCGACGCGGGAGCAGGCTCGGAGGAGCGCCGACTACGACCGCTACGATGCGGACCCGGAGCTGCTAAGTGACGACTTTGCCGGTATGAAGTTCCACAGCGACGGCAGTAAGTTGCCATGCCACATCTCAGCGCGGATCACGACTTCGTGACTGACAATTATAACCTTCCAGCCCCCGTCCAGCAGCAACGGCCTTTCGGCAGCAACCCCAACCTCTTCAAACCGCCCCCGCCGTCCAAGTCGCCCAAGCCGGACGGCAGACGAGTCTCGTTCCGCGACACGGTCGAGGACATTGACGCGTACAACGCCTCGCCCAAGGTCCCGCCAAAGGACGCGGCGTCCCCGGGGGCCGGCGGCGGCGCGGGGGCCAAGACCAGCAAGTGGCAGCCGCTGTCGCCAGTCGACCCGAACCCCATCGTGGAGAACGACCCGTTCAGTCTTGGGGACAGCGACGACGAGCGGGAGGTCAAGGACAAGAAGGAGATCAAGATGGAGGATACCGAGCGGCTGAAGCAGGCGACGGCGGACGCCATGGCGGACAGTCTGGTCGAGGACAAGAGCAAGGGAGAGGGCGGGAGCGCTGGTGCTAGTTCTAAATAAGGGATAGTGGCACGTGCTCTCTTTCCGAAGAAACAGACGGCTTTTCGTTCAGCCTTTTTCTTTTTTTCGTTGGTCTGCGTGGCAGCAGTGGGTATTCCAGCGGCAATGGGCGGATGTATTTTTGGAACACGATATCCCAATGCTAGTCTGTGTGTGGGTGTCTGCGGTGGCAGTGGACCGTGGAGAAGATGGGACTGGAAGCCCGTGACAGCAGCCGTCTGCGTCTTCTTGATGTTTGTGGTGGTATCTGAGCGAGCTGAGTCATTGACGTGGTCGCCGTGAGATCTGACACGGACAGACTGCCGAACTCTGAGCCTTGCCTCGGGATTATGTAAAAAAAGGTTGCTGTCCGCCTGGAACAAGGGTCCAAGGGCCCTCATGGTCCGTCTCTCGAACGAACCATGCTGCAAGTTGCAGGCATTGCAGGCAGGCATTGCAGAAAATCGCCAGCAGCCCAGAACGGGTGGGGAGACGGAGGGACAAGAGCGGCTAACAAGCTTTGCCAAGTCTTTCGGCGACCCGTGGTTAAGGGGCGCAGTCACTCACTCAACCCCCCCACCTCCGGCTTGCCTGCCCCGCCTCACCTGGCTGCCCCTCGCCTGGCTGCCCCTCACTTGCTGGGTCCATTTTCTGCAGTGCCCCGCAATGGAGCCATGCCTGGCTTCGATCTGTCAAAGCCTGCACGTCGAATCAAGGGGAACACATGCTTCGATCCCGGATCCCGATTGGCCGTCTTTGGCCGTCTTTTCAGATCAGATAACTCGGGGCATGCAGGACTAGTGCATAAAATCGCTGCTGGACAAGTTCCATCTGACGGGTGCGCAGCCTGGGAGTCGGGAAGAGAGGCGCTCGAATAACCGAGCAGCTCACGAGACAGCACCACATGGGAAAACTCAGTCGGGGCATCATGCCGTGCGTGTTGCTCGCGGAGTAACTATGTGCGGTCCAGTGGTTCGGGTTATTTGGGTTAGCCACCTTCCACAGTGCAAGATAGTGTACCTCTTCTGGGTCGTCGCTCGGCGGGGGTTGGTTGACTGGGAACGGAACCTGATGTCGTGTCGTGTCGTGTCGTCTTGTTGGGCGGAGTTGAGCTGCTTTCCGGCTTGCTTCGCAGCTGCCCCAGGTCCTTGCTCTGCGCATCACACGTTGACGGTTGCTCCCAGGGTCCTCTGCTTGTTTCGTTCCGTCTGAGATTGGCCGAGTTCGTGGTGTCTTCGATAGCCGGGAGCCCAGGTCGTGTTTGTGCGAGGGAGGTGTCGCCGGGATATCCACGCTTGACGGGGGCTTGGCGCCCGATTTTCCACTCTGCACATCACCGTCCGAGACCCCGGCCTCCGGCAGCCAGCACTCAGCACTCACACACCACGTTCCTGTCTCGCTTCCGTCACTGAACTTGGCATAGTTGGGTACCGATGAGGGTCGTCGATATCGAGCAACAAACCTGGAATCCGAAAACATCCATGAGGTAAGAAATGTCAGGTATTATTCCTTCATTCTTCGTACCGTGGGAGAGATTTACACACCTACCTACCTTGCGGACCTTGCAGCAGCTTGCTGTTTTCTTCCCGTTTGCCTCTCTCAGTTCGCTGAACTCTTACTCAACTTCTCTCTCAACCACTCACTCATACCCTACCCTGTTTTAGGGTGCCCCCCATTCATCATCCCTCCCGCCGCAACCCCCTCCACGCACCCAAACCCACCAGAGTCCGAATCTAGCCGGCAGCCTCTATCATTGCATCTCTGCAACAAAACCGCCGACCCAGCACTCAACAGCCCGACAGCACCCAACAGCACCTAGCCGCACCTAGCGGCACCCAGCGGCATTCAAAAGTGCCTGCCTTGCTCAGCGCTGTACCCTCCCTCAACAGGACTGGAGAGGCGAGAGGCGACGATCACATCATCCTTGGTTTCCTTGCGCTCGCCGATTCCGTACCTTACCTGGTCTTTGGTACCCACCACCGGAGCCATTGGTTCAGTTGGGTCGTCCATTACCTGTCTCACTTCGCCAATCGCCAAGTCCCGGCCGAGGTACTTTTGTACTCCCAGTACATGCGGCTCCTGCTGTTGACGGACTGACCCAGCTCGGTTGAAGCCTCACTGGCTCCTCTCCACCCTCACCATGTGAGCTCACGATATGCCTCCGATAAAAGACCCGTTGCTAAGACCCGTTTAGGAAGTTCGGCAAGCACATCCAAAAGCGCCAGCTCGAGGTTCCAGAGTATGCTGCGAGCTTCGTCAACTACAAGGCCCTCAAAAAGGTGCGTCAAACCTCCCGGGTCCTCCTTTTCCTCGATCATGCCCGGCGTCGGTCGGCCCTAGGGCTGATTGAAAGAGACCAAGCAGAGACACGAGCCAGCTTGAGCCTGCGAACCACTGACACTGCGTCCAACAGCTCATCAAGAAGCTCTCGGCGACTCCTGTACTCCCTGCACAAAATGATGTCGTCCAACGCGCCACATTAGGGCCTGTCGACTCGCAGGCTGCTCTGCAGGCCAATAAGGCGACCTTTTTCTTCCAGCTGGTAAGGAAGGGCTGTCACACCGTTGTGCTCGCCAGGCCCTTCTAACTTGTCCCAGGAAAGGGAACTCGAAAAGGTCAACGCCTTTTACCTTCAAAAAGAAGCCGAGGTGCGGACTATCCTGCGTTCCGTTTCCCGACAGCTCGACATGTGTTGACCTCGAGCAGCTCAAAGTCCGTCTCAGGACCCTACTCGACAAGAAAAAGGTGCTGCAGTCTCGCCATGGCATCTCCAGGCGGTCGACAAAGTTCACCACCCTCCAAGAGGGTTTCCAGCAATTCGCCAATGACTTGAACAAGCTGCAGCAGTTCGTCGAAATCAACGGGACTGCCTTCTCCAAGATTCTTAAGAAATGGGATAAGACGTCAAAATCTAAGACCAAGGAGCTATACCTCTCGCGAGCCGTCGAGGTCCAGCCCTTTTTCAACGCCACCGTCATCAGCGAGCTCTCGGACCAGGCCACCACAAGTCTACAGGAGCTCGGTGCTTGGGGCGATGGTGACAACGTCACCTTCGACGCCCGCCCAGAGCACGTCGTCAGCAGCCAACATTTGCCGGGGACCGACGAGGGAGATGCCGACACACTACTCCTCGACACTGTTCTCTCTGGGAATCTCGAATCCCTCAGGGACTTGCTGAGCCGTATGCGTCCCGCGGCCGAGTCGAATGGCGCGGTCGATGCGTCTCCGATGGAACGGATGACTAGGACCTTTCTGTCTGCCGTCAACGGAGCGCCGGACGAGGCGTTGCAATTACTAGTCTCGACCGGACTGGTAGATATCCAGTCTGAGGACGACATCAACGAGAGGAACTGTTTGCACCAGGCGGCCATCTACGGGAATTCTTTTGTCCTCGAGTACGGGCTGTCAAAGGGGGTTGCTGTCGATAGGACCGATGTTTATGGACGGCTGCCTCTGCATTACGCCAGCATGCATGGCCGGCTCGGCATGATCGATACTCTGCTGTCAGGTATGGATATGAGTGTTCTGTGGAGGTGTTGCTGTTGTGTGCTGACCGAGATATACAGCCGCACCCCAAACCATCAACCTCATCGACCACGACAACTACACACCACTGATTCACTGCATTGTGCACAAGCACCTCGAGGGCGTTGGCAAGCTGCTCGATCGGTCCGCCCGTCTCGATCCTGTGTCCGATACCGACCACGTGCCTCTCAATATTGCATGTGAACACGGCTCACTGGCCATCGCCGAGCTACTCCTCAAGCACGGTGCGCAAATATTGGCCGACGCTGAAGGACTGTACCCACAGCACCTGGTGGCGAGGTCGGGGCAGACACCGGAGCTCCTTCTCCTCCTCAAGAGCTTTGGGGCAGATCTGGACCAGATAGATAAGCTCTACGGATGGACTCCTCTCGTCCACGCGGCGAGTGAAGGAAATGTCCCTTGCCTCCGCGCTCTTCTTGATGTTGGCGCCGACCCCAGCATTCTGGATGAGAAGGAACTCCCTGCGATGTACTATGCAGCTTGGGAGGGCCACTTGGAGTGCATGAAACTGCTCACGCCCTTCAACCAGAGCAAGAAACCGAATCTGCCCGAGGCACAAATACCGGGGCCGCTACCCCCAATGATGGGCAGCACGGCACCCGATCCCATGTCATTGGACGCCGACCTAATTCCGATACTCGAGCTCCCACCGCCCATCATCCCGCTCCGGCGATACGGCCACAACTTCCTGGATACGAAGACGGTTGTCCAGATCACCTTCGGTGTCGACGGGGAGCCGCCGCTGGTGTTTTTCCACGACAGCAAGTATCCCGCCTCTCGTCTCACCATCTCATCCAAGGTCTCGGACCTCATCCCGAAAAACATCATGCTTCCTTTCCACGAAGATACCCGGCTGGTCTCGTTCCAGGTCGACAGTTTCGACTCATTTATGCTCGACTTTGACGTCTTCCCGGCCTATGGTGCCAAGGTGATCGCCAAAACCGTGGCGCTGCCACACACGTTCCGGGCGCTCCTGAACAGCAACACCGGGAGCTGCTGCTTGCCGCTGTTTGACCCGCGGTTGCGCGCCATTGGGCAGATCGTCTTCCACACGCAGGTTATCAAGCCGTTCCAGGGGAAGCCGCTGGAGATTACCGATTTCGAGACGTACTGGAAGGCGACAAGCCAGGTGGATGCGGCAACCATGACGCCGGCGATGAGCAGCAGCACCTTCGTGACCGGGTCCAGCTTGACGGGCGATTTCGTCCGCATCTACGTCCAACACACTAGCGACGGCGTGCCGGTGCTCTGGCCTCAGTGGACCGTCAGCTGCGGCGGCATCGACGTGCCCGTGTCCCGCCTAACGCTGTCCCAGTTCCGCACGGCCACCGGCAACGGGCCGCACTCGCATCTTCCCGTCGACGACATCGCGGCCGTCCACCGCATCCTCGCGACGTCGGGCGGCACGACGCTCCACGACGCCCTCACGCTCCTCCCGCGGGGCATGCACGTCAACATCCAGGTGCTGTACCCGACGGCCGAGGAGCGCGAGCGGCTGGCGCTCAAGGAACTCGGGCTCAGCGCAGACCTCAACGCCTACGTCGACGCCATCCTCACGGTTGTGTTCGACCACGCGCGCGCCCAGCGCGCCCAGGGCCAGGGGCCCGAGGCGGTGCGGTCCGTCGTGTTCAGCTCGTACAATGAGAGCGTGTGCACGGCGCTCAACTGGAAGCAGCCCAACTTCCCTGTCTTCCTGTGCAACGACCTGGGGAGGCAGTCACACGAGGGCCAGGCAGAGCTGGCGCAGCATCGGGCAAGCTCGATCAAGGATGCGGTGCGGACGGCACAAGGGAATAATTTCATGGGCTTGATTTGCTGCCAGCGGTTGTTGGTATGTTTTCTCTCTCTAACCATTACTATGAAGGCTTGACGGCGGCTAATCATGAGGTTGTTACTTATAGGACATGGTACCCGCGCTAGTCGACGCCATCAAGTCGCACGGGCTGGCGCTCGTGGTCGACAAGGCGTCCGAGGTGCCCAATCCGCTGGCGGACCCGTTCCCGCGGCCTCCCAAGGGGATAGACGGCGTGCTCAAGGGCAATGGCGTGTTGCGGTTTACCGAGTCGATAGACGTGTAGAAGGTTGGGAGTTAGTCGGTTATTGCATGCATGTCCGGATGATGGGGGTATGGCCGTCGTGTTTTTTTGGAACTGCTCTTTTTTTTTCATTTTTTTTTTCAACAAGCCAGGTAGCAGCCTAAGATACAACAGAGGTACACAAAACAAATGATGCATCAATACCACCACCAAACACCACTGCATTGCAACACCCAATCCATGCTTGCACAATGTCTAACCCACCAACCAACGCCATGCTATGTAAACCCTCACCATGCAAGACTCCTCATGCCCCCTTATACCCATACCTCAACCCTCCCAGCTCCCGCGCCGGATCCACACCGGCCATGACCACCTTGGCCCCGACCACAACGCCATACACCACCGCGGGCAAGGCACCCAGCAGCACCGGACTGACGGCCGGAGATGCAGCCGTGTCGTTGAGCCGGAACCGCTCCAGCAGGCCTGTGATGAGGGCCAGGAGGGCCAGGGCGGCGTTGAGGTGGGGAAGGTGCTGCGTCAACGGGGACTTGTCGGTGCCAGCGCTGCTGCCGAGGAGGCCGTCCTTTCTTTTCTTGCGTGGTATTGTTGTCGGTTTTGAGTTGGGGGTGGTGGGGGTGGTGTGGTGGTAGTTGTCGAGAAACGGGAGGCCGGTCTCGGTTGTGCCAAGGACGTGGAGGGTGTAGGCTGTCGCGAGGAGGGAGGTGAGGCCGAGGAGGGAGAGGAGGCGGGACGGGGTGGGGGTGGTGGATGTGGTGGATGGGGGGAGGAGGAGGGCGAGGAGGAAGGGGACGGAGGAGAGCGGGGGGATGGCGACGAGAAAGCGGTGGGTGGTTTGGTTGCGGGAGGTGTTTTGGAGGGCGAGGGTTGTTATGAGGGTTTCTTGTTCTGTTTCGCTGTGGTTAGTTGGGGTTCGTCTTGTCTCGTTTCGAAGATGAACCGCGGAGGGAAGTGGTGGGCGCACACCTTGCTCGTCGAGGATTTGAGCCGAGGGGCTGTCATCTTCGTCGTCGGAGGGGTATTGGAATGTCTTGCGGAGGCGAGCCCCCGTTGTGGGTTTGGCCATGGTGAGGCTGTTGATGGAAGTGGTAATACCTAACGTTGACTTTCAACGGCGAGGCTGACGACGAGAAGACCGGCTGGGTTGCGGCCTGCAGCACAATGACGTTTGGGCTGCAGGGGTGAGCTTGGCGAACTACGATGTATTGCTCGGTAATTGCATAAATGGATATGTCGGATAACTAAAGTTTAGCAGGAGTCTGCAACAATACTATCAACTGAGAGGAAACAAAGAAAATCCCCAAGTATTGGGAAGCTTGGATTACAGGCGCATAAGGTCCAGACAAAATACCCAAACAGTTTGAACAACAGAAGCAACCACCAGTACTCCGAGCCAGCCAGACCAGACACAAACATCCTCCTCTGAGAAGCCGAACTCCCATCTAGGCCGACCCGGGGCGTCCCTCGGTTTTCGATGTGCCCCGCCGCGGGCCTCCCCCAATGGTCCTCCACAACTCCAACACAACCAGCACCAGCAAAAAAAAGCCCAGAATCAGCAGCGGCAACAGGTTCCACCGCCAGCCCCTCATCATGCCCACGTTGCCGCTGATAATCCGCACGTTGCTAGGGCTCAGCAGCGGCAGGTCGAGCACGGCAGCGTACCAGGTCTCGGGCGTCCAAGTGCCGTCGGGGTACCGGGCGGGCGGCAGGTTCGCTTGGGCCACGGCCAGGTCGATCACCTGACCGCTCGTGTTGGACGTCTCGACGAAGGTGTAGATGAGGGCGGCCAGTGTGAGCAGGAAACTGAGCAGGACGATCACGGTCCAGACGTGGAATGCAAGATGGGATTTTATCCACTGTGTTGTTGTCAGCATTATGGGAGAGCGAGAAAGGGAGGGTATGATTGTGGCATCACCTTCTTCCGACTCCGTCGCTCTAGCCACAAAGCAGCGATGCCGCCGAACCCGACGAGAATCAGAGCTGTTCCGCCAGCAGCGTTGGCCGTGTGGCCTGCGTTGGTCACCAGGCTTGCTGGCTCACCCGTGAGCAGAAAGGGTGCGCCGCCGGTCCCGGCGACGGGGAAGGGGCCCGCGCCGTAGCCGTGGATGAAGGCGACCATGGTGGACACCAGGCCGACGGACACGGCGGCGTCCAAGCCGAGGAAGAAGGTGGTGAGCCCGATGGGGACCAGGAGAGAGCGGGTGAGTGCCATCTTTACTTGCTTGATCGTCGAGAGATGCAGAGGCTCGGAGGGGGGCCGAGGAGGCGTGGGAGGGCCAAAATGCGATATAAGGGGGTCGGGTGTCCAGCTCCGGGCAGACAAAGACACGGAAGTGAATAGGAGACGGCAGAGGCAAAGACCTCAACTCATAGTATTCTGCGGCGGCTCGGATACGAAGAGACAAAGCATCGGGTAATTATCAGACTGCTGAACGGCCCGACCACGACCGGCGTGCTGGTTTTTGAGTGTTTTTGCATCTCGTCTTGGAGCCATCTCGGCTCTGGGCTAATAACTACGGGGCAGCCGACGCCATCACAACACGGGGTCGTGCATCGAGCACAGTGTAGTGGACGGTCTGCAATCCCGGATGGCCCATGGTGCACAACGATATCCAACGAGAATCCAGGGAGGGAGGAAAAGCGAGAGCCACTGTGCTCCGCTGCGAGAGAGGCGTCGGCGAAGACCGACTGGGCGGATCTGGCAAAGAAGGGCGAATCAAAGAAGCTGAGTTCGGGTCCGCGTTACACGGGCACGGGGACGCCAACTTGACGCTGAGTCTATTCAAGTCGGAATCGGGGTTGAGTTGGGACAAAGGATGCAAGGGACTGATTGGACGGCGGGGTTGGTGGAGGGCATGGATGTGCAAGGGATCGAAGGATTCTGGAAGCCTGCGAGGCACCGCAAAGCCTTGCCAAGCCCGTAATTCATCGGACGGAGACACGACCCGGTATTTACATATCTAAGACACCGTATGCACAACTCGAGGCCCGGCTCGTTTCTCTGCTTTATCGAATGTGGGCTGAAGGGCCGTCAACACCACCCACCACCACCAACACCACACCACACACCCAGCCATGCTCTCCAGGTTAGCCCAGCAAAGGGCCGGGGGCCCAGTGGCTCTTCTGAGGCGGAGGATACTGTCAGCCGCCCGGCCGCTGCCCCGAGTGCTGCTCCGACACCAGACACAGCAAATACAACAAATACAAAAACGCACCCTCGTCTCGGCTCCCAAACCCGGCGACGGCCCGCTGATGGAACGTCGACCTGACCGCGAGCTCCCAGGTCCGCCCGCCCTCCTCCCTGTGCACCCTGTCACTTCCCCCGGCTGACAAGCAACACCCTCAGACATCGACCAGACCACCTTCCGCTGGTCCCGCACGCTCCCCATCTTCGTCGCCGTCATCGCCATCGCCTCGGTCGCCATCTTCAACTACCAGAAGCTCTCGAGCCCCGTGGTCGGCGCCACCCTCTACGCGCTGCGCACGTCGGACAAGGCCCGCGCCCACCTGGGCGACGAGATCTACTTTGCCCAGCAGATCCCCTGGATCTCGGGCGAGATGAACCAGATGCACGGCCGCATCAACATCACTTTCCGCGTCAAGGGCACCCGCGCCGGTGGCGTCATGAAATTTGCCAGCTTCCGCCCGGGCGCCCGCGCCCAGTTCCAGACAACCGAGTGGAGCCTCGTGACAGACGACGGCCTGGTGATCGACCTGCTGGAGGACGGTGATCCGTTCAAGACGATTGCGAGCGGCGGGCTGATCGAGTGGGACGGAGGAGAGGGCGCCGCCGACGACGTTGCGGCGACGGCGGCCACAAGGGGCTTTAGGCAGGAGCTGAAGAAGTAGGACAAACAGCCAGCGAGAGTGTTCTACACGTACTGTACATTTACTGTAATATCGTATGATATGATACAAGAGACGACAAACAAAAAAGATTCCACTTAAAACCTAGCCGGCACACGCTCGCCGGCATCTTCCTCGGCGGCCGCGGCGAGGATGTCCTCAATGGCTTCCGCCTCCGCCGCAGACGGCTTTACGCCATCGGCCATGAGCTCCGCTATCCTCTTCTCCCTCCTCGCCTCCTTGAGCTCCAGATGCCGCTCCCGCGCGGCCTGCAGGTGCGCCTCGGCATCCGGGAACCGCTCCTCCAGCAGCTTCATGGTCTTGTCGATCCACTCCTGCGGCGGCGGCTCCTTCTTGACGGCGTCCTGGATCTTGACCACGGCGCCCTTGGGCCCGGCCACGCACCCCTTGACCACCACAATCCCCAGCTCGTTGTCCACCATCAGCACCGGCAGGTTCTGAACCGTCACCCGCTCGTTCCCCATCCGCCCGGGCATCTTCTTGCCCGGCAGCACCCTCGAACCACCACCCTGGCTAGGCCCGGTCGTACCAATCGTCCGGTGGTTCTTCGAGTTACCGTGACTCGCCTCCTGCCCGGAGAACCCATGCCTCTTCATACCACCCGCAAATCCCATGCCGCGCGAGTTGCTCCGCACGTCGACCCGCTGCCCGATATAGAACCAGTCCGGCATCAGCTGCACGCCCACGGGCAGCAGCCCCTCCTTCCCGCGCACCCGGAACTCGGCCAGCACCTCCTTGGGCGCCATGCCCTTGGCCTCGTAGTAGCCCAGCATGGGCGCGCTCACGTTGGCCGCGGCGCGCTCCCCCATGCCGACCTGCACCGCCCAGTACCCGTGCTCGCGCCGCGTCTTGTTCAGCACCGTCTGCACCCGGTCCAGCTGCAGCACCGTGCAGGCGATGCGCGCGCCCGTGCGGCCCATGAAGACGGTCATGCCCTTCTTGACGCCCAGCACGCCGGCCCGGACGGGCGTCGAGTGCTCCTTGCGCTTGAGGGCCGCGGCCGGGCCCGACGTCGGCGCGGGGAGGCCAGAGGTGGTCTGGTTGAAGCGGTGGGGGGAGGCGGTGCGCGTTGGGAGGGTCGACCAGCCGGATTTGACGGTGCGGGATTGCGTGTATGGGAGGAGGTGTGAGGTGGTTGTTGTTGTTGTCGTGGTGGTGCGAGGGATGGTCGAGGGTGTCGTGGGCGTCGAGGTCGGGTGCATGAGCTGCCGCCAGCAGCGGGCGGGCAGCCGGGGCGCCATTGTGGGTGTGTGGGTGTGGTTGTTGGTGTAGATCGTTGTGTGGCAGAGGCGTGCTTCCGGTAGGGCGTGAATTGGAGGCTACGGCCTGCGCGGTCTGGTGGTAGCAGTGGTGGTGGTGGTGGATGGACGACGGCGAGGGTCGCGCGCGTCACACTTCATAGCACAGAAATTTGAGAGCTTGCTCCGTTCCGAGAAAAATGGGTCTTGCCCGAAAGTTTAGACGTCTCCGACGTAAGTTAACCCTAACCCTCCACTAACTCAAAGACAGGCACAGGGTCCAATCCGCCGCTGGCAGCCGCAGTTGACCAAACGCTCAGTCACAACTTCACAACCAAAAACAAAATAAAAAGAAGCGACAGCTTTTTTTGCCTTTTTTAGTCTCAGCGTTGGTACTCTCTCCGCTTCTAGCAGGAAAATGGTCTTCTACTTCACGTCAAACGTCGTGGAGCCCTCGGCGTACGTCTACGTCGGCAAGGACAAGTTTGAGAGTGAGTAGACCTCTGGAGCAAAGTCTGCCATGTTCTTTCGTAGAAGTGCCCGTCTGACATGTGTATGTCATCCATCTAGACGAGGACTTGATCAAATATGGATGGGAGGAGGATGTGTGGTGAGTTCTGCTCCCCCGGTCTCACCTCAGGACAGACGTCTTACTTTCGCCTCACAGGGTATGTTCTCCCTCTCTGGGGGTAGTTCTTCGTCGTGTCACAACGCTCATTTTGACCGCAGTTCCACGTCGACAAGCTCTCCAGCGCCCATATTTACCTGCGCTTGCGCGAGGGCGAGACATGGGAAAACATCCCCGAGGAGCTGCTGACCGATCTGGCCCAGCTGACCAAGGCCAACTCCATCGAGGGTAGGGACATGTCCGAGGGACCGGAGTATCTCTTGCATCGCCCGCTAACTGCCCTAGGTAACAAGAAGGACAACATTACCATCATCTACACCCCCTGGTCCAACCTCAAGAAGGATGGCAGCATGGCGGTGGGTCAAGTCAGCTTCAAGGACAACAAGAAGGTCAAGAGGATACTAGTGGCCCAGCGAGAAAACCCCATTGTCAACCGACTCAACAAGACAAAGGAAGAAAAGTACCCCGACCTCATGCAGGAGAAGGACGACCACCTGCGGCAACTGCGGAAAAAGGACCAGGCCGCACAGCAAGCGAGGGTAAATCAAGCACACCCGTTGTCATTCTCCCCCTCACTCGTGTCATGGACAGCTCTGACGAGAAACGCTTGCAGAAAAAGGAAGAAGCCCGCGTTGCCAAGGAGCGCCAGGAGAAGAAGTGGCAAAAGGACCACGCCTACGACGAGATGTTCACCGAGGAGAACATGGCGGCGACCAGCAACCAAGAGCGGGATGAGAACTGGGAGGACGA
>OUNM010854039.1_pt1 | contig 18591 bp, 18 predicted proteins | sample 1769961 | NCBI WGS metagenome assembly OUNM01 (sample SAMEA3914820, study PRJEB12502) | metagenome | biome: forest; material: soil | place: USA | collected 2012-03-12 | depth 0.3 m
AGGCGCGACCAAAGGCGAGATTGGCCGAATAGGTCGCAAAGCACAGGAAATCTGCGAGTTTCGGCATGCTGGGGTCGGGGGGATCGGTGCGGGCCACGGTTGTCCTTTCGTGCGAGGAGTGAGCAATATAGATCGGATGCGACTAGATCGGAAGGTCTGGCATCGATATATAAATCGCATCCGATTCGATCGCGAGCGGTTGACACGTTTCGTTCGAATCGCTTAGTGACATCGTATACGAGCAAATCGAATACGATTAATGAGGCGATGATGTCCCAGATCGAAAATGTGCTGTACACGGCCCAGACTCGCACCACTGGCGGCCGCAATGGCCAAGCGCGCAGCTCGGACGGTAGGCTGGACGTCCAGCTGTCGCTGCCGGGCGCGCCGGGCGGCGGCACCAACCCCGAACAACTCTTTGCCGCCGGCTGGTCGGCTTGCTTCATCGGCGCGATGGGGCATGCTGCGAGTCAGCAGCATTTTGCTCTTCCGGCTGATCTCGCAGTGGATGCCGAAGTCGATCTCGGCACGGCCGAGGGGGGCTATTTCCTGCGGGCCCGCCTGAACGTCAGCTTGCCGGGGCTCGACCCCGAGGTGGCTCGCGCGGTGTTCGACACCGCTCACCAGACCTGCCCCTATTCCAAGCTTTCCCGCGGTAACATCGACGTCGAGATCAACCTGATTTGACGCTTGCCGCGGATCGGCCGAGGCACTGGAGTCTATCAACTGGGATGCGGCACACTTACGCCTCGCGCCGACGCTCGCAACGCGCTCAGCCGCCACCAATGCGGAGGAAATCTGGACGGCCCTGCAGGAGGGAGCTCCATTGCCCGACGGCGCTATGCTTGCCGACCCGGGCGGTCTGATCGTCTGGCGGCGCGGCTTCGGATCCTATCTCCGTCAAGTCGACCGGATCGAATATGAGGCCCTGCAGGAACTCGGTCGAAGCGGGAGCTTCGCGGCACTCTGCGCGATGCTCGTCGAGCAGCTGGGGGAGGGGGACGGCGTCGCAAGGGCCGCCAATCTGCTGGCCCAATGGCTCACGAATGGACTGATTGTGATGAGCGAACATGAGGGGCCGCCAAAGCTTCCAGAATCAGGCACGTGGTCCACGTCAGCGCCGACGAAGCTTGGGGTAGTTTGAGTGGAGCGATATCTTCTCGAAGACATATTCGGAGCATCCTGACCCGAATATGCCGAGACCGCCGGGCCTTTTGTCGATGCTGACAGGTCGGAATCCGGCCGCGGCAACATGCCGCACCGTCTCCTGGGACGTAGTGGACTCATAGGGATATCCACCCAGCCAATCATGGACGTCGGTACTCCAGTCCATGCCGCGCTTTGAATAGGAGCGAACATACCGGAAGGGGTTCTTCCCTGTGAGGGCGAGCGCGGTGATGATGGCGGCTTTGTACATGCTCCGCATTATCCCTTGGATCAGCGCCGGTGCATGGGCGTAGAAGCGCTTTTCCATCGTCCAGAAACCGCATGCGGATGTCTTGCGATAGAGCGAGATCGCGAAGATTCCGCCGGGTTTCACGAGCTTGCCAGCTCGGTCCACCGCTGACCACATCGCGCCGGTATGGTGGAGCACACCCCAGGAATAGACGATATCGAAAAGCCCGATGTTCTCGGGTCGGGCATCAAACACGCTCATCGCTTCAACTGATGCGCGAGAGGAGAATCCAAAGCGATCGAGCACCTCCTTGGTCGTCTCCACGGACGCCGGATCGATATCGATGGCGACGACTTCCTGGGCGCCCAGACTTAAGGCTGCGACCGCGTGGATGCCCGAGCCACATCCGATATCCAGAAATCTCGCACCTTCGATCCGGTTTTCGGGCAACATGCGCGACAACCCCCTTCGCGCCTTGTTCATCGCCTCCTCGTCAATCAGGCGTGAAAAGCCTCTCCAATTTTCTCCGAATTTGAAATGGGTGCGCAAATCCGTGAGACTTGTCCGAGCTTCCATCTCAGCCCCCGATTGCGAAAGGATGCCATTTGCGTCCAATGCAGCTCCCGTCATCCTCACCAGTAGTCGGCCCAGGGGCGTCGCGGAAGGCAGCCTTATGGCTTGCTCCCTGTGGTTGGGTTGCGCTCCAGGCGCAGGATCTTTGCTCTAGAATGATTGGAAAACCGGGAGAGTCCTGCACGACGGATTCGTCTAGCGTTCACGCCCGATTGTGCCTCGTTGGGGAGCATCTCTCGAAGTCTCGCAGTAGTCAAAATCCACTAACAGAACATGGATATCAGTACAGTTCGCCGGAAAGGCTTCCACCGTTGTTCGACGGGAAGACTGTGTGGGCGGGGCAGATAGCATAGAGACACCTGTCTCGGTGGACCGTTCGACGACTTGCTGCGCCAGGTCGGAACCTTGGAAAGAATTTGACGTGTGATTGGCTTTCCCGCCCCGCGGCCCGGCCATCATATCTGCCCCCGGCCGGGCCGCCGCCGCTTTTGCCGTCCTCGTCCATGCCCGCTGTCTTATTCGGCGGGGATGCCAACCTGACCGTCATCAGCACGGTCATGAGCGGAGGTGCAATGAATGCGAGATGGCTGCAATTCTCGATGAATTTGAGCCGCTCCTCCTCGTCGCTCAGCGACTGTTTCGGACCGTCCATCGCACATCCCTTTCTGCCCGGCCGGTTCCGGGACCGCAGGAGTGTTTCACTCGCCTGCTTGAAATTTAACGCTGCGGAGGCTGCCTGATATCTAGCGGGCGATATACGCCAAACGAGACGAGCATCACCTCTTCGGGGTTATTCTACCGGAGTTTACGGCCAGAGAGCGGACGCTGCACCATCGAGATAGTTATGCGTCCTAGTGCCCCCGCATCTCTGTGCTGGCGGTGGGGGGGGCGCTTGGGCGGCGGGACCCTGCGACTCCAGCTTCGGACGCGGCTCATAAGTTCGCGAAGCCGGAGCTATCCTTTGGGAGCGTGTAAATCCGCCCGTCGGGTTCATGTGCCAATAACTGCAACCCGAGCAATCGGCGGATATTGGTTTCAGTCGGGAGATAAAATCTCCAATCGATTGCATCGAAGAAAACGATGGCAACATTATTTACGCCGCGCTGCATTTGGATGTTGGCGATCTGTTTTTCGAAAGGCGCGCTGGGATCGGGTCTTCCTGTTCTTGGAAGTTCTAACATGGGGAGGTAGTTCGCGCGACGCCTGAGCACATAGACGATGGCGTCTGGGCCATTGCTGTAGATGACCGTGTCGGCGGGCATGCGCGACAAGGTGAGCATCGTCGCCGACTGTGTCCAGCGGGGTGCTTCGAAGCCGAAGCCATGTAGGTAGATCTGGCGTGATCGCTCAGCGGTGCGCACAACATGCCCGGCAATCACAAGAGTGGCAATTGTCGCCAGAGCTGTGCCGATGTGCCGGATAGAACCGTGATGCTGCCTCGCCTTGGCGACGAGGACGGTGACCATGACGACACTCGTGACATAGATAGGAAGTGCGTAGCGGGGCGTGAGAGACTGGTTCGCCTCGATCGACGCCGCAAGCCACATGAAGGCCAGGTAGAAAACCAGAAAGAGCGCCAGCATGATCGGCAGCAGATTGGAGGCAACCGCCTCTCCATTAGGCGCTGGCCGAGTCGACGGATGCCGCGTCACGCGCCGCGTTTGCCAGGCAATGAGAATCATGCTGCAGCCGGCCGTCAGACAGAAGAGGGCGATGCGGGCAGGCTCCGGAACCGGGCGCGAGGAAAGCCAGGCCGCCAAGGCGTTCAGACTTGCGTGCCAGGCTCGCGCATCCAAATTGCCGTCAAATTGCATCTCGCGTCCAAGCGAGTGCCCAAGAAGCATCTGGCTCAAGAAGCTCCAGGCAAAGAAGATGCTCCCGCTGACGAGTCCGAGAATGACCGTATTAATGATGCGACGGGAGAGGGGGCGTCTGGAATCCAGAAGCAGGGAGGCCGCGATTGCGGCGCCCAATGGAGGGCCCACGAAGCGCGCGAGCGACGCCAGGCCAATCGCCACCGCGCAGCCGACCAGCCACGGTCGGCTCTCCGTATTCCACGATTGCATGCAGCACTCGATCGAGACCAGGACCCAGAAAATGAAGAGCGGCTCAGTCATGGCGGCGGCGTGAAACGCAACAAACTGCGGCGAGAGGATGATGAGCGCTGTGCCAAAGGCGGCGTAATTGGGCCGGCCTGTCGCTCGGAGGAGCAGGTGCCACGCCAGCATCGTGTTGCAGCAGACGAGAACCAGACCGAGCAATTTCGCCGCTTGCTCGATGGGCAGTCTGGGAGACGACATCACGTAAAGGAGCCATGGATACATAGGCGCGTCGCCGGGGCCCTCGATCAGGCCAAAATGGCGGACGCTGTCGACAAGGATGTTAATCCCGTGCCGCGTGTTGAGCGTGAACAACGCGACCGACACCAGCAGCAATGCTGCCGGGGGCAGCCAGGAGCCGGCTGCAACTATGAGCGTTGTTCCGCGATCGCGGGGAGGGCTCAGCGCCATGCGCGCTTGCCCGATATCGAGATTATTCACGCGATCCAACTCCCCCCGATCTACGCGATGCTCATGGATTCGTTGGGGCAGGTGCCCCATCAGTTGCACTTCTCGGTAAGTTTGAGCCACTCCTCCTCGTCGCTCGGCGACTGTTTCGGGTTGTTCATCGCGCCATTCTGCCCGGCCGGTTCCGGGACCGCAGCGAGAGTGTCGCTCGCGTGTTTGACATTTAGCGCTGCGGAGGCTGCCCGATATCTAGCGGGCGATATACGCCAAACGAGACGGCAATGATCTCATCGGAGTTATTCTTCCGAAGTTCACGGCCAGGGAGCGGACGCCGCACTCTCGATATAGTGCCCGGCCAGGCGACGACTGCAGTGATCCTCGACGAGTGCGCATCGTCTATATTGGCTATCACCCATATCCTCCCCCCGGTTACTGGGGTGAACTGTCTTACGTAATCCGGCTCGCTTGAGGGGGAGGCGAACTTGGCTGTTCCGGATGAGGGAGTGTGGGTGGATGGCGGATCAGCCCGTGCTGACTTCGCGCCCCCGCCACGCAAGACTGCCGAGCCAAAAGCGTCGTTGCTCGACTTCCAGGGCGCCGCGTTTTGTGCGCTGGCGCTGATCGGTATCGCCGCGCTCTTTGCTCGTATTCAGAATTATCCCCTTCGGCATGACGAGCAATTCTACGTACCGGCAGGAATTCTTTATACGATCGGCGGAATTTACCGGGATTTCGGATTTAATCAGCCTCCCAATCTTCCGATCATGTTAAATGCCGCATTTCAGCTGACCGGAGATTCACATTTTCTTTTGATAGGCCGGACGGTGATATTCTTCGCCTGGCTGGCTACCGGTGGCCTTCTCGCCGTCATGACGGCGAATGCGTCACGCTCGCGTGTGATTGCTGCCTTCTGCGTCGCTCTCTTTGCGCTCGATCCGGTGCTTCTTGGGCCTGCGGGAATGGCAGTGACCAACAGCTTTCTGCCGATACCCTTCGCCCTTGCTGGTCTCTATCTCTTCCTGCGGGGAAGCGAGCGCGGCGCATCGGGGGGCCTGTCCTTCTTCTTCAGCGGCTGCGCACTGGCTGTGGCCATGGGGCTGAAGGCCAACTATATTTTCCTGGCTCCCGCTTTTGTGCTTGCCGCTTTGGCGATGCCTTCGACGATTTCATTCAAGCAGAGACTGGCGAGGGTGATGCTTCCCCTTGCTCTCGGCGGTATCGTCGGCAGCGCTCCCTCGTTGCTCTATTTCCTTTCCGATCCCGACGGGTTCCTGGCGCACGTCACGCGCTATCACCGAGGCGCACAGATCCAATATTGGGTGACGGACGGCGAGGCCGAAGACGGGCAAGCGATTACGATCACCCAAAAGCTGCTGCTCGCCCAAAAAATTTGGCTGATGGATGCGGGAGGGCTGATGGCGTTGGCCCTCCTGTTTCTCGGCCTGCTCCGCTTGTCAGCAGGTCGACGGCAGGCGACCGCCTCTGCAGGCACGCACGCGCTGACATTGGTGCTGGGGCTTGCCGCGTTGGCGACGCTAATTTCCTTCGTACCGACGCCCGCCTTTCCCCAATATTATGTACCGCCGCTACCTTTCGTCGTCGTAGCGATCGCCCTGCTGTACGGACAGCTCGCGGAAGATCAGCGGGCGGCGGCTGTCCCCGGCCTGATCGCGATCGCGCTGTTCCTTGTACTGACCGGCGGCCCGCGGTTGCTGGGGGAACTTCCCAAGCTGCGCCATCCCAGCAACTGGACCGGCATTGCCTTTCATCAGCAGGCCGAGAAGCTTGCGCGCGCTACCGCCGGAGATGACGCGCCTATTGCGACACTGGCGCCGCTATACCCTCTGGAGGCCCGCAAGCCGATCTATCCAGAGCTGGCGGCAGGCTTCGTGCTGTATCGGGTCGGCGATTACCTGGGCCGTAGCGAAGGTAGAAACTATCGTTATCTGGCATCGCCAACCACGATCGGTTCCATTCTTGAGCGCGAGCCGCCATCCGCGATCCTGGTTGGGACCGAAGGCAAGCTCGACGAGCCCTTCGTCGCGTTCGCGCGAAACCATGGCTATAGTCTCAGCCCGGTTCCGATCATCGACCGCCGCAACGGAAATCTCGCGTTGCTCGTCCGATCCGCGGCTGCCACTGGCAAGGCGCCATCGGCAATTGCCGGCGGGAATACCCCCTGAAGATCTCCCAAATGCGCAGAAAATCACTCTTTGGGAGAATAGTGCCCCTCGGGGATGCGAGGCACGCTGCGATGCTGACGAGGTGGCCCGTCCTTCTCGCCGGGGGGAACGCTATGACGGACGCTTCGATCAGGGGCGGCACGCCGATTTCGTCGGCATTTCGCGCCCGCAAATTCTGCTCTTCCGCCGGCAGCAACGCGTGCTGATGCCATGCTGACCGACCTGGACAGCCCGGTATCCATCGTGGTCCCCACCGCCGCGACGACCAGTGAGGCCGTTGCCTATCGAGCCGACTTCAAAAGTTCGCTCAGGCTGTGGGTGGCTGCGCTCCGACTTCATCAGTGGACCAAGAACCTACTGATATTTTTCCCTCTCATCCTGGCGCAAAAATTCGACTCATCGGATGCCTATCAAGTGATGCTGGGATTCCTGTTCTTCAGCATGGTCGCTTCGGCGACGTACCTGATGAACGATTTGTGCGACCGGAATGCGGATCGAGCGCATCCGACCAAGCGCCATAGAGCCATTGCGTCGGGCCGCATATCGGCACCGGCGGCCGCTGCGGTTGCGCTTGCTCTTCTGATCATTGGTACGGCCGGAGCGGGCTGGTTGATGCCGAAATTCTTGATGTTGGTTCTCTGCTATATTGGTCTGACCCTGGCTTATTCTTTCTGGCTGAAGCGCGAACCGATGTTCGACGTCTTCACGATCGGCATACTGTTCGTCGTTCGCCTCGTGGCGGGGATGATCATTATCCATAATTCCATCTCGCTCTGGTTGTCAGGTTTTGCCTTCACATTCTTCATGTCGCTGGCCATGGCCAAGCGCCACTCGGAGTTGACCGAGGCTTCTAGGATCAGCGGGCGCGCGCCAAAAGGGCGCGGTTATGAGTGCGACGACCGCGAGTTGACGCGAGCCTTCGGCGTGGGCTGCGCGCTGATCGCATTCCTCATCATGCTCCTCTATTTCCAGTTCAGGGCGATGGCGACGGGCCTCTATGACGATGTCGAGATTCTTTATCTCGCACCTGTCGTGGTCTTCGCCTGGACGCTTCGCGTCTGGCTGAAGGCCCACCGCGGCCTGCTCCGGGACGATCCGGTGATCTTCGCACTGAGGGATCGTGTGAGCTGGGCCTATGGTGCGGTCATACTGATGATTTGGCTCATTGCGATTCCGACTTGACGATGCGCGCTCATCTGTTTCGGCTGTATGCCACGTTACAGCCGGCGGCCGGTGTTGGCGGCGGGCAATGGGGGCGATGATGATGGGACGGCGGTGGATTCCGGTCGTTCGCGCCGGCTTCGGGCTGTTCGTCGGCGTGAGCTTCGGCGTCATCGTCGTCCAGCATATCGACTTCCGGAAGACCGGCGCGATTCTGGAGCAGGCGGCTAGTGGCCCCATCGCCGCGGCGCTTTTGGCTTTCGCGCTGGACTTCCTCCTTCGCGCCGTGCGTTTCTGCGGACTGCTGTTTGCGGCTACCGGCCGCCGCGTGCCCCTCGCGCGCTGCATCGCGCCGTTTGTCGCCAGTTTTGGCATGAGCGACCTTTTGCCACTCAGAGCAGGGGACGGTCTGCGCGTCGTCTGGTTCTGCCGTCGCTTCGGCTTGCCGGCAGGCTCGGTGCTTGGCGCCATGCTGGTGGAACGGGTGTTCGACCTGATGACGTTGCTGCTTCTCGGCGCGATCGCGCTCTCTCTTGTCGGCGCGAGTGTCCCGGGCCCGCTCGTGGCAAGCTTTCAACTGGTGCTCGCCGGATGTCTGGCAGCGGGGGTAATGGTGATGGCTGCTCCCGCCTTGCTGGTGCACCTCCTCAACCGACTTTCGAGGGGAAAGCCGGGCCCGACGATGGCGACATTGCTCAGGACGTTGCAGGCGACATCCGGCGCGTTGCAGCAGATCGGATCATGGCGGCGAATAACGCTATTCGGCGGACTGTCGATCGCTTGCTGGCTTCTGGAAAGCGGCGTGTTCCTGGGAGCATGGCTGAGCCTCGGCGGATCCGGCGGCACCGGTATTCCGTTCCTGTCCTTCATATTCAGCACGCTTGGCACATTGATACCAAGCCTTCCCGGTCATTTCGGGTCGTTCGAATATTTCGGCATACAGGCCTTTACGCTGTCCGGTGCTGACCCGTCTTTTGCGGCGGCGGTCGTCTTCCTCGCCCACCTCATTCTCTGGGCGCCGACCGCGCTCTTCGCCATCATATGGCTGCTGTTTGGATCGATGCGGGCACCCGCTTCAACCAGCAAGGCTGCCGCGCAACTCTGATATGTCAGGAAAAGCGGCGGACGAGCGCAAGGATACCCTGACCCAGGGGAGATCTGTGCGGTGACGCCGCGAACGTCGCGCGGCTGCTCGAACGGTACCAATCGAAGCTCTCACGCAGCATAGCGGCATTCGAATATTGGGGCCGCCAACCCATGGCGAAGAGCGGCGCCACGTCAAAATAGCAATCATGATGGTAGGTCAGATAATGCCAGGGCACGAGCGGCGATATCCGCAAAAAATGGAGGATACGCAGCGCGTTGATCGCCAGCGGAGGCGGCAAGCCTCTCACTCGTGATGTGCTACCTGCATAGGCGATCAGCTCATCGAGATCGCCACGCAGCGTGCCGAACGCATCGGTACCTACGTTGTAGGTGCCCGGCCGGCCGCTATCGAGCGCGATCATATAGAAATCCATGAGGTCGTGCGCATGGATGAACTGGATTCGGTTGCTCCCGTCACCGATTACATAGATGTTTCGGTCCTCGCTGATCCATTGGAACAGGATCTGGAAGATGCCGAGGCGGCCCGCGCCGAGCGTGGCACGAGGGCGGATGGTGATGAGCGGGATGCCGTTCGACCCGCAGACCTCCTGTGCGACCTGCTCGCCCGCGAGCTTGGACCGTCCATAGGGCTCAACTGGGTTCATCACAGTGCTGGCGGTGATCGGGCCGGCAGGTGGAATGCCATAGACGGCTGTCGTGCTGATATGGACGAACGCCTTGACGCGAGCCTTGGCTGCGGCCTCCGCGACGAACCGCGTGCCCTCGACATTGACGGCCCAATAGTCGTTGCCGGCGCTGGTCTGGGCAACTAGGGCGGCATTGTGGTGTACGATGTCGACGCCACGCATCGCGGTGGCGAGGGCGTCCTGGTTGAGCACGCTGCCCTGCAGGAACTCGATATCCGACGGACGGCTAGGGTCTTCCCAGATGTCGAGCAGGCGGACTTCCTCGCCGCGTTCGCGTAAACGCCGTGCAGCAAGATTGCCGATGAAGCCGGATCCCCCCGTAATCAGATGTCTCATCGCAATGCCCCTCGATCCGTACTCACCGAAAGCGGCTTTCGATTGCATGGCAGGCATTCCTGTGAGCGATCGCCATCACCGTACCCTGCGGGTTCACAACACTGGGTCCGCACAGCAGGGATGCATCCGCTATGCGCAGGCCGTCGGCATCGTGGATTCTCCCAAACGAGTCCGCCGCGCTGATCGCGCGGTTCTCGCCCATCGGGCAGGAGGAGAAGACGTGCACCGACGTTGCGCTGGAATCGTTGCGTGGCAGGCTTTCGGGTAGCAGGCGCAGATCGTCCACGGAGCGAAGCACGGGATAGCCGGGGATGCAGGGGAAAATGGTGGTCGCGCCGGCGGCGAAGAGAGCTTCCGCTAGGCGTTCCAACCCTTCTGCGAGTTCGGCCAGATCGGCAGTATTCCGGTCAATCCGGACCAGCGGGTCACGGAAGCCAGGCAGATTGCGGACGGTCGCCCGCCCGCCTGTGTTCTGCACATAATAGATCGCCATCCGCTTCCAATGGCGATCGACGTCCTGGAGATGCTCCGGGTGGCTCATCATCGCCAGCGCCAGCATCGGACGATTGCTGATCGAACAGCCCATGCTGAAGCGGGGCTCGAACTCCTTGATCTGATGGACCGGATCATAATCGCCCGGAAGGTTCACTTCATCCTCGAAAACGGCGATGAGCTTCAGCATCGGGTGGAAGCGCAGCGAGTTGCCAATATTGCGCTTGATCCCTGATCGCCGCAGGAGCGCGGGAGTCTGCACTGCCCCGCAGGCGACAAACGCGACGTCCGCAACGACCTCGATAGGCCGAGGCGGTCCTCCGTTAGGGGTGTGGTGCACGTTGAGACACCATTTGCCGTCCCGCCTCGCAATGCGGCTGACGACGCTCTCGGGCATCAGCTGGCCCCCGGCCGCAAGGAATCGCGGCACAAAGGTCTCCGACATGGACTGCTTGCAGCTGGCGGTTGGGTCGCCACCATAATGGTAGAGTCGAGGAGCCTCGATTGAGGTCCAGCCGAGTTGGTCCGCTCCTTCCCGTAGTCGCGCCGAAAGCAGGGGAGGCGCCCCGGGGAGATGCTCTACGCGCGCTGTTTTTTCGCAGGCATCGAAATGAGGGCGCAGGTCGTCGGGCGAGAGCTGTTGCACCGCGAAGTCCGCGCGCCAACGCTCCAGCACATAATCCGGGATGCGGTGATAAAGGCCGCGGTTAACCTCGCTTCCCCCGCCAACGCACCGTCCCTCGACAAAAGCGACCTTCGCCCGACCCATGGCGATCTCCACGCCCGCGGTCCGGTATTTCTGTATGATCTCCTCGCGCGAGAAGTGCGGCGCGGAGCGAATGGAGAGGTGGGGACCTTCCTCGATCATCAGGACGGACCGGCCCGTTTCCGCGCAGAGCGTCGCCGTCACCGCCCCCCCGGGGCCCGAGCCGACGACGGCGATATCGACGTGCATCTGATCGGCGATCGCGGGACGCCCGATCATCCGCGCGGGCCCGACTGCTTCTCGGAGCCGTAGAGCTCGGAGTAGAGGCCGTATATTGCGAAGCTTTTGTAGAAGGTGATGAGGCCGCGCCGCGCATCCAGTCGGGAATGCTCCCATGTGTGCATCCGGCTCAGCCGCTGGGGCAGATCGAGCGCGTGGAACGGCCTGCCCGCGGTCGCGTAAGGCCAGGCATCGAACAGCAGCGTCAACACGCGAATGGCCAGTCTGAGAAAGTCCGGCATCTTCGCATGGACGTCGAGTACGAAGCGCGCGGTTTCGCCGGTCAAATCGGTGTTGCCGGCTAATGTCTTTCGATCGCTGATTGTGGCGTCGGTCAGCGCCCAGACGGCTTGCTCGAAATTGGGCAGCCTGCTGGGGCGATGGATCCTACTATAATGCATCGGGCGTTCCATGGCGGTTTGCCGAGGCGTTTTGCAGAGTGGTCTGGGCGAGTAAGGGTTGGAACGGCGCGTCCGCATAGGTCCGGAATTGGCCGCTCGCCCAATCAGGGCGTGGGCGGCGGATGAGTGCCTTCATTCCGACGCGTCGTGCGACCTCTCCATCGCGATCGGCGCGGTCGCCGATCATCAACGCTCTTTGCGGGGGCGTGCGGGCGAGCGACAGGATACGGCGTAGTCCGGCTGGATGGGGCTTGAGTCGGCCCACTTCCGGGTCGGTAGCGGCCACGACGATATCGGCCTTCAATTCCAGCGCCTGTAATTTTGCTGCAGCCGGATAGTCCGACAACACGGCGATGGTCTTCCCCGCTCTGGCAATCGCGTGGAAGAGCCGGTCGATACCGGGATAGCGACATGCACGCAGATGGGGGAGGGGCCGCTGTTCCATCCACTCCTCCACGATCTCGCAAACCTCCGCGGGCGAGCAATGGCATTGCCTCGCCGCCAGCACATACTGGCGGGACATGAAATCACGCGTCTCTTGGTCGCCTAGCAGTTCTCGCCCCTGCCGGAACGCGCGCAGCGTCGCTGGCAGGCGCCAATTGGCCGTGCGGGCTGTCTCGAGGAGCAGGGATGCCAGCATTCGCGCGCGCAGTCGTCCCTGCCGATACAGCGTGCCGTCGACATCGAACACAACCAGATCGATACGGTCCCAATCCAGAGGGTCTGCTGGAGCCATCCTCATGTCATCTCAACAGCGTGAAGCTCGGATCCGAGACATACTTCAGGAAGGGTAGATGAACGAAGCTCAGCACAAGCAGCAGAAGGATCAGCGCGACTAGGGTCGTGACCAGCCGGCGGGAGCGGAACAGTCGTTCTGGCCGCTGCGCAATGGAGTTCCTTCTCAGTGCAAGCCAAAGATAGACAGCAAATAGGAATGCGATAAGCGGAAAGGCGACAATATATTCAACGCGATATTTGATCAGGAATACTGCGATGAAGAAGGCGGAAGTTATGGCGTAAAGGAAGCAGGAAACCGTCAGATTTTCTGCTGTGTATGACCGGAATGATCGCCTATAGAGGTGTAAAGTCTCGAGGCCGGCATCGGCATAAATGTCCCGATATTCCGAGAGTCGCTTGGCGGCCATCAGGTAGGCGCCGCCACCCCAATAGGCCAGCAGCAGACTGCTTGGCGGAAGGCCTGTCGGATCGATCATGGTCCAGCCGAGCGTAAGACGGATGGGGTTGTTGATAGATTCGCTTATGACGTCGAGATAGGCGCGATCCTTGGTCCGCATCGGTCTGACATTGTAGAATACGCCCGAAATTGCGAACAAGATTGTGGTTGTTAAAAACAAATCCCCGATAAATGTCGCAAGAATTATGCCTGCTGCCAGCAAAATTGCATATTCCAGATAGACAATCGTTGGTGATAGGGCTGTATTAACGGCAGTTCTCTTGGATTTTTGGGGGTGGTGCGCATCGAATTCGCGATCGAGCCATTCATTGATAACGTAATTGGCCGAGGCAATCGCGACGGCGCTACCGCAGCCTGCAAGAAGCATGAGAATCGCGTGCGGCGGCCAGATACCGCGAAGCGCATAGGCTAGGATGATGCCCGGGATGATGAAGACATGTTTTGTCGCGTGATCGAAGCGAGCAATCGCCAGATAATCCTGCAATGTCCCGCGCGCGGTTGGACGCGAGGGGATGGGGCCAAGACCCGTTGGCACCGGGGCGTCGGCTGACTGGCTCATGGCTTCGCGTCTCCCAAGGGAGGTGGCTTCAGGATGTAGATGCGCCCGTCGGTTTCCCGATCGATCAGCTGCAAGGGCAGGCGCTGCTTCAGATCCGCGTCCGAAGGGAGGTAGAAACGCCAGTCGACCCCATCGAAGAAGACGAATAGCTTTGTTCCGGCTGTCCGATCGTTGCTCAGATCGTGAATCTGCTTGTCGAACGGGTCGGTCGGGTCGGGACGACCTGTTCTGGGCAGTTCGCGCATGGGAATGAAATGAGCGCTTCGCCTCAGGACATAGGTGATCGCATCAGGGCCATTGCTGTAGATCGTCACGTTTGACGGCAATCGCGCGACGGCAAGCATTGTCGGCGAGTGGATCCAGGCTTTGCTCGCATAGCCAATACCGTGAACAAAGGCCTTATGGGTTCGGTCGGCGGTACGGAGGACATGGCCGACGAGAACCAGGGCCGCGATGGCCAGCATGAGGCCGTGCAGGCGGCCGACATATCCTTTTTCGCCATGCGCCTCGGCTAGGACGATCGTTATCATGACCACAGTGGTCACGTAGATCGGCAGCGCATAGCGAGAGGTGAGCGTTTGGTTCGCCTCGATCAATGCGGCGACCAAGAAAAAGGCGAGGTAAAATACGAAGAAGAGGGCGAGAACGGCCGGGAGCCATCTGCCGGCGATTTTCGTCCCGGCCGGTACCTGCCATGTCCGACCAACCTGCCAGCCGACGAGAAGGACGCTGCAACCGGCGAAAAGGCCGAAGAAAATCCGGCGGATGCTACCCGGGATTACGCCAGGCGTCAGCCACGCCGATAGAGAAGCCACGCTGTGATGCCAGGTTTTTTCGCTCACGTTTCCGTCGAGCGCGAACTCGCGACCAAGCGAGTGTCCGACGAGCATTTCGCTGAGAAAACTCCACGCGAAGAAGATGGCGCTGCTCAGCAGGAAGAGAATTAGGGCGTCGGCAATCCGTCGGGTCAGCGGTTCCCGTCGGTTCAGCAGAACGCCAGCCACAATCGCCGCACCGAGGGGAGGAGCGGTAAAGCGGGTCAGTGCCGCAGCGCCGATCGCCACGCTGCAGCCAAGCAGCCATGCCCGATTGCCGCTGCTCCAGAATCGCAGGAGCAGGAGTAACGAGAGGAAGATGAAGAAGAAAAAGAGTGGCTCGGACATCGCTGTGGAATGGAACCCCACGAATTGCGGGGCCAGGATGATGAGTACCGTCCCCGAGCCCGCGTAGACCGGACGTCCTGTTGCCTCGATGAGGAGGCGCCAGGCGAGGTATGTGTTGGCGCATGCCAGTCCGAGCCCGATCAACTCTGCGGCCTGATCGACGCTCAGCCCGGTCGCGCAGACCGCCGCCAGCAGCCATGGGTACATCGGGGCGTCGTACGGAACCTCGAACACGCCCAGATAGCGTGTGCTGTCGGGCAGAATGCCGATGCCATGCCGCGTGTTAAGCAGGAACAGCAGAGCGGAAATGAAGGTAAGCGAGAGGGGCCACGCATATGCGTCGAAGGAAACCCGGCTCTTTGCCGGTTGCGGTCGGTCGCCATCGGCCAGCATGCTCGCCGCCGGGCAGAGCTGTTCGGTTGCGCTCATCAGTCATTCCCCCCGATGAGGTTGCTGCTCCGTTCAGGCGAAAACGCTCCTGATGTTCTTGGCGACAAAACCCACCGTCGTCTCCGCAATGCCCTTGGCGAGGATGGCGTCGAGCGCTGTGATGAGCGTGTCGATATGCTCCTTGCGGATCACCATCGGCGGCATGAAGTGCAAGATGTCCCGCGCGCCTGGCTGGAAATGCACCAGGATGTTGTGGCGATCATAGAGCTCCCGCGTCATCGCGCTGATCAACACCGTCTGATAGGTCAGGAACAGCGGATTGCGCGAAATGTCGACAAGCTTGGCCGCCAGATCCTGCTGGAAGTTCAGCCGGATTCCCTGGAACAGCCCGCGGCCGCGAACCTCGACCACGTTCTTCGGATATTTGTTCTTCAGTCCGTTCAGCCCTTGGGCGAGATAATCGCCCATGGACGCGGCAGCCTCTATCAGCTGCTCCTCCTTGATGATGTTCAGCGTTTCGATGCCGACCGCGCAGGTTTCGCCCAGCCCGCTGAAGCTTGAGCTGTGCAGACTGCAATCCTGCTTGTTGCCATATGCCTTGTCGAACATCGCCTGCGATGTGACCATCGCGCCCAGCGCGCGCTTGCCACCGCCAAGCGTCTTGGCCAGCGTCACGACGTCAGGGACGACGTCCTCATATTGGAACGCGCAGAATTTGCCCGTGCGGCCCATGCCGACCTTCACCTCGTCGAAGATCGAGATGATGTCATGGTCCCGGCACAGTCGGGCGAACTCCGTCAGATAGCCGGGGGGCGCCACCTCGATGGCGGTTCCGCGGATTGGCTCGACGATCCCGGCGATAATCCTGTTGCCTCGGCCGCCATCCGATTCCGCGGCGATCGCGGCGCGCAGCGCACCGAGGTCGCCATAGGGGACGTAGATCACGTTTTCCTTGGGCACGCCGAGCAGGAATCCCCGCTGAAAATCGGCAGCCGTCGTCAGCGAGAGCGCGCCGTGCGTCTTGCCGTGGAAGGCGCCGCGCATGCACAGGAATTTGGTCTTGCCCTTGGGCAACTGGATCCGCTCACAGAGCTTCATCGCCGCTTCGTTGGCCTCCGAACCCGAAACGGTGAAAAAGGAGACCTGCAGCGGGTGCGGCAGGAAGCTCGCGATATTGTGGGCCAGTGCTCCCTGCAGCTTATGCGGCGCGAGCTTGATGCAATCGATGACCTTGCGCTCGTGGCATTTGCGCTCGGCTTCGATGATGCGCGGATGGTTGTGCCCCAAGGCCGCAACGCCCAGCCCGGCTGAGAAATCGAGGAGCGTCCGGCCATCCCTGAGGTGGACCTCAATGCCCTCCGCGCCGGTGATATCCATCTCGTCCAGGCCGAGTACGCGGAAGACCTGAAGCATATATTTGTTCAGGTGCTTGGCGTAGAGGCGATTGGCGGCCGCGACCTCGAGATCGAGGCTCTCATCGAGCGTGAGCAGGTGCTGGCCGGCCTCTGCATCGTGGTTCGGCAAGATGGTCATCGAACGTGCAGTCATTGGGCGCGCTCCTCCGGAACAGGCAACCTTCGGCAAGGTCCATAGACAAGCAGTTGGCGGCGGACAGCATACGCCGGGGACGCCCGCGCGACCACGAACGGAACTCGACATCAATGGCTTGGAGAAAGGAAACGCCCCACGTTCATCAAGCGAATCGTGCCCCCCTCCGCTAGTCGGAATTATCACGCCCGAACGGGGCGGCGAATGACAATTTCGGATAATTCTGGTCGTAGGTTGAAAGGCTTGATCAAGATGGGATTAATTCTTGTTCATGGAAGAATTTAATCTTCATTCTTACTTGCAGATTGAGTTCAGAGCCAACCCACTCGCTTGAAGCGCGCGTAGAGCACGAGGCAGAGCGTGGAAATGACGGTCAGCACGATGAAATAGCCGTCATGGGTCTTGAGTTCAGGCATGTACTCGAAATTCATGCCGTAGATGCCGGCAATGGCGGTGGGCACGGCGAGGATCGCCGCCCACGCCGCAAGCTGGCGGGTGATCGCGCCCTGGCGCTGCTGTTCCAGCAGGTTGCTGATCTCGAAAACCGAGGTCAGCACGTCTCGAAGCACTGCGACCATCCCGTCAACGCGTCGGACATGATCGAGCACGTCACTGAAATAGGGCCGCACTTCGGGGTCCAGGCAAGGCAGATCGAGGTGCGTCAGCTTGCCGACGAGCTCGGTCATCGGGCCGAGGATGCGCTGGAAGCGCACGAGTTCCTGCCTTAACGTGAAGATACGCAGCACATCCTCACGATGGAGGAAGGCATCGAGCGCGCGCTGCTCCATCTTGAGCACGTCATCCTCGATCGTCTGAACGATCGGTAAGTAGCCGTCGACAACGAAGTCCAGAATCGAGTGCAGAACATAGTCCACGCCATGTGCCAGAAGCGTGGGGGCTGCCTCGAGCTGGGTTCTCAGGTAGCTATGGGCCCGTGCCGAGCCGTGGCGAACGGAGATGACATGGCTCTTGCCGACGAAGATCGAAGTCTCGCCATAGGCGATCTCGTCTTCCTCCAGATGTGCGGTCCGGGCGACGACGAAGAGCTGGTCGCCATAAACGTCGGCCTTGGGAAGCTGGTGCGCCTTGAGGGCATCCTCCACCGCTAGAGGATGCAGGTCATAATTCTCCTGAAGCGTGCGCAGCTCCGCCTCGGAGGGCTCGAGCAGGCCAATCCATACGAATTCTGAACGGTCATCGGCACACCGCACCGGTGTGTCGAGCGATACTTCGCTCACGCGCTTGCCATTACGATAGAGATAGGCCGCAACGACGCTCAACTCGCCTCTCCTTCGCTTCTCGCGGACAACCGTCCTGACACCCGACAGCACCGACGCCGCGGGCCGAAATGGCACGACTTCCGGGCGCTTCCAAGTGGGCGCCTCGTCAGGGATCGCCTAAAGCTCGGCCGATCCCTCTTGTCGGGCCGCCGCCCGGACATTACGCTTGTTTCATCCCCAGGAGGACGGCGCATGAGCAGGATCCGGGCGGCCGAAGTGAAATCCGTCTTCCGCGAGCTCGGGAGGTGGGAGGCCGCCGGGGAGCTCGACGCCCATATCATTGCTTTGGGGCGACGCCGTGCTGGTCACCGGACCGGACCCGATGGGACGCGAGCCTTCACCGCGCCGACATCGATCCGACCTGCGGCGATCCCCGCGCACTTCCTGTCCGATCGTCGGACTAATGGATAAGAGGCCCGACCGCGGGGTCATCTATCCTACTTTTGCCGTGTAATAAATTCGTTCCAGCCGCGAAGGAGCTAGCGATGTCGATTACCGCCACGCCGACGCCAGGTGCCTTGCTTATCAGTCCCAAGGATCACGCGCTCGTCCTGATCGATTTCCAGTCGCAGATGACGTTTGCGACGAAGTCGATTGACACGACGGTGCTGCGCAACAATGCCGGGCTG
>OUNM010041763.1_pt1 | contig 18589 bp, 13 predicted proteins | sample 1769961 | NCBI WGS metagenome assembly OUNM01 (sample SAMEA3914820, study PRJEB12502) | metagenome | biome: forest; material: soil | place: USA | collected 2012-03-12 | depth 0.3 m
CCCGTAATTCACTTTGAACGACCAGATCCGATCCGCCGTAATATATTGATCTCCGTTGGCCACATTGGCGAATGAACCGGTGATCGGCACGCTGGAGGAAACGATCGTGAAAGTATCGCTGGTCGTCGGCGAGAATCCGTTCACTAACCGAAGAATCAGAGTGCTGCCGCCCAGATCGAGTGCGCTGGGGCTGTTGAGCACGCCGTAATTCGTGCCGGTGCCGGAAATCCCAAATGATAATGTCGAAGATGCGCCCAAGGCGAGAGCGCCGTTACTTGTCAACTTTCCATCGACTTGCACCGTGCCGTCGATCGGCTGATTCGTGCCGCCGTTGATCGCCTGATTGGCATTGTCGCTGATTGTCGCGCCGCTCGCTACCACCAGTGTTGCGCCGTTAGTCAGTGAAACAGACCCGCTGCCGTTAATTCCCATCGTGCCCAGAAGTCGCACTTTCGAGGCGGATCCGTCCAGTTTGATTGCGCCATCATTTAGGATGCCGCTCACGCTGAGATCGATGGACGCGGGAAATTGGATAATGCCGCCGGTCGTTGTGTTCACGGCGCCGCCGGTGACGGAGCAACTGAGGATCACCGTGCTGGGAATCACCGTATCGACGTTATCCTTTGTTACCGTCTTTGTGCCGTTGGCGAGAATGGTGCCATCGGGGATTACGGTGTTATCCACCGTGCTGCCGGTCTGGGTGAGCGTACCACCTGAGATGTTCAGGGTGCCGCCGCTGGTGGCCTCCACGGTTCCATTGTTTTTGTTTCCCGATCCGCTGGAGAGCGTGACCACGAGGCTCTGGGAGGTCACGGAGTCCGTGTTCACCGAATCCGCATTGATCACCCCATTGTTGACCAAAAGCCCGGTCGCTGCGGAAGAATCTGCACTCTGCGCTGCGATGGAACCCTGGCCATGAATAGTATGCGTTTTAGCGTGGGTGAGGGTGGTTCCGTTGGGAATCGAAAGGACCGCTTGGGTGGCGTCAGCGCCATTGAGCAGAATGGAGCCGGCGCCGTTGATGGCTCCGGTGGCCGTTTGGAACCCGAGCTTGCTCACTGGAGCCACTCCGGTGGTGTTTAAGGTAAGCACCCCGTTATTGCTCAGAGTACCGCCCGTGAGTTCGAGATCGACTTGCGGCGAGAGGCTCAGTGTTGCGCCGCTTCCCAGCGTCAGGGAGTTGACGGAAACGGGCAGACCCAGCGTCACCGTCGTGCTGATGTTGATGCTGACGTTGTACACCGGGCTGGCCCCGGGAAGAGTGATCGGATCACCATCGGTTGGGAAAGCGATGGTGTGCCCGTTATTGGGGTAAGCAAGCGTGCTCCAGTTCCCGGGATGATCGTCCGTCAGGTCAGCCGTGCTGTTGCTGTCGTAATCCGTTTCCCAGGTGCCGTTTCCGCGTCCGTTGGTGAAAGTCGCTGTAAAAGTGTCCGCAACCGCGTGGGCGCTCAGGAGGAAACAGAGCGCCAGAGAGGCGGTGCAAAAAAGCGACGATAATTTTTTCATTAGCCGATGATGAGCAAGATGCGAACAATCCTCCTAAGTGCAAGTGCGCATCACAGGCGAACTCGAAAAAAAGACGGGAGGCATTTTTTCTCAATCAGTGCTCGAAAGTGCAACTTTTCTAAAAACCATTTGACGCTGCCGGGCCCATCCCCTACTGACTGAGCCCTTTTCCCTATGGGCCAACAAACCAATAAAGTTCAAAAACGCCGTCGCCGCCGCGCTTACCTCGAGCGCAAGAAGGTCAAGGCCAAGGAGGCCAACCTTCCCAAGCCCAAGCCGCGCCGCGTCGCCAAAAAAGCGGCAGCCCCGGCGCCTGCCGCGCCGGAAGCGGCCTAGTAAAACGCTTCCCCAGGAGATGGGGAATTGGCAAAGACGGGTGTAAAGCGGAGAATCCTTCCGTTTTCTCATGCGTTACTTGCTCGTCGATGGGCACAGCGTCATTTTTACCTGGCCGGATTTGCGCCGTCTGCATCAGCGCAGGACGGCGCTTGCCCGCGAGGAGCTGATCAAGCGACTCACGGAATACCAGGATGCCAGCGGCGTGCGTGTCGTGGTCGTCTTTGACGGCAAGGGGGCAAAACCCACGGAGGAGACCGCACCCGGCGGAATCCAGATCTTTTACTCCGCTGCAGGCCAGACGGCCGACGCCATCGTCGAGCGCCTGGTGGCAAACTATGCCGGGAAGCACGAAATTACCGTGGCGACTTCCGATCACATGGAGCAGCAGACCGCTTTATCCTTTGGCGCCTCGATCGTGACGGCGGAAAATCTCAAAAGCCATCTGGATGAGGCCAGCGCCGATCTCTCCCGCCGCCTAAAAGCCCTTAAGTCGCGGAAGTGACAAAGCGGTTGCGGGGCGGCGGGGTTGGCGTAGGCTCCCGACCCGCTATGGACTTTCAGACCCGCATCGATACCGACCTCAAGGAAGCGATGAAAGCCCGTCAGCCTGAACGGCTTGGCGTGCTTCGGATGCTCAAGAGTGCGCTGCTGAACGCGTCCGTGGAACCGGGTCGCACGGAGGAGCGTTTAAGTGATGCCGAGGGGCTTGCGATTGTGCGCAAAGAGGTGAAGAAACGGCTGGACTCCATCGAAGGTTTTGAAAAAGGCAATCGACCCGAGCTGGCCGCCAAAGAAAAGGCGGAAATCGAGATTCTTTCGGCCTATCTGCCCCAGGCGCTCACAGCTGATGAGATTCAAGCGCTGGTCGCTTCCTGCATTGCGGAATCTGGCGCGACTTCAAAAGCGCAGATGGGCCAGGTCATGAAACTAGTCGTGGAGCGCGCTGCCGGCCGAGCCGATGGCCGCGCTCTGAGTTCCGCCGTTTCCAGCCAGCTTTCCTAGCATCCAGCTTCTTATGGTCTCCGCCATCATCGTCGCCGCCGGAAGCTCCCGACGCATGGGTTTCGACAAGCTATTTACGCCGCTCGCCGGCAAACCTGTCCTCTGGTATTCGCTGCAGGCGTTTTCGGATTGCGAGGAAATCGATGAGATCCTCGTGGTGGCGAAGGAGGAAAGTTTGTCCGATGTGGAAAAGCTAGTTCAGGACGAGAGTTTTAGTAAGGTAAGTAACGTGATCAAAGGCGGGACGGAACGGCATCTTTCCGTGTGGAAAGGCCTCGAGGCCGTGGAAAGCGCCGGCAGTGAGTTTGTCGCCATTCATGATGGCGCGCGGCCTTTGACCACGGCGAAATTGATCCGCGATTGCCTGGCCATGGCGCGTGAACATGGCGCAGCCTGCTGCGCTTCGCCCATCCCCGATACGGTGAAGCGCGCGACTCCCGATTTGGTAGTTTCCGAAAGTGTCGAACGCAACGGCCTGTGGGGAATGCAGACGCCGCAGATTTTTGCCAGCGGCCTCATCTTGCAGGCCTATGTTTCGCTCATTGCCAAACACGAGATGGTGACCGATGAAGTCTCTGCCGTGCAAAAGCTAGGCAAGCGAATCGCGCTGCTGAAAAACGACGATTGGAATTTTAAGATTACATTTCCGAAGGATATCGAAATGGCCGAACATGTGCTTACTTTGCGGGCAAAACGCGAGGCGCAACCGGCCGCTGTATGATTCCTGCTACGCATCTTTAGCACGCGGCGCCAAGCGTCCGCCAAGTTTACTAAATGCAACAACCTTACCGGCTCACCACCCTGCCGAACGGCGTTCGAATCGCATCGGTCGAAATGCCCTACATGCGCAGCGTTAGCGTGGGCGTCTGGGTCGGAATCGGCGGCCGTCACGAATCACGTGACGAGTGCGGGATTTCCCACTTCATCGAGCATCTGCTGTTTAAAGGAACGAAGCGGCGCACGCCGAAGATGATCACGGAAGATATCGAAGGAGTGGGCGGGTATATCAACGCTTTCACTACGGAAGATCACACGTGTTACTATGCGCGCGCATCTGCGCAGCATCTCGGGCAGATTTGCGACGTGCTCATGGACATGTTCCTTAACTCGCGATTTGCCCCCGACGAAATCGAGCGGGAACGCGATGTCATCCGCGAGGAAATCCTTTCCTACCGCGATCATCCCGAACAGCACGCTTCGGAATTGCTCACCGAAACTATGTGGCCCCAGCATCCGCTCGGGCGCCCGCTGACGGGGAGCGTTGAGACGCTGGCGGGATTTCGGCGCACTCAGCTCGTGAAGTTTCACCGCAAAAATTATAACGCTCGCACCACTGTGGTCACCGTGGCCGGTCCGGTATGTCACGACCGGTTGGTGGAAATGATAACACCCGCTTTGCGGCAGATCCCTGCGGGGCGGCGTCCACGTTTCAGCCGCGCTCGACCGCAAGATGCCCGTGCGCGAGTTTCGCTGGTCACCCAGGAAACAGAGCAAACCCATGTCGCGATGGGCTTTCACGCCTTTGGCCGGCGCGATGACCGGCGCTTTGCTCTGCGTCTGCTCAGCGTCATTCTTGGTGAGAACATGAGTTCGCGCCTTTTCCAGAGTTTGCGTGAGCGTCACGGCTACTGCTACTCGGTGCAGACGAATATTGTGACCCTGGAAGACACCGGCTGCATTCACATTTCCGCGGGAATCGAACCCGCAAAGGTGAAAAAATCGGTGAGCATGATCCTCTCGGAACTGGAGCGCATTTGCCGGCAAAAGCCGTCCCAACGCGAACTGCGAAAAGCGCAGGATTATACCTTGGGCCAGACCTTCATGGGGCTGGAAAGCACCACCAGCCAGATGATGTGGATGGGAGAATCCCTTTTGGGCTACAACCAGATTTTGAATCCTGGTGATATCGAACGGAGAGTGTGCGCGGTGACTTCTTTGGATGTTCAGCGAGTGGCCTGCCACTGCTTGCATCGCGGACGGCTTGGAATGGCTGTGGTCGGGCCGGTGAAAGACTCGGCGGAAGTAGAGGCTTGGGTGAGCTGAACTGCATTTGGTGCTTCAGTTTTGCGGGAATTGCCCGTTTCAGGTTGATTTACGGCAAAAGCCATGACAGTCTGTAACGTTTCGTCACGTAACAGAGGCCCACGTTTTGCCTCCACAGTTTCACTGTTCTGCCCCAACCCGAGCCGCCCCGCACGCTATTTGCTGTCCAAGATCTGAATGAACGATTTTCAGTCGCCGACTTCCGATTCCCCCATCCCTCCAGGTATCGGCGGTAACGATGATTCTCTCGTAATCGAGAATTGTCCGACCTGCGGTGTGGAAGTGGATGTCACCGAACTAGAGCCGCTCTCGTACGCGATTTGTCCAGCCTGCCGGGGACAATTTCTCATTGGTGAATGGATTGACCAATACCAACTCCTCTCTGTAGCAGGGCGCGGCGGCATGGGTGTCGTTTACAAGGCGCTCGATACCAGCCTTCATCGCCAGGTGGCGCTCAAGGTTTTGCGAAAAGATCGCTTGAGCGAAGAGGCGGTTGCCCAACTGGATACCGAGGCGGCGATCACGGCGTCGATCAGTCATCCACACGTCGTAAAGGTTTATACTACGGGCACCGACCGTGGCCGCTTCTACATCGCCATGGAGTTGGTAGACAAAGGCACGCTCGATGATCTGATTCGCGTGCAAGGGGCGGTGGCGGAAGTGCAGGCCCTGGAAATCGCCATTCAAGTTTCGCAGGGGTTGCGGGCCGCATCGCAAATCGGGATGATTCATCGCGACGTGAAGCCGGGAAACATCCTTTTTTCCGACTCACACACGGCAAAGGTCGTGGACTTTGGCCTCGCCATGTTTGTCCAGGCGGCGGCCGAAGCCGCAGGATCGGAAATTTGGGGCACGCCGTACTATGTCGCGCCGGAAAAACTCGACCGGCAGCCCGAAGATCTGCGCAGCGATATTTACTCTCTGGGGGCGTCGTTGTTTCATGCGCTCGCGGGGCGTCCGCCCTTTGAGGCGGAGGATGCCAGCATGGTCGCGCTCAAGCATCTCAAGAATCAAGCTGTGAGCCTGCAGGCGTTTGCTCCACGGGTCTCCGGATCGACGGCTTACGTGATCAACCGGATGCTGCACAAGAGTCCGGATGAGCGTTATCAAACCTACGACGAATTGATCCAGCATCTCGACTACGCGCGCGAGGAATTGGAAAAAAAGGCGGCCAAACCCGCGGAAAAGAAGCGGTTGGTGCTGGAGACGGAAGAGGACCAGAAGATCTGGAGTTACTTGACCTTTGCGATGATCGCGCTCTGTGGGATTTTGGTCGGGGGCTTTCTTTACTATTCTAAAAAACCGAAATCGGACGAACCGAAGGGCGCGCCGATCCACCGGCCCGTAGAAAGTCAGGAGACCATCGCTTCCGCTCCGCCAGAGCCCGCCGTGCAGGCCCAAAACGCAGAGCCGTCGAAACATTCGGCTCCCGTGGCTCCTCCAGTGGGAACGACGACTATTTATGAGACGGAGACGTTAAAAATAGTGGCCAGTTCAGGCGTTCATCGGATTTTTGACGGACCTGGTTTTAGCAACGGCACGGGGACCCTCCTTGAAGCGAAACAGGTGGGCGACTACGTGACCTACAACGTTCCTGGAGTTGCTTCGGGCAACTATGAAGTGCGCGTGGGCGTTAAAATGGCTCCGGAACGAGGCATCTGGCAGCTCAACTGCGGAAAAGATGGTGAATTTGCCACTACTCAAAAAGCGATTGGGACTCCTCAGGATGAATACGCGGCGGCGGATGCTTATATGGAGATTGATCTCGGAGTCTGGAATCCTGCGACTTCGACGGATAAATTGTTCCAATTTAAGGTTACGGGCAAAAACCCGAAGAGTCACAGCTACGCGATCGCTTTTGATTACATTAAACTGACCCGAAAGTAGGGGACGGGATCGGGGGATTGCGTCCATTGAGACGGTGTAAGGGCGAGTCATGAAATGGTCGCTAAAGCATTTTGTGAGCGACGGATTACCTTTAGAGGCGGACAATTTGAACCGTGTAAACACCACCAGGGTTTCCCGGTGCGATTTTCGCCCCATGTTCGACCTATGTCGCTTTGTCATCCGTACCGCTTTGCCGTCGCGCTCTTATCGCCATTCGTCTGGCCGTTGATCGCAAACGGCGCCGAAGTTGACGTATCGAAGTTGCCTGCTGCTGCGGCCGCTTATGACTTTGCGAAGGATATCCGCCCGCTTCTCGAACAGCAGTGTGTCTCTTGTCACGGCGAAACGAAACAGAAGGGGAAATTCCGCATGGATACAAGGGAAGGGTTGCTCAAAGGCGGTGAAGATGGAGTGGCGATTGTCCAGGGAAAAAGCGGGGAAAGCAGCCTCATTCACTATGTCGCACGGCTCGTGGAAGACATGGAAATGCCGCCGAAAAAAGAGGATGCGCTCAAGCCGGAGCAGATCGCGCTCTTGCGGGCCTGGGTGGACGCGGGGGCGCCGTGGCCCGATGGTGTAAAGCTGGTCGCGGCCTCTCCCGTGCCGGCCTCAGTGGATGCCACGAAGCTTGCCCAAATGCCGCCAGCGGCAGAGCGGAAGATTGATTTTGTGAAGGATATTCAACCGCTTTTTGAAAGTAACTGCTATGAATGTCACGGGCCACGAAAACAGGAAGCGGATTTTCGTCTTGACCATAAGCCCACGCTTTTTCGCGGCGGCGAACTAGGTCCGGCCATTGTGCCCGGCAAAAGCGCGGAGAGCTTGCTCGTGCAATTCGTCTCGGGGCTTCGCGAAGAAGGAGTGATGCCGAAAAAAGGTGCACGGCTTAGCAATGAGCAAATCGGTTTGCTTCGCGCCTGGATCGACCAGGGGGCGGACTTTCCCGATGCGGCTTCCGTGGTGCTGAAAGACAACCGTGATCATTGGGCTTTCAAATCACCGGTGAAGCCGGTGGCTCCTTCGGTGAAAACTGGAGATTGGCCGCGCAATGACCTTGATCGTTTCATTCTCGCCAAGCTGGAGAAGGAAGGGCTGCATCCTTCGTCCGAGGCGGAGAAAGCCACATTGCTCCGGCGGCTTTCGCTCGACTTGATCGGGCTGCCGCCGACGGTGAAGGAGTTGAATGACTATCTGGCGGATCAGTCCCCGGATGCCTATCAAAAGCAAGTCGAGCGGCTGCTGGCCTCACCGCATTACGGCGAAAAGTGGGGCCGCCATTGGCTGGATGCGGCGCGCTATGCGGACACGGATGGGTTTGAAAAGGACAAGCCGCGCTTTGCCTATTTTTACCGGGATTGGGTGATCAATGCCTTCAATCGCGATCTGCCATATAACGAATTCATCATCGAGCAACTCGCGGGTGATCAACTCCCCAATCCGACGCAGGATCAAATCGTGGCGACGGGTTTCCTGCGCAATTCGATGATCAATGAAGAGGGGGGCGTTGATCCCGAGCAATTCCGGATGGATGCCATGTTTGACCGCATGGATTGCGTCGGGAAGAGCATCCTCGGCATCACCATCCAGTGCTGCCAGTGCCACAATCACAAATACGATCCGATCACTCAGAAAGAATACTATCGGCTTTTTGCGTTCCTGAATAACGACGCCGAGGGTCAGCCCGTGGTCTATTCCCCCGATGCTCAGATGAAGCGGGCGGATCTGCTGCGGCAGATCGGCGAGATCGAGCAAAAGCTCCAGCAGGAAACGCCCGATTGGCGCGAGCGGATGAACCAATGGGAGGATCAAGTAACGGCGAAGCCGCAGCCGGAATGGATCGTGGTCAACGCGCCTTTTGAAGATATATCCACGGATGGGCAGAAATTCCTTCCGCAAAAGGATGGTTCTTTTCTGGCGCAGGGCTACGCGCCGACGAAAAGTGCGCCGAAATTCACGGTCAAGACGGACCTGAAGAATATCAGCGCATTTCGTTTGGAACTGCTCAATGATTCCAATCTGCCGGCCAACGGACCGGGTCGCTCCCTCAAAGGAACTTGTGCGTTGACGGAGTTTGAAGTTTCCGCGGCGCCCGCCGACGACGAGAAGAAGCGTGCCAAGGTTAAATTGGTCAAGGCCACGGCTGATTATAGCGATCCCGCGGATAGTGCGCTTGAATCCTATTTTGAAGATCGTTCCGGCAAGAAGCGCGTGACCGGTCCAGCCGACTACGCCATCGATGGAAAAGATGAGACCGCCTGGGGGATGGATGCAGGCCCGGGTCGTCGCAACGTGCCGCACAACGCTGTGTTCCAGGCGGAGCACCCGATCAATCATGAGCAGGGGACGCTGCTCACTTTTGTGCTGAAGCAGGATCATGGTGGCTGGAATTCCGACGACCTGATGACGAATAACCTCGGGCGTTTTCGCGTTTCCATCACGTCCTCGCCCGATGCGGAAGCAGACCCGATTCCCGCGCGCACTCGTGAAATTCTGAAAGTTCCGCGCGAACAGCGTGCTCCGGCCCAAGTAACGGCACTTTTCTCCTATTGGCGCACGACGGTTCCCGAATGGAAAGACGCGAATGGCCGGATCGACGAGCTTTGGAAAAAACATCCGGAAGGTTCCACGCAACTCGTCCTCATCAAACGCAGCGACATGCGTGAAACCCACGTGCTGAAACACGGCGACTGGCTGAAGCCTGGACCGGCCGTAATCGCCGGGACGCCGTCGGTGTTGAATCCCTTACCGGCGGACGCCCCTCCGACGCGGTTAACTTTGGCCAAATGGCTGGTGGACCCCAAAGCGCCCACGACGGCGCGGGTCTATGTGAACCGCATCTGGGAGCACTACTTCGGCATCGGTATCGTCAGCACCGCGGAAGATTTTGGCACGCAATCGGAAGCACCGAGCCATCCCGAGTTACTTGATTGGCTGGCTTGCGAATTCATGGAGCATGGGTGGAGCATGAAGGCCGTGCATCGCCTCATTGTAAGTTCAGCTACCTATCGCCAGTCTTCCAAAATGACGGCTGAGGATTATCAGAGAGATCCCTACAATCGGCTTTTGGCTCGTGGCCCGCGTTTCCGCGTGGATGGTGAAATCGTGCGCGATATCGCGCTTTCCGCGAGCGGATTGCTCAATCCGGAAATGGGGGGACGCAGTGTCATGCCGCCTGCTCCGGAGTTTCTTTTCAAGCCGCCGGCCAGCTATGCACCTTTCCCCTGGATCGAGGAAACAGGCGCGGAACGCTATCGCCGTGCCGTCTATACTTTGCGCCGCCGCTCGACTCCTTATCCCATGCTGCAGGCGTTTGACACGCCCAATGCGGATACGTCGTGCGCGCGCCGTTCCCGCTCCAATACACCGCTCCAGGCGCTCATGACTCTCAATGAAACGCTCTCGGTGGAGGCGGCCCAGGCGCTGGCGAAGCGGATCCTCGAAGAAGGCGGCAAAACCGACGGCGAGCGGATTGATTACGCATTTCGGCGCTGCCTGTCGCGTTCACCATCCGATTCTGAACGCGACGAATTGCTCAAACTGATGGAGAAAGAGCGCACGCGCATTGCCGATGGCTGGATTGATCCGTGGATGCTCGCGACGGGCAAGAGTGAGAAGCCTAGTTTGCCTCCGAATACGACGCCTGCGCAGCTTGCCGCCTACACCGTTGTATCCCGAGTGCTGCTCAATTTGGACGAAACCATCACCAAGGAATGATTCCCATGAACTATCGCGAACATTTTGAATCGGAGTTTCGGAAACAGATCACGCGCCGCTGGTTCTTTCGCGATTGCGGACTGGGGCTGGGTTCCGTGGCCTTGGGATCGCTCTTGCAGGATTTGCTGGCTCCTTCCGCTCGCGCGGCCGTGGCGCCGGCAAATCCCATGGCGCCCAAAGCGCCGCAGTTCGCGTCGAAGGCCAAACGGGTTATCTACCTTTTCCAAGCGGGCGCGCCCAGTCACCTCGATCTTTTCGACTACAAACCGCAGCTCGAGAAGTTTAATGGCACTTTGCCCCCAGCTGACCTTCTTAAAGGATACCGTGCTGCGTTTATCAACCCTAGTTCAACCCTGCTGGCGCCGAAGTTTAAATTTGCCAAGTACGGCAAATGTGGCGCTGAACTGAGCGAATTGCTCCCGCATCTTGCGGAAGTGGTGGATGATATCGCGATTGTTAAATCGATGCAGACCGATGCGTTTAATCATGCACCGGCGCAGATTTTTATGAACACGGGTTCCACGCAATTTGGCCGGCCGAGCATGGGCGCGTGGACTACCTACGGGTTGGGAAGTGAATCACAGGATCTTCCGGGTTATGTAGTCTTCAGCACGGGACAGAAGGGCACAAGTGGCGGAGCGGGAAATTGGGGCTGTGGATTTTTGCCGACGGTGTATCAGGGAGTGCCTTTCCGGGGGCAGGGCGATCCGGTGCTCTATCTCTCCAATCCGCCGGGAGTAGATAACGAACTGCAGCGGGACTCGCTGGACGCCATTCGCCATCTCAATGAGCAACATCTCGGCGTGGTGGGAGACCCGGAGATTGCCACGCGCATCAATTCCTTTGAACTCGCATACCGCATGCAGGCGAGTGCGCCGGAGCTGATGGATATCAGCAAGGAATCGGCCGCCACTTTGGAAATGTACGGGGCGGAACCAGGTAAATCTTCTTATGCGAATGCCTGCTTACTGGCGCGCCGGCTCACAGAAAAAGGGGTGCGTTATGTCCAGATTTTTCACGAGGCGTGGGATCATCACGGCGGGCTCACCGCCGGGCTGAAAGAACAGTGCGGGAAGACCGACAAGGCCAGCGCCGCGCTCGTCAAGGATCTCAAGCAACGTGGGTTACTTGATGATACGCTCGTCATCTGGGGCGGTGAATTTGGCCGCACGCCGATGGTGCAGGGCGGAAATGATGGCCGCGACCATCACCCAAAAGCGTTTACCATGTGGATGGCTGGGGGTGGGGTGAAGCCGGGCATCAGCCTGGGAGCGAGCGATGAATTTGGATTCAATGCCGTCCAAGATCCGGTGCATGTGCACGACCTGCACGCCACCATTCTGCAGCTTTTGGGATTCGACCACACCAAGCTAGTTTATCGCTTCCAAGGCCGCGATTTTCGTCTGACCGACGTTCATGGGGAAGTAGTGCAGAAACTCATCGCTTAAAGCTTAGGCACGGCGAAGGCAGGCAGGCTTCACCGAGGGGATTGATTAAAAAACGGCGCGATCGACGCGCGCCGTTCCGCCGCGCTCCGAAACTTGGCAGACCACCGGTGGCCCTTCCCAAGTCGAGCCCCCAGCGACACAGCGTCCCGGACATCTTGGATAACTCTAACTAATATTTATGAAAAAAACTCTGCTTACACTGGCATCTGTGATCGCCAGCCTCTCCTATACACACGCCGATCAATATTCGGTCTTTAAAATCTGTGAAGACAAACACGTCATCAAAACCTCCGACGGTGCGGAAGCCGGACACATCGAATATATTGTCGCAGATCCTGCACAGCAGCGCATTGTCTCTGCGGTGGTGACCGGCGGCATTCTTTCCGACCGCCTTGTGCCCGTGCCATTTGAAGATTTTCAGTACGTTTCCGGAGGGCAGGAAATCACTGTGAACATCGAGCGTCAACGCTTGGTCAGCGCACCGGTAATCGAACGCAATGTATTAGTTACCGGAGCGGTTATTGAGCCCTCGGTGGTTGAGCGCAGCGTGAGTTACTTTGGAGGAGGCTCGCGTACCAATGTCACAGGCGAAGTGAATCGTTCCACGACTGTGAATGGCGCCGAGCGGCGTAACGAAAACGTTCAGGGCAGAGGGGGCGTAAATGATCCCAATGTGAGCGGTGTGGATCGCGCGGGCACCAGTGAAAACCGGCTGAGCCCAAATGGGGAAAATACGAGAAATTCCAATCGCGCATCCGAGCAGCGAAACCTGAACGAGCGTAACGCGAGTGAACGCAATGCCAACGAGCGGAATCCGGCCAATGCGAACGAGGCCAACCCCGCCTCTCCGGGCTCGCACAACACGCCCGGTTCTACATCGACCGATGCCAGCAAGCTGAATCAAGGCCGCACGGCCAATCCAGCTGCCGAGCAACAAGCCACGGAAAAGAAACAGCAGGAAGCCGAAAAGAACGCCGCCGCGAAATCCGAGAGCGAGAATGCACACAGCAAGGCGCAATCGAGCCGTGAAAAATCTCCGGAAAGCGCTCGGACGAATGAGGAGGAGAAGACCCTGAATAAGGCGGAGGAGAAAGCTTCGCGCACTCCCAATGCAACGGAGGAGAAGGGTGATCGTGAGACGGAAAAGGCTTCGCGCAGCGGACGCACCGGCGGTGAGACGAATGCGACTGAAGGCAGCCGCCGCAATCCGAGTTCTGCAGAAAAGAGTACTTCCAGCCGGAGTGCTTCGCCTCAGGAAGGCACGAGCGGAGCGAGCAATGCTTCCAGCCGGACCGGGGAAAAGACGGAATCCGCGGAGAAGCGCTTGTAAGTTAAACTGACTTTCCAGTCATGCGGGAGGGTGAGCGCGGCCAGGATTATCTGGCCGCGCTCCACTGCGTTTTTGGGGCAATTGCCCACTTCAAGTAACGTAGTTCTGCAAATGAAGCGCTCTCACGTTTCATCCTTTTTTCAGGACCATGGCCACAGAGCTATTGCTGCGAGGCTGTGGTTGCTGCCAGCCAGGTCACAGACCTGGCCTACAGCGACTTTGGTGACCGGGCTGCTTCAAATGGGAATATGCGTTACTTGGAAGCTGTTGCGAAACAAAAGTGCCACGGAAAGGCTCGCTCCAGGGCAGCTGTAGCTGCAGGTCTGAGACCTGCGTGGCGGAAACCTTTGCTTGTGGTTCTTCTCCGCTTCGGTCGATACCAAACCTTACGCCGCCACCATTACCTGGGAAACCCCATTTGACGGTTCCAGCTTCTCCGTACCGCGCAATGTCGCCAGAAATTCCTTCAGGGCAGGAGAACGGGCCCGGCCTCGCCGCGTGATGATGCCGAGGGGGCGAACCATTTTCGGCTGCATTACTTCGATCGATACGAGCGTGCCGGTTTGTACTTCCTGGCGCACGGTGCCGCTCGGGACAATGGAAACTCCGCTCTCGATCTCCACGGCCCGCTTCACCGTCTCAATGTTATCAAATTCCATCGTGTGCACGATTTCGACATGATGATCGCGCAGATGCTTGTCGATGACTTTCCGCGTAGGCAGATCGGGTTCGAATGAAATCAGCTTTTCGCCATTTAAGTCTTCGAGTGAAATGGATTTCCGTTTCGCCAGCGAATGTCCCGGATGGCAGATCAACACCAATTCCTCCTGTCGGAAAACTTCGATCTCGAGCGTGTTGCGCCGGGCGGGATACGCCACGAGGCCAAAGTCCGCATCGCCACTCAGCACTTCGTCATAGACCTGCCCTGATCGGCGATACGCCACATGCACCTCCACATCCGGGTGCGCTTCGCGGAATCTTTTCAACACCGGCGGCAGCTCGTGCAGCCCGATGCTATAGATCGAAGCGATGCGCACTTCGCCGCCGATCACATTCTGCATTTCATGGATGCGGTCCCCGAGATGATTATAGATGTCGAGAATTTCGCGGCTTGCCTGGAGGAAGGCGGCTCCTTCCGGTGTCAGGGAAAAATTGCGACGACCGCGCTCGACCAGAGTTACGTGGAAATGATTTTCCAATGCCCGGATTTGCTGACTGACCGCGCTTTGTGTAATGGAGTTAAGAGCCGCCGCTTTGGAAAAACTGGCGGTCTCCGCCAGATCACAGAAGACTTTGAAAGTTTCGATGTACATGCGCGGGAGGGGACGATAAGTGACCCTTATCGTCTGTCAAATTTTATAAAGTTTTGCTAATGGAATCGTTTGCTGATCGTCTTTCAGTCGTACAAGGTCAAATCATTGATGCCGCCGCGCGGGCGGGACGCGACCCAGGGGAAATTACTCTGATTGCGGTTTCCAAAACGCACTCTCCCGAAGCAGTTCGCGATGCCATGGATGCGGGTCATTTTCTCTTCGGTGAAAGCCGGGTGCAGGAGGCACGTGCCAAAATTCCCGAGGTTTCCTCGCGGGCCCACTGGCATTTCATCGGCCATCTGCAAAAGAACAAAATCCGCCATGCGCTACCGCTCTTCGAATTGCTGCACAGCGTGGATTCCGCAGAACTGGCGGCGGATATCGACCGAGTCGCCGGTGAGGCTGGGGTGCATCCGCGGGTGCTTCTCGAGGTGAACGTTGCCGGCGAGGGGAGCAAGTTTGGTTTTTCGCCTGCCAAATTGCGAGCGGACCTGGAGCAACTCCTCGCGCTGGATCGGCTGCAAATCGAGGGATTGATGGCGATTCCCCCCGTAGCCGCGGAGGCCGAGCATTCCCGCAAATACTTCGTGGCTCTGCGGGAGTTGCGGGATCGCCTTCAAGAGGAGTTTCGGCTTCCGCTACCGCAGCTTTCGATGGGGATGAGCGGCGATTTTCCGATAGCCATCGAAGAAGGAGCCACTCTGGTCAGGGTGGGGACGGCTCTTTTCGGGACAAGGCGCGGGAAAACCTGGAAGCCTGCGAGTGGCGAATTTGGCGGTGATGATTAAGGAGATTAAAAATTCTAAGAAAATCGAAACGGGCCTTTACAGTACCTTTCACGCGCGTTATCTTGACGGAGTCGGCCCCCATCCCTCATACGCATCCGTCGCATGGCCTCCCGCCTTCTTCCCAAGAACGTCCAGCACATCGGGCTTGAGCTCGCCATTTCCTGGAATGACGGCACCGAATCCTTTCTTCCCCTGGAATTGCTCCGTCGCAATTGCCCCTGCGCCGTTTGCGGGGGTGAGCCGGACGTTTTGGGTTTCATCGAGCGCCCGGAAGTAAAGTACACTCCGGAAAGCTTTGAGCTTCGCGGCTGGCAGCTCGTGGGTGGATATGCCTTTCAGCCTACCTGGCGGGATGGACACAGCTCGGGCCTTTACCCTTTCAGCTTCCTGAAACGGATCGCCGAGGCGGTCGTGGGAGGCGAAGTGAATCATCCATCATGAGCCGTCGCGCCCAGCTTTATTCGATTGGCTTCCTGTTTATGGTCTGCCTCGCTGCCGGCTTGGTGCAGACTTGGCAGCAGCGTCAGCGAGAGGCGCTGCGTCCGGCCGAGCTTTTCGATGTGGTATGGCGTCAAGTGGAGGCTTTCCGCGCGGATGATTACGCGAGCGCGTACCAGCAGGTTTCCACTGGGTTTCAGGAGAAGTTTAACATCGCTTCTTTCACGGACCTGGCGCGCAGCGAGTATCCGTTACTTGGAAAAGCAGAGCGCGTGGAATTCGGTCCGGTTCACTGGGACGGCCGGCATGCAATCTTGCCCGTGTATTTCTTCCTTCCCGATGGTGGCGTGATTCCTTGCCTATATAGCATGGTGCAGGAAGACACCGCGTGGAAGATCGATGCACTCAAGGTGCAGAAGCGCTGGCCGGCTGGAAGGCGGCTAGGTGGGATGCGCGCGTAGGAGAATGGGTTGAATCTTCCACGCGATTTAGAGCGCTTTCGGCGCTGCGCCAGCCTTTCCGGATTACAAATTTAGGATATCGCGAATTGCGTCTTCGACGCGTTCCATCTCGGGTGTACTCAAAACGCCCATGCGGCGGGAGAGTTTACGCACATCGAAGCTAGCGAGGCCCTGTAAGTTAACGGCCGAAGGTTTTGGCAGCCAGCGAGGCTTTCCAAGATCAATCTCGCCGCGTGCTCCGCGGAGTTGCGATGTTAAGGGAGCGACAATGACTAATGCGCGGGCGTCGCTCTCGCTAGGAAACGCTAAAACAAGAACCGGCCGGCTTTTCTCGGCGATTCCAAGATTGGCAAACCAGACTTCTCCAGCCTGTGGCTTAGTAGGCACCCAGTGTCTCCGTCCACGCTGATGCCTGTTCTTCGGATGCGAGGATTGGTTTTGCAGGCGTTTTGAGCTCGAAAGGCAGTCCTTTGCGAAGTTCAATTTGAGCGAGCAGCATGTTAAATGCATCGCCGGGTTTCATGCCGAGTTGATCGAGAATCTTTTCGGCTTTCTTGAGCCGTTTGGTGGGAACGCGGGCGCGGAATAAAGTCGTGGCAGCCATGCTCAAATGTGCTCGAAAAGGCTCGATATGGCAAGGCGGGAATCGGATATCAGAAAGCATTTCAACGAGAAAGCGGAGGCAGATTTAACTTGCCGGGCAGTGACGACGGAGCAGTCGTACGTATCGCGAGCGTCGCCATCGACATTCGCAGCGGAGCACACCATTCTTGGGGCGATGCCCGCTTCCAGCCGCTTGCCACAGCACAAAAAGCCTGAACAACTCCGCTCCTGGCGTTGGTTCGGGCCGGACGATGTGCGTTCATTTGGGCACCGTTCGCGCGCGAAGCAGATGGGCTATGCGAAGGAGGAATTCACGGGGAAGCCGGTTATCGGCATTCTGAACACCTGGAGTGACCTGAATACCTGCCACACGCACTTTCGCGAGCGGGCGCAGGAGGTGAAGCGCGGGGTGTGGGAAGCGGGCGGTTTCCCGGTGGAAATCCCGATCACCAGCCTGAGCGAGATGTTCATGAAGCCCACCACCATGATGTATCGTAACATGGTGGCGATGGAGGTGGAGGAGGTGTTGCGCTGTCATCCGATCGATGGAGCGGTGCTCATGGGGGGCTGCGACAAGACGGTGCCCGCACTGCTCATGGGGGCATTCACGATGAACCTCCCGTGCATTTTTCTACCCGCGGGTGCGATGATGAAAGGATCGTGGCGCGGTGAAACGCTGGGCAGCGGGAGTGATGTCTGGAAATACTGGGATGAACGGCGGGCGGGGCGCATCGGGTGCGATGCGTGGGAGGAAATCGAGGATGGGATCGCGCGTTCTCCCGGTGTGTGTATGACGATGGGAACGGCCGCGACCATGGCGTGCATCGCGGAATCACTAGGCATGACTTTGCCGGGTGCGGCATCGATTCCTGCGGTATTTTCAGAGCATGCTCGGATGTCGGCGCATTGTGGACGCCGGATCGTGGAGATGGTGTGGGAAGACTGGAAGCCTTCAGATTTTTTGACGCGCGATTCTTTTGAAAACGCCATCGTGACCGATCTCGGGCTCAGCGGGTCCACGAATGCGATCATTCACATCATCGCCATGGCGCGGCGCGCGGGAGTGAAGATTGATCTTGATGATTTTGACCGGCTCTCACGCACGACGCCGGTAATCGCGAATCTGCGTCCTGCCGGCAAATACTTGATGCCGGATTTTTATGATGCGGGTGGGTTGCGCGCTTTCCTTGAGCGAATGCGGGACCGCCTGCACGTCGATGCGCGCACGATTGCGGGTTGCACCTTGGGCGAGCAGATCGCCGGCGCGGAGGTCTATAACAATGACGTCATTCTGCCGCGCTCTGCGCCGCTGGCACCCACGGGCGGCACCTTTGTCCTGCGCGGAAACCTTGCGCCCGACGGTGCGGTGATTAAGCCCACGGCGGCTAATCCGGCGCTACTCCGGCATCGCGGCTCAGCCTTGGTATTTCGCGACTATCCGGATTTGAAAGCGCGAATCGATGCGGACGATCTCCCGGTGACGCCTGATTCTGTGATCGTGTTGCAAAACGCCGGGCCGCAGGGCGCGCCGGGGATGCCGGAGTGGGGGATGCTGCCGATTCCGAAGAAGCTGTTGCGCGAAGGAATCCGCGACATGGTGCGCATTTCCGACGCGCGGATGAGCGGTACGAGTTACGGCACGTGCATTCTTCACGTCGCTCCGGAGTCGGCGATTGGCGGGCCGCTGGCGCTGGTGCGAGACGGGGATATGATC
>OUNM010755440.1_pt1 | contig 18582 bp, 22 predicted proteins | sample 1769961 | NCBI WGS metagenome assembly OUNM01 (sample SAMEA3914820, study PRJEB12502) | metagenome | biome: forest; material: soil | place: USA | collected 2012-03-12 | depth 0.3 m
AGGGCGTGGGGGGGGGGGGGGGGGGGGGGGGGGGGGGGGGGTCGAGCAGAGCCGATTACTTCCAGGCACAACGGTGATCATCTCGGTTCAGACAGCCGAGCACGGTGCAACCCGTTCCTCCTGGAGGTGATCGCGTTGTTGCCATCTTTACAGTTCAACCCTTAAAAACTTGTTAGCGCGGCACTCTTGACAGGGGTTCTGGCTCTAAGATCAAACCCTTCTCTTTTGACAGCAAAACAACCGATTAAAGCACAAAAAAATAGAGTAAACAGAAGTACTCGATAAGATGCTTTCAGTCAATACCTTTTCTTTGCATCAAAATACGTTGTTTTGTCGTTGAGCTCGAGATTTTGGCCCAGACCCCGGTCTCCAGGTCACGAGCTAGCGAGTATTCAAGGGTTGGAGTGTATGCAGCCTTCCTGACGTTTTGATGTGGCGGCATCATGGAGATCAATATTGATATCGGCTCCATGACTTGATGATCAGCGGCCGGTCCAGTCAGCAAGCACAGTGTGTGAGCATCCGAATTTTGAGCGTTAGCAAGGGCCTTGTGCCATCGATCGGTCCGATCCGAACGATGGGCGATCGTTGACTCCGCTGGGCTGGACTGGGGTCGGGGCAGGGAAATGAGTGTTCCTCATTGGGGCTGGCTTGCGGAGGCCCGCAAGCCTGGACGTTGGTGGGCCTTGAAAGACTTCTCTCCACAATTGGTGGGCGCTTGGACCAGTGCTTTCTTCCACTTCCAGTTAAGGGAAGGGGGCTCGGGGGGTGGTGTTGAGATCGTGTGGCAGGGAGGGGAGGTCTCAGGGCGGGAGATTCGAGTTGGGAAGGGAGCATTTCAGGGGGGGTTGAGAAGAGATATTTGTTTGCAGGGGAACTAGATTAGCTGTTTGACAGCACGGGACTGCCCGTGTCAAGTGCGTTCGTGGAGCTCAGTGGATTGTTTACTGTGTGGTGCAATTCGAGAAGTGTTTGAGAGCTGGCAGGCCAGGCAACGGATCCGGAGCAGTTAGTGGAAAGACTGTCTGAGTGAAAAAAAGTCTAAGAACCCAGATACAGCACAAAGTGAGCCGATCAACCAAGGCTGACAGCAAGAAGTGGAAAAAAAGGGGTATCGACCAAGCTAGAATGTATAGAAGGCTAAAGGTGAAGAGAAGGGAAATGATGAAGAAAAAGTCAACGCAGTCCTCCCCGACCCCTCATGCGCCGCATCCATCTCATCCTCTCATAAGAAAATCCCTTTTTCGTGAAATGAATCCAGACCCCGACCTGCCACCCCCTGCCCCCCTTCAAATGCAAAGTCAAGATCCGTCTCAGATCAGTCCCGTGAATAAAACGAAGCCCGGCCGGCAAATCATCGTGTGTGGGTCTCCTCGGCACTCCCCCCCAGAAAGTAGTAGATGAAGGAGCTCTGGCGAGCTGGAAAAGAATCGGGTGGAGGAGAAGTCCAGAAAAGGGGTATCAAGGTTGAGCGTGAGCCGCAAGCGGCAAAATGGGGTAGAGATCTCGAGTGAGAGAATTGAGCGTGTCGATGAGTTTGCCGGAAGAACGAAGAAGAGCGAATAGAATCAACGGCTGGAATTTCAGCCAAGTCTTGCGAGGGATGCTTGAGGCCGTTGACCACACCCCTGCCTGCCTGATCTCGAGAGAACCGAAGGGCGAATGGCCAAGAAGGCAAGAATCGAGGACGGAAACGCGGTGAGACTTAGAGGGTTGGCCCAGCGGTCGAACCCATGGCGCTCCCGGCCTTGTGTGTAAATCTGTCGAAGGAGCGAGGGGTGTCTCGCTCTGACAAAGGAAAAAAACTGGTTTGATGCTCGCATCGAAGAATTCGGCTAGCAGTGAGCCGGGCTGCCGCTCCACGGCGTCCCCATCCCGGTTGGTTCGACGGGCACAATCCGTTTAGAGCAGAGCGGCGGCGACCACACCGGCTATCGCGACGGCGGCGGCATGGGCAGCGACGAGGGCAGACCCGGCATTCTTGTCGGCCGAGGTGCTGGTGGCAGCGGCGGAGGAGGAAGCAGTGCTGCTGCCTAGCAGCTTAGAAGTCGTCGGAGTCGGGGTCGTGAGAATGACAGTGCTGTTGGAGGAGACCTGGGTCACGGCGGCACGTTGCAGAGTGAGCGTCTTGGTGAGCGTCACGGTGCTTGTTGAAGTAGACGTCGACAACTCCTCGGCGACGGCCGCTAGCGGCAGGAGGAGAGCGGCGAGAATGGTTGGGAGATGCATTCTGCTTCAGAGGAGGGAATTTTCGTCGGTATGGATCCAAGGGTTTGGGGATCGAGGCGTAAAGAAGTGAGGGTGCAAGTGAGCAAGTCAGAGCCGGTCCGGAATCGCGCTGGAGTCGTGGTGATCCGTGATCGAGTCCAGGATCGAGGAATCGCGCCGAAAGGGGGACCGAAGCGGCACTTGTGCCGGTGGTGAAGTATAGGAACGCGCGCGTGAGAGACGGAGTTGGTCGTGGGACTCGCTGGCAGAGCAGATGAAGAATGAATGACAGACTGGATACGTCGAGTATTCCAAGGTCGGATGTTGTTATTGTTGCGGGAAGACAGTGCTCCAAGGGGGAGAAGACTTTGCCAACGAAGCCTGTGTCGGAGCGAGGGGGGTGGGCGGCGCGGGCCTCAAGAGGGATGGGAGAAGGAATGGGATGAGAAGCCCACGATTGATGAGTGCGCCCGGGCGGGCGTCCGGGGTTTCCTGACCTGGGGCGCAAATTGCGACTTTGGATGCCAAGCACCCCAAGACGCCTTGCTCGCCTGCGAATAGAGAACGTCCCTCCCGCACTGTCCCACAAGGGATTGGCGCCACGAGGGCGAGGGGTGTGTGTTGCGCTGGTGCCGACAGGGGTCCCTGATGACTTGCCGCCCCCTCCCCAATCGTCGGCAGGCGCCAAAAACGTCGCGGATCTTCCCACCACCAAACCTCGCTTTTTGGGCCGTGGACACGCGGCCCACAGGAACCACCGAGTTAAACCGGCAAACGGCTGCCCTCGATTGGACTGTCGCCCTGACGGCAACCAGAAACCGTGCAAAACGGTTTGGGTGGCTTGCCAGCGGTTTCGACGGGAAATTACAGGCGCCCGCGTCCAGCACGCGCGGTTTCCTGGATGCGACCTCGTGCCACGGCACTTTGCCAAATAAAGTATTCTGTTTGCTGTGCTCGCCTGGGGGACCGGCCTGAGCCGCGTCCTGCCTGGCCGGCGCCGCCAAACCGAAAAAAACTCGAAACTGCCTTGCGCTGCCGTGCCTCTTTTCGCAGACTGACAGACCGCAACACAGCCACCAGCCACAGAAAAAGACCTTCTTCCCCAGCTGGTGTTCCGGGCCTCTTGGATCCAGGCAGCGCCGCCCCCGCCCGCGTCGTCGTCCGGCGCGACGGACCCGGACACTGCATGGGACGGCGGCGATTTGCGAGATTTGTGCAATTTGCCCTGCGGACCTTGATTGGCGTGCCTGGCATGATGCGCCGTTGAGTCTCCAGACGGCGGGCCGTGCGAAACGGAGACGAGCTTCACCCGCTGGCTCGCTGGGCACCACGCCTTACTATTACATACTGTACGGAGTACCGTTAGCGCATTCCGGGGTAATCGGTTCCGTTACAGGCTAGGGAGACCACAAGCGAGATCGCTGGCGATCGTTTGTTGGTCTTTGCTTTTCTCCAAGCTTGCTTTCGCGACGGCGATTCACGACCGTCACAGATTCCCCAGAGCAACCTCCTGGCGCACGCCTTCCATGATCTTAGGCAGCCCTGAACTCAGGCGGCCAACCGAGAAACCACGGGCACCATGTTCTGGAGGCTGGGAGCCAAGTCTGTCGCCGGGTGGTGCCAATGGCACACTGACGTTGGTGAGCGCTCTCCGCCGCCCTCGGATCCCCGCTTCGCAAAGGCATCTCCAGGGCGGCGGAGCCTTGGTTACAGCGCATGTTGGGGACCATCATCACGAGAATGCAGGCATCTCGGCTGCTTGTCCCGACCTCGTGTCTTTCAGGCGCTTGTTGGATCGATCGACGAGCGTCGCACAAACCAGCACGCTAGAAAACGTCGAAAGACTCGAAACCGCGTCTCTGCAGCCACCCGCTGCGATGGACCAGCTTCCGGTCGGGGTCCCGCTGGTCAGACACGAGAGGGTTGTTGCGCAATATGTCGACGGCGAAGCCGTGCTTGGCGAGCCGGCTCGTGATGAATCCGTGTGCCGTAAATCCAGTATCTACTCAGACTCACCCTCATTTTGAACCATTCCCCATCAGCGGCCGATCTTTTTTCTGTGAAGATTTGGTGCTTTCAGCCGGCGGGTATCCAGGTTTGTCACGCGCCAGGCAGTTCTTCGGGCGACTGGAGCTCGGTTTCAACATGCGGCGGTTTCAGGTGGACGGGCGCCAAACGAGGTTTCGGGAACGGGTCGGGGGTCTGGGTCTAGAACAACGTTAATACACATGCCGACTGTCACTCGGCAACGGTAGGAAGAACGAAAACAAGCTTCTATTCTCGACGTCCCAAGATGGTGGCTACTGGGCTTACTCCTGATGGCAACCGCAAGTCACACAACCCTCTGTGTGGGCGACTGAGGGACGACGCCGGCGCCGCGTGCTGGTCAGAAAACAGGGTCTTGCCACGCAGATGTTGATGTTACGGCTCGGTCATCTGTTTCGCTGCAGGTAACAACCGTGCCTTGCCTAGGTTATTGAAGAAAATGTCAATCCTTGGACGCCCCGGCAATGCCAGCCCCTCGCGCCCCCCCCAACGCCATAAACCATGCAGAGACGAACCCTGACCCCAAGTCATATACAGAGCCTCAAAACAAACACCATCAGCCACCACGTAGTCAGACATCAACACGCCCTCAGGACGCCCACCGAATCCCCACCTCCACACAGCTCACACATCTCACCCTCACCTGATCCTCCACATCCTCCTCCTCATCCATGGCCACCACATCGTCCACAGCCCGGACGGTCCTCGTCCGGACCAACACAACAAGATCCTTTTCCCGCGTGAAAAATCCACCCACGTCCACGGCCCGCTCAATCGCCCGCCCCGTCGCGACAAGCACCACGTCATCCAGCGAGTCCGCCACGACCCCGCTCGTCGTCTTCGTAGTGTTCCCGCCGCCGCCGCTCTTCCTAAGCGCATCAATCCTCGCGGTAAGTGGCATCGCGCTGCCCCCCCTCGTAGCGGAGGACGAGGAGGCCTGGTGCGACGGAGCCTTTTCTAGGGCTTTGCGCACGCGCCGGACGAGACTCATGAAGCTGGCCGACGAGGATACCTTGATCACGCACGTGTGCGAGGCCAGCGGGGGCGAGGTGTAGCCGTCCTGGTCTGAGGCCGTGGTGGTTCGTGAACGGGAGGAAGGGGAGGGGCCGGGGAGCGGGCGTTTTTGGATGCGAGTGCCTGTGGGAGAGGTTAGGTGGCTTGTGCGGAGGATTGGGGGAGGAAGAGAAGGGGGGCAAGCCTTTGGGTATTGGAGGCAGTTTTGAATGGGGCTTGTTCAGGAGGTGAGTGGGTTGGCCGCCTTTGGCGATGGCGGGCGAAGGCGAGGCCATAGTGGGCGTGTTCGACGAAAGCTGTCAGCGCCTTGCGGGTCGGCCCGCCGTCCTGCGGGTTGAGAAAACAGAGATAAGACAAGGGAAAAGATGCTATGTGTGTGACAGCATCGCGCTGTTTTGTGTTGCGAGACAACGCAGCGTGTTGCCGGTGGGTTGGCGTCAACTCGGAGTGGGACGGGAGATGATTCGGAGCTTTGCGCATGCAGAAATGGAATTTGGAAGATTCGATGCACATGCTCGACATGCACGGATTGGCGGGGTCCACTCAATGCTCTCGCAAGCAGTTGCCAAGACTTGGGGGAGACCCGCCCGCCTGCTCCACCGCCTGCCCGTCCTGGGATCGGACTGCTCTTGACAAGGGGATGGGAGCTCTCCACCCAACGTCAGTGGTCCTAGTTAGCGCTAACTCACGAGCGTCGCCAGGCACCCTCAAAGTCAAAAGCCGCCCACCAAGGCTGCAGCCGCCACCATCTTCGTCACCCCGGAATATGGGTGCCTATCCCACACGAAGCCGACAGCAATATCAACAACTGTAGTCGGCTGGAGTCGTCATCCGGCACTGGATCATGTCGGTGGAAATCTGGCCACACATTGCGCCAGACCAACTTAAAGCGGCCGTCGAGGCCGCAGAGGTACGCCGCACCATCTCCTGTGTCCCTCGCTTCTTGGCCTCGAAAACAGATGCTCGAGATGGATGCCTCGTGGGTGCTGATTGAACCCCTCCCTGCGCCCCGACAGAACCGCGAACTCGACTGGCTCGTCGAAGAGCTGCGCGAAACCCTCACCAACCTCAAGCACGGCCTCGAGGACTGCTATGCGTTGCTCGCCCCGATAGACCCGGGAAGCACGCTGGTGCTCAGCACGCCGAGAAACGAGATTGTTAAAGGGCATGTCACGCGTGTGGGGACACGGATAGTCAAGGGGGTGTGTTCTTCTCACCGTCCCTGTGCCCCCCCTCCAGCTCACACTCGCAACACCAGACCATCCACCTCCGCCTACGCACCCTCCCCCACCAGATTCTCACCATCAACCCCGACCACCCGATCCACCTTGCGCCGTTGACGACCCTACACACCCTCCTCACCCAGTCCATCGACCTACTCTCCCTGACCCTCTCATACTCGTACCCGTCAGCCACCCCGTCGCCCTCCACACCTGACGTACCCCCACCACAATTCCTGTCGGCCCAACTCCGCCTGCTCTCCCAATCTCTCTCCGAAGCTGTGGCTCTCATAAAAGGCGCCCCCCTTACTACCGCCGACCCGTCGTGGACAACCCACTCCGTCTCCCCGACCCACTTTCTCCCCCCGGCCCCGGCGACCTCTTCCTCCTCCTCCCAACCCCGCTCGCTGAGCTTCCACCTCAGCATCCAAGACAGCTCCCTCGTCCTCTGGCTGCGCGCTCTAGAGCCCGCCGATGCCCCCGTCAACTTCGGCACTAAGCTCGCCCTGGCCATCGGCACCGCTCGCCGCCTCGAGCACGATGAGTCCGAAAAGGTGTTTGGCTACTGCTGCACCGGTCAGGAGCACACAGCGGGGCCACACCATCACCAGGAGACCGGCGATGGTGTAGCTCTGTTTGGTACGAGGCCAGAAAAGTCGGTTGATGTGTTTGTGCGGGAAAAAGTGCGCGTTGAGAGCGCCGATCCGAGCCTGCTCTCCCTGTCGGCCAAGCTGACCGCCCTGGGGCATACATTGGCGCTGGCAAGGCGGAATCTGGCAGCTGTGATGCAAGAGGACGTTGAGGGGGGAGATTAGGGATCTACGTCCGGGGTTGGTGACGATCGAGACCAAAGTCGCGGCATTACTGGTACCAGGGTGTTGGTGGCGAGCTGTCGGGGAGGAGGGATGCACATCCAGGCCCTAGGATTGGATGGAACAATGGATTGTCGCGAGGAGTGCGCGTCACATTTGATGGAGTTGGATGGCATGCTTTATACGGGAGTTTTCTTGTGTTGTTTTCGGCATCGCTGGGCTTGACGGCGGGGCGGTTTCAGGAGAACCCGCCCAGCTTTGTATATGCATTGACTGACATCCATGGCCAACAACAATAAACAACAAGGAAATCAAGAACAACGCCCAGTGACTGTGCTATGTGAGCAACTGTCCAAGCTGCTGGAAAAGGGAAGAGGCTACAAAACAAGACCAGATAAACCGCAGCCCGTCCTCGATATACACATGCCCCCCCGCTCGCTAACCTCGGGTCTGGTCGACGCCAGATAAGCAAGACTGACAAGCGCCCTAGTAAGCACCTATTAGCCCCGGCCGCTTGCTTGCTCCCCCGCCTAAGCCACGGGAGACCACGGCATGGGCACCAGGATGCGGCTCTTCATCTCTTGGATCAGAGGGACCGTCTTGTGCACCGTCTCAGCCCAGCCTTCTATGCCCCAGCTCTTCTCACGGCGGATCTTGCGCTCCTCGAGGTCGGCAAACTGCCACAGGTGGTGCACCGTGTTGAGGTCGCCAATCTGCACGAACCAGGCGCCCACGCCCTCCATGACCTCGCGCCGAGCCTTGAGCCCGCGCCGCCAGTGCGTCTCCCACTCGAGCAGGTTGCCCGGATGCAGCGTGTACGAGCGCAGCTCAAAAAGACCACCGAGCTGGCGTGGGGGCGTCGTCGGCCAGAAGCTGAATTCCTGCATGAGCGACGTGCGCTTGCCGTGGATCAACCCGCGCAGCTTCTTGTCAAAGTCGGGGAATTGCGGGTTGTGCGAGATGGTATTGAGCGAGGCGTGGAAACCTTGGTAGCGCTGGTATTCCCAGATGTGGACTGGACAGAGAGGAGAACAACGCCTGTCAGCCTTTGTTTCTTTTCCTTCTCGACAGCAGGATTATTGACTTGTTCACTTACCGAATGTATCGCAGTCGCCCACCTCGGTCCGCCAGCTCCCGACCAGATGAACCTTATTCTCGGCCGCGGTGGCCACGCGGGGATACCACTTGCCCACGAGGTCGACGTACTCGTCCACGCACTCGGGCTTCACGTCGTGGAACTCGATCGTGTGCACGTACTTGCCCCGCGCGAGCACCTGGCTGAAGCTGGCCTCGATCTGGGCGTCTAGCTCACGGCCCTCCTTGGTGCCGTAGATGAGGTTGCTCAGCGCACCCTGCTTGCGCGGGGCCTCGTTCTCGGTAGCGGCCGCCGCGTTTCCTGTGCCCGCGGTGGCAGTGCTCAGCGATCCAAGGCCCCGGGCCGAGGAAGAGGACGGGGAGCTAGGAGATGAGAAGGGAGAGGACGAGGCAAACCCACTAGCTTCCCGCTGCTTCTGTGCCTCCACAAGCTGCGACCGAAACGTCTTCTGCCTGCTGTTGAATGCCTCGTGCTGGTCCGGCTGGATGTCTCCGAGGGCTGGTGTGCGGTCGCTCCGGGTCGCGGCTGAGGTTGCAAAGGCCCTCATCGTCGGCGTCGCCTGCAGGGCAGCGCCCGTGGCAGTCCGAGCAACACGTTGCGAAAGCATGGCTGTTGCGGTCGGCGAGGCGTGGGGGGTGGGGGGAGGAGATGTTGGCGAGGTCTTGATGCTGACCTCAAAAATGAGGGGAAGAGCAAGGCAGCAGCCCGGGTGTGAATTTGGGATGACGATGGCGAGCTCCCAATTGGGGGTAAAACAACAAAGAAGATGGGCCGCTGCGTTGACTGACGGCGGTGGAAATTACCAGTTTGTTGTCGTGTATCGTTTCAAATGCGGCACGAGAGGCCAGGAGGATGTCGGGGAAGGACACGAGACTCAAAACAGCAACAGCACGGCAGAAGACGTCGGGGAGACGGCGATTCGGCTTGCCGGGCAGCTTGTGATGGCGGCAGAGCGGACGACTTGCAGCAAGCGGCAAGCGGCAAGCTAGATTGGGTGTTTGGGTGTCGAGAGGGAGGTGAGGAGAGGAAGGAGAGAGGACGAAGAGGAGGGGAGCGATGCAGGTTAATTGGACGGAGGAAGCGGGTGTAACGAAGCGATCTGCTCACCCCGCACTTGAAAAGGCCGGTTGTTGTTGGGGATGCAGCGGAGGGAAAGCAGCTGGACAGCTCAGCTCGGTGGTGGTTGAGCTCCTGGTTTGGCTCGGCGGTCAGCTGCCCGAGGCTGCCAGGGTCCCAGCGGTCCAGGCACGCCGCCTGCCTGCTGTCAGGCCTCAGATAAGAAATGCGGGGGTGGATGATGTCACGCAGGGCCTGGGGAAGTCCACTTTCTGCCAGGCTCGGGCTGATGAGCCCGGAGAATCGTTTTGACGGGTCCGTGGATTGGGCCCACCAGGACTCCATCCAGCCTCTTGGAGCTTCCAGGACAGCTGCCAGTGTTGACGCCTGAAAGCCAAGGCCGCAAGGCCGCCAGGCCGCCAGACTCCTCCTCTCGGCGAAGTGGGTGTGGTGTGGTGCAGCCAGCCAACCAGCCAGCCAGCCAGCCAGCGGGTGGATGCGACGAATGAAGCTTCGGCAGCCGGAAGCGCGAAAAACCAACCCGACAACTCTCCATCAAACCACCCCAACATCCCTCGTTCACTCGCCAGAGGATACCGCCACCATGTCTTGGTTCGGTATTGCCCCGTTCAAGAAGTTCCCGGCGCCAGTGTGTACGTCAATTGATCCTCCCGCCTGTTCGCTGTGCTGCGTTGCTGCGTCGCGCCGACAGCGACTGCCAACATCTGGCAATGCATGACTGACACCCATTGCTGCAGTGCGTCCCATGGCTCCCTTCCTGGCTGCCGGTATGCCCTGAGTACTCCCGCCTTGCGTGACGGGGAGATCCCGCGCGCTGTCGAGGACAACGATTATTGACTGGCGACTCATCTTTAAGCTGCCATCATCGCCTACGGCGTCAACTCGGCCCAGAGCGCCCTGATGTCGTGTACGACCACATCTCGAGAACCCCCCAACTTGACCCGAGCTGATCGTGTGATGCAGCCGACGAGTTCAAGAACGACCCCCGGAACCCCAACGCCAAGGCATCGCACTAGACGCAGGACGACGCGCGCGACGAGCGAGGCGCGGACGGGACGGACGGCGCGGCATTTCTTTGAGCGACTACCCCGAGGAGGCGTCCGAGAGAGGAGCTGTATCATAGCACAGCAGCCAACGTCAATTGAGCTGTTGACCCCCGGTCCGATGTGCAGTGAGGCGGTGGAAAGCAGTGGATTGGATACAGGCGGAACCCCCATGGCTTGACCGGCGACCGGCGACCGGCGTACGACATCCGGCCTGGCCTTGTCTCGCCGGCCAGCCCCGGACCTGTCCAGCGGGCTTGGGGCTTGGCCAGCCAAAAAAACCCCGGCTGGAAACTGCGGTCGACAGCATTGCCAGCTAACGTGCTGTTCGCAGCATGTTATCGGCATCCATCATCATGTTCCCCATTGATGTGGATGTTTTCGCTCTGGCATAGATTGATGGACTGACCCGTTGCTGGGCGCCCGCATTGAGAGTTCGTCTTGATACTCGCCGATATGTTGGGAATCAGTAGAGGTTACATATCCGTAGATCCCGTGGCTTCGGGCATGTCTTGGTTCCTCTGATGGGGTAAAGCTTGAGGGGGTGCAGCCGAACATCCCCGAGACCGATCTCGACCTCGGCCCAGCCGACTGGTTGATCTCAACTCGAACGTTACTTGTATATGGTGCCCACATGTCTGTAGCTCTTGATGCTCCAATTCACAGTCAACGTGTCTTCCCTATCTTAGATCAGGTTGTGCTTTTCCGGCCGAAGCTGCTCTTGAATCCCTGACCCACAAATCCCGGCGGAGTTCGGCGCTCACGTTGAAACAACGCCGCGGCCGCGGCCCCTTCAACTCACATCCAAGTTCGGTCATTTCTAGCTCACTGCGTCCAAACACCCACCACAAGCCCGTCCATCTCATGCTGCATCTCCTTCGAACGGCAGCAAGGTCTCAACCTCGAACCCTAATATCATCCCATTTTTATTTTCCCACCAGAAATCCCTCTAGCACTATGGGCGACAACGCCACGACAACACAGCCGCCGTCGCGGACTGACTCACCCGCGCAGTGGTCGTCGTCCCGATCGGGGACCCCCTCAACCAAGTCGTCTCACAAGCCAAAGAAGGAAGTCCGCATCCTGATGCTTCACGGTATGCATCTATGTTTCCTTAGTGCTTTGAGCGCTAATTTTGCTAACCTTCCTCCCAGGCTACACGCAGTCAGGGGCCTTGTTCCGAGCCAAAACCCGCGCCCTCGAGAAGCTCCTGGCTAAGGCTCTCGCCCCCGCCGGCCTGGTCCCCGCCATGGTGTACCCCACCGGCCCGAACCGGCTCTCGCCGCGGGACATCCCGGGCTACGAAGCCCGCGGCGGAAGCCAGGAAGGCGGCGAGGAGAACGAGCTGGACGCCTGGGCGTGGTATCGCAGGGATGACGCCGGAAAGGAGTATCGGTTTTTGGAGCAAGGAATGGAACGGGTGGCTGAGGTGATGAGGAGGGGGGATTGCGAGGGCGAGGAGGCGGCAGCTGGGAAGGTCATTGACGGCGTGGTGGGGTTTAGCCAAGGCGGGTGCATGGCGGGCATGCTGACTGCGGCCTTGGAGGCAGGGCGCGAGCCGGCCCCCGGACACGAGGGGTGGGTGAGAGCGGTCAGGGAGGCGAATGGCGGGCAGCCGTTTAAGTTTGCCGTCATCTACAGCGGGTTTTGGGCCCCGGCCGCGGATTTGGGGTGGCTGTATGAACCCAAAATCAGGACACCCACGCTGCATTACCTGGGGAGTCTGGACACCGTTGTCGATGAGACTCGCAGTCAAGGGTTGGTGGAGAGGTGTGAGGGACCGCTGGTGCTGACCCACCCTGGCGGGCATTACGTTCCCGTCACCAAGGAGTTTGCGATGCCGCTGGCCGGGTTCATCAAGAACTGCGTGGAGGGAGCCGAAGCTGCAACAAAGCTCTAGCCGTCCCGGTGTGCATCCTCACGCAAGTCAAGGTGGATCTCCGGTGAAGGGCGGTTGTCATCAAGAGGGAGATCCGACCCCGGAATCAACATTCTGGCGATACATACATTGATAGACTATAGATCCAGAAGATGTTGCCTTACTTGGCTGGTTTCCGGCCGCCGCCGCCGCCAAGCGGCTGGTCAGTGGACGCGTCCGGCTGATCTTTGCGCAAGGTTGTCCGCTCCCCCTTATGCGACTCCATGCCCCAGCCCCTAACCGTGGCCTCCTCAGCGCCGCCGAGTTTGTGCTTGTAGAGGTGGGTTGTATCGTCCCCTTTGCAGTCGGTACCCGTCTTAAACTACTTCCCGTTGAGCTCTCGCTCTGGCTTCAGGTAAGATCGCGGACTGACCTCTTGCTTCTCGGGACCGCGTTCAGGCATTGTCGTTTTTCTAACCCGGATTCGGTGTGATAGTCAGAGGTTCCAGTGCAGGTGGTACAATTGCAGCTCGGATTCTTCTGTCGGCCCAACCTCTTGGGACCATTGAGAAGATAGCTATTGTTGAGGGGGCCGATGTCGTCATGCTCTTGTCAGTCCATGGCCGACACGGGAGCTGGGGATGTCCACTCGGATACATCAGACCATCAACCCACCCACCCAAAGACCAATCAGAATAAATACGACACTGTACAGGTCACATCCCTTCCTGTTGGCACGGATCAGGTTGGGAAGATGTGTCCCGATCATCACCCGAAGACTTGGTGGATGCCACAACTGCCTTTTCCAGTAACAGCTGCATTTGGGCTTGTCATCAGGTGGGTATGTCGCCAGCACATGGAGGGAAAGTTAGGGGGTTCCAAAGTCTGTTTGCCGAGGCTTTGAGAAAATCTGACCGAGAGTTATCATGACGCTGGTGGAGCCGAAAAGGGGTTAGGGGCCTGTTGCCCGGCAACTGGGCTTTCGGGTCGAGGTTCAGTCGCAGAAAGCACGGATTAGAATGGGAGAAAGATCGGTTGCTGTCTGTTAAGCGGAAGGGGAAGGAGTGTTTCCACAAAATTGCCAGAGGTTTCAACAATTTCGAAATGTGATTTGAGACCTGCAGTTTGGTCGACCGGCCCGAGAGGTTACGGCCGAAGTCGACCCCTCATTGAAATTACAAAGGCCACAAGATTAGACTCCATTACCACTCAAACAACCGTGTATACGAATTTGTGGTCCAAGTAAGGTGGTGGCGACTCGCACGACGTGGCTCCGTTCTCCGGCCGAGCATGTCCACCAAGGCCTAGGGCCCTAAGCCAACGCGGCGTGGCTGCGTTTCTCGAGGCTACGGGTGCGTCCTTGCTTTTCCAAGAACGCGTAATTAAGTTCTGACATTGTGGCAAACTCATGGTTGCACAAACAGCGTTGGAAAAGTGGTTCCCCGGCTTCCGAGCCCTCTAACCCCTGGGTTGAGCGCTTTGCTTCGAGCAAGGTCCAAGTCTGAGGCTCAGCACACAGAAGCACACTTCAGACTCGAGTAATAAGACTTCGTTTGCATGGTGTCCCTCCGGAGAACCGACCTTATCATGCAAACGGGCTACCCAGAAACTCACAGGTGCCCGTCAAGTAACAAAGCCTAGGTACCTAGGTACCTAGATACCTAGGCAACAATTACCTCCTTCCTCCCAATGATCTCTAGCATCAGCTGGGCCTCGGCCCTCTCCTCCCGGATAGCATTTGCCTCCCCATCATTTCCCTCAGCTCGCAGGGTAGATTCGACCAGCAACGACGTCTGCAGCCAAAACAAATCCCTCGGCGAATCCAGACTCTTCTGTCGATACCACACGGCTTTGGCCCCCTCCCCATTAAACTCGGCAATCGACGCCATGAAGTAGTTGGCGCTGAACAGCAGATACCGATCCACATACCCCTTCCCCCCTCTCGCTAACTCCCCTCCCTTCAAGTTGCCATCATCTCCACCCAAGAGCTTCCCCTCGACCCTCCCCACAACCCCAATCAGCATCTCCTCAGCCCGCCTTGCCGTCTCGGCGGTAAACAGCGGCAGGAACATCCTGACCAGCAGATTCTCCAGCTCCAGGATGCGGCCCGTCGTCGCAGGCGCGCCCCGCCTCTCGAGCGAGTCCTGCACCGCCCGACCAAAGTCGCGGATAATATCCCCCGCCATGGCGTGCCGCGGGTTAACCAGAGTGACGTAGGCGCGCTTGAGGTGGATGGTGACGTCGTCGTGGCGGCCACGGACGCGCGTTACGCAGTCGATCCAGAGCGTCCAGGCGCGGGCCACGTACATTTCGAGTTGCCAACTGCGGCTGATGTCATTGTCGTTACTGTTGTTGCTGCCTGTCTCCGCAGCCGTGGTAGTCCAACGAGATAGGGCGTGGAGGGAGGCCGCGACGGTGGTGAGGGGGTGGTGTGCGGAGAGCTTGATGTGGGCGTATTGATGCAGGTAGCGAGCGAAGATTGTAAGAATGTCCGTCCAGCCCATGGTAAGAACAAGCTGGGGGACGGCGAGGCAGCAGTCCCAGAGGGCCTCCACGTCGAGGGTGCGGGCGACAGCGTACTCGATTCCAAGAAAGGCGCGGCGGAGCATGGCGCCACCGAGTTGCGGGCGGCCATGCAGGAAATGGTCCTGCGCAGCTCGAACGTGCTGGAGAATAGAATTGGTCTGCGGGACGAATGCTGATGCCACTTCTCCGGGTTGGCCGAACTCGAAGGGTGCGGTCCTCCAAGGGGTCTCACGCTCGGACCAGTGAGATATCAGGGCAGCGTAGGCATTGAGGGCTGTTTCTGCCTGGTACTCCTCATCGTTCAGATACTCGAGAGCAGGGTGCTGGAATAGGGGAGTCAGATGTTGTTGCTCGGCGGCTGTAGGGCTCAATTTCTGCAAAGCGGCGCGAAACCTGGCAGCCTTCTTCCTTGTCGCCCTCGACTTTGCCGGTCTTATCGAACCGTCACGGCGGCTGCCAGACTTGTTGTACTTTGTCCATTTCCACTTTGCAAATTGTCCCTTGTACATTCTCGCACTAATGATGCCGTTTTGTGTCAGATGTAACTTATCTCAGTTTATTCACAACTGGGCTCTAAGAGTGAGGGAAGAGAAACAGAGAAAAACTTGCGTGGCTTTGAACTTGTGTTGGGTATGCATAATTTCAATCACTTCGTTAAGTATCATGTTCTGGTCCATGTAGAGCTCTCCTATGATCCGTTTTCTGGATTCCCAATCGCCGGCGCATGTCGGGACCATTGGCCGGTCCGGCAAAAGACTTGGCGCTGGAATAAGGGCCTGGCCATTTTCGGGGCTGGTGGGCAATGCCTCAGATATCAGCCTCAGCTCCTGATAATGGAGTAACCCGGGCGATTCAAAAGGGAGCCAAGAGGGAGTTGTGGCGGAGGATTGGATCATCACGTCGGTGACGGCGTTGGATGGGCTCAAGTGCGGCTCCGTTGTCGGAAGTGTGGGTGAGCGGCATGGGCTCGCAATTTGGGGACAGCGTGTGAGACTTTGAAAGTAAGCGCGATTCTTGTTTGGAAGGGTTGAAAAGATAGAGCCTCGGGACAGAAGCGACATTTTGTGGGTTGAGGGTTAATGGGTTGAGGTGATAGCATCTCAGGGATACCCTAGGTACTGTTAAGATGCTGCCCATGAAGCACCGGATGAAAAGATTTTGCTGTTGGGTGATATCTGACAAGTGGTGTGTGTGCTGGGTGATAGCTTAGCATTATGTATGCTGGGCAAAATCCAATTCAAGATGGCGATGTTCATGCCCCCCCACCGTAAGCCCCCGAGTTCCTCCCGCGTGTCTTAGGCCCACCCAATAGTTGACTCGCATACTAGTTGTGCCACGCAGAGTGGGAACCCACATGGCACACACCCGACTGACCGTCTATGCAGGCAGTTTACCAGATCCCTTGCTTTGCATGGCCCGCCTGGGCTGTAGCCGTCCATGCTCGTACCCTGTCACGACAAAGGTGCTGTCCTGCCATTGCCCGCGTCGTACAAGGAAGGATATGACAGCACAAGTTGTGCTGCAATGCCTTCCCGCTGTTTCGTCTGAAACGTACGAACATACTCTGATACTACCTGGTATCGTCACCTTCGATCTCTGTGCCTTGGGACTTGGGAATACCCTCGGCATCGAGGATCGACCTCCAGCTTCCAGCTACAACAGGATAATCTGGGCTGGTAAACGTGGCTCCCTGGCAATTCAACGCTACACCTCGGGTAGTCGGCACCGTGGGAAATTGCAAGTTGGTCAGTCAGGGAGTCGGGGAGTTAGGAACAGCAGTTGGGATGCCCTCTCATGGCCATGTGAGTTGGGTGATTTGCCCCGAACGTGTCACTCGAGCTCCACCACAACTAATACGAGTTACTTCGGCAGCCAGTAATTCTACATGCTTGCTCATTTCGGAGATGAGATCTAGTTCGGGCAGTGGTTGTGCCTCAACATCACCTATCATACCAACCATCGTACACAGTAACATCGTACACAGATGTCAACTAGCGTGGGTGTTCCATGGCGACATGCGCAGTGTCCCGGAATCAAGGGTCGTTTGGTGAGGGTTTTAAGGGTCTCGACTTACGCTGTGTCACGGGGACTGGGAAACGAGAGAAGACGGGAGGAACAGGGCCACTGTGTTGACAACGCAGTCTTCAGCAGCAGAACAGGGTTGGCTACCTTTAATGTCCTCTCCGCTCCCACGGACCCCATCGCATTCATTTATTCGGCCGAAAGTGGGTGCGCGAGGCCAGCTTCCAACAGACAAAATTTGTGGCTGTAACTTCTAACATTCAAGTTGACTCCCCGTGCACGCAGCCGGCGCGAAGAAGGGGTTAGTTGATTGAAGCGTTGCAGCCGCGGCGTGGTTGGACAGACCTTTGTTCTTCTTTCCACTCTTCCGAGTCCCCAGTTTCCTCTCGTCTCAACAAATCAGCGGCCGGTGTGTTTTCTGTTTTTCCCTGTGAACTTCCTGCCCCAGCCTACTAACGAGACTCGGAATGAGAAGCGCAGGATGGACCAGGGACGGACCGCCGACCCACGTCCCCCGTCCCCCCTGGCCTTCTCCCTCCTCCGCCTGTGGGCCGATCTAACGCTGCTCGAAGTCATCCATGGATGCCGTTCCTTCTACGCGTGTCGTAAGACAGGGTTACGTGTCATGGTCCCTTTGGGGCGACAACCACTGCAACCTAATGCCAGGAGGCGACTGTACCTGACCCCAAAAGGGCTGTTCGCATGTCTATCTTGACCCCGTGCCAGCCTGGCAATATTAATGATTCCGACTCTGGTCTGCCATCGCGGGGTGCCTTCATTGTTTACCTCGGGCTCTCCGGTACATATTCTGCCACGGCACCTGGATGGAGAGGTTTGCGCCGCTGGTCCAATTTCCCAGCCCAACTCACTTCGCCAATCCCAGGCACAAGCTGTGCCCAGGCGTCCAGTCTTGAAGTGTAGGTCACCAGCTCAGGTCGCGTGTCTTGGCCTTCAGGCACACCCCCCGAAACCTCCACAGACTTTGCACGCCACAGCCTGGGCACCGATGCCCATGGAGCCCGGGATGGTGTGATGGCCGGCACCGAAGGGCGGCGATCACCGGCGTCGGTTCATGGTCCAACCCTCCGGCGAGTCCGTAGTTGTGCAAATTGCACGGCGGAAGCGAATTGGAACCAACTCTCTCAACCAAAGGGGCTCTCATCGACAACACGGGCTGGGATGGGCGGACTGGGCAACACCAACACCAACACCAACACCAACACCAGCACCAACACCAGCACGCACAGCCACAGAACAGCAAGAGCACCAGCTCAATATTTGCTGTCCAGCTGGAACAATCCGAGGTTGGAGCGGCAATAGTCCGATGCGGAAGTGGATTCGCGTGGACCGGCGACGACATGGGCAAGCGAGTCGTGGAGTCGTGCACGCGTCGCATCCTCTTCTCGGACCCAGATCTCGGCCCGAAATCTGTGCCCCGAACCGCCGCCACCCACCACCTCTGCCACCATCGCACAAACACCTGCAGAGTCCAGACCCTCGTGGCCGGAGAGACTGGCATGCATGCAGCAGGCCCAGGTGACAGGTGCCCCAGATCCGTCTCGGCCGGAAGCCCCGCCTCGTTGTGGGCTGAGGCTGGCATGGATCTGGAGTGGCTGCTGGGATGGCGCGCGCTGTCCCAGGTTCCCGGGTGGCCGTCGCA
>OUNM010045141.1_pt1 | contig 18563 bp, 15 predicted proteins | sample 1769961 | NCBI WGS metagenome assembly OUNM01 (sample SAMEA3914820, study PRJEB12502) | metagenome | biome: forest; material: soil | place: USA | collected 2012-03-12 | depth 0.3 m
GTTAGCGAGTCCGGACGGACGAGGTAGCGGTACATGGGTTCGGGGTGCAGCCACCATTGCGCGCCGGCGCGCAGGCAGTCGACATAGAGAGCGAAGTCCTCAGCGAAGCGGACCTGCTCATCATATCGCAGGCCATGCTGCGCGAGAAAGCCGCGGCGCATAAGCGGCTTGAGAAAACCATAATTGGTGCGTGGCGCATCGGGCGTGGAGATGTTGCGCGCGATGAACTCGGGCAGGTCGATCGGCCGCGGCGCCGGCAGGAAGCCCGGCTCCATCATCGGCATAGCCGATCCACTCGCCTGATCGACGAGCATCAGATTGTCGGCGACGAGATCCGCCTTCTGCTCCTCGGCCAGCGCGATCAGCGTCTTCAGCCGGTCCGGCTCGAAGCAGTCGTCGGCGTCAAGCAGCGCAATCCATTTGCCGCGCGCCGCCACGATCCCGGCGTTGCGCGCCACCGACGGCCCTCCATTCTGCGGCAGGGCCAGTAGCGTCACGCGGGAATCGGCGGCCGCCATCCGCCGCACCCGCTCGCGGGTGCCATCGGTCGACCGGTCATCCACCACGATGACCTCCAGAGTACAGCCCCGCTGCTGCGTTGCGGAAGCGATGGCAGCTTCGATATACTCGACTGCATTGAAGGCCGGTACGATTACGCTGGCCTGAATCATGGGGCTCTCGCTTGCTGGGCTCCCGGGTCGTCGCCTCGGAAGGAGTATCATGTCCGAGCCTGAGATTACCGTCATTATCCCGGCCTACAACGTCGCAGATTTCATCCTGCCTTGCCTGGCATCCGTCACGTCCCAGACGCACCGCCATTGGCGCTGCATCGTAGTCGACGACGGCTCGACGGACGAGACGGCGGCGCGCGTCCGGTCGCTTGATGACATGCGTATTACGCTTGTGCAGCAGGCCAATGCCGGCGTCTCGGCGGCGCGCAACCACGGGCTGTCGCTGGCGACCGGCGACCATGTGATGTTCCTCGACGGCGACGACCTGTTGCACCCCACCGCGCTTGCCCGTCTCGCCGATGCGCTGGCAGCGCGGCCGGCGGCGGTGGCGGCGTTCGGTACCTTTCTCAAGATCCTGCCCGGCGGCGCGCCCTATCCCGGACAGAAGCCGCTCGCCCGCCATCGTTATCCCGACGGCGACGTGCTCGAGACGATGCTGCGCGGCAATTTCCTCGCCAATGGTGGCCATGTGTTGATCCGCGCCGGGGCCGCGCGCGCGCTCGGCGGCTTCGACACCGGGATCCGGCTGAGCGAGGACTGGGAGTTCTGGTGCCGGCTGGCGGCGCGCGGCGAGTTCGCCTTCATCGGTAACGAGCCGGAGGTCTTCTCGCTGCGCGTGCGGCCCGGCAGTTCGTCGGGGGGCCTGTCGGTCGACTGGGCGAATCATCAGCCCTGCCTCACCGCGATCACCGGCAATCCCGAGATTCGCGCCCGTTTCGACGCGCGGACGTGGCGGCGACTCACCCGCTCGATGCGGGCGAGCGGTATGTGGGAAGCGGGCCGCGTCAACTTCACCATGCGCCGCTTCGGCCCGGCACGACGGCTGATGCTCGGCGCGCTGCGCATGGAGCCGACGCCAAAGCGCGTCGTCATGCTGACGGCGGCAGCGTTCCAGCGCTGGACCAACCGCCCGCTCCTCTCGCGCCTCCGCTTCCGCGACACCGACATCAACGCCGACATCGCCTGAACGGACCATCTGGCCGCCAGGCTCTCACCTGTGCCAAGCTGGGGCATAGATTCATCGCGCGCCCATCGGCGCGGACTTGCGTATATTGTAGCGGGAAAGATCGAACGGATCCGACCGGAGAGAGAAAATTAAGAAGCGGCGGCGCAAAGGCGCGGGAGACGATCCCATTATGAAGCGCGACAAGCCGATGCCCAACGATCCCCTCACCCGTTCTGCCGCCCCTCTCGAACCGGCCCGGCAGATCGGGACGCCCGAGACGGCGCCACGGCTGCGACCGCTCGGAGGCCGGCGCATCTCCTTGCTGGCCTGGGGACTTGCAGCTCTTGCCGGCCTCGCGATCTGGGTGCTGATCTTCAAGCTGATCTGAACCGGGCCTCGTCCTCATCGTCCGGCAAGCCGGACCAGATACACAGCACGAACAGCAGCACCAGCATCGGCGTGAACAGCAGATAGCCGCCACCCACGAGAAAGGTGGTGAGCGCCAACACCGACAGGATCGCTGTCCTGCGCCGCCACAGCGTTCCCACGAACATGGTCATGAACGCAGCGAGGCCGAACAGGCCATAGTCCATCACCAGCTTGGCGATCGAGTTCCCCGTCCCCTCGACATGGTAGATGTAGCGCTCGGTGGCGCCCGGCCCGTAGCCGACTAGGATCCGCGCCTCGTGCATCAGGTCGGCGATCGGCAGGAAGGGGCCGATGAAGCGGGCATAGCCGCTCGATCCCGAATAGTTGATCTCGTTCGCGCGGCTGAGCAGCGATCCCACTTGTTCGGGGAAAGCAATGCTCGACAGCACCAGCGCGACCAGCCCGGCGATGACGAGCCCGGCGACCCGCCCGAAATTGCGCGCGGAAAGACCCGCATAGAAGGGAATGGCGAGCGCCAGCGTCAGCGCGCCTGTGCCCGAGAAGGACAGCAGATAGGCAATCAGATAAAGCGGCAGATATTTGCCGCGTCCCAGGATGAAATAGTCAAGCACGATCGCCAGCGCGAGCGTCTGCGAGAGGACGCTGGGTTCGATCAGGAAAAAGCCGTTCGAACGCAGGATCGTCGATCCATAGTGCAGCGTCGGATTGAAGTTGTACTGCGACTCGACCAGGATCGGGCGAAGCGCCGGCACCGTCAGCATGAAGGAGAAGATGCGCACGCCGGCGAACTGGGCGAACCATTGCACGATGCCGGCGGCCGCGCACAGCCGCGTGTAGGACAGGAAGAGATCGAAGATCACTGTCCGATCGAAGCGCCGGCTCGGGCCGACCATGGTGAAGCCATAGGTCATCAGGATCGCGAGAAGCGATGTGATGCTGAACCCAAAACGGGGATCGGGCGCCACCAGCGCGGCGAGCGTCGCGATCAGCACCCAGCCCGCGAACATCATGAACAGCCCCACGCCGCGCGCCCGGAACGACGCGACCCCGCTCAGGAACGCCCAGACGAGCAGCCCGGCGAAGGCCGGAAGACTGAAGAACAGCGCACTCCCGCCTATCAGTAAGCCAAAACGCTGGAAGATCATGCAGATAATGAAAGCGGCATGACCAAAAATTCGACTACGTCGAACATCCAACTCATCGCTTCGACCGAATATGTCAAATCGTTCTGAGACAATAACCTCCTGCATCACATCGCCTTGTCGCATGTACAGTGCAATTCGATGATTATCGTCTTGCGCTTTACTTGGTATTGCCTATCCCCGCGGTGGGCGATCCGGCACATGCCGGATCGGGAGTGGGTCGGATGCGAGCGCCTTGATCTGGCCGTGCTGCTCGCGTTGCGTTGTATTGGGCCGGACGGGAAAGCCTCATGATCCGATCTGCCTTTTTTGTCGCCCTGCTGGCCGGCACCGTCACCGCCCTGCCCGCCCGGGCCGAACCGCTGGTCGCCGTCTACAAGGGCAATGGCTGCGAGGGGCGCGGCCGCATTCCGCGCTACGAGGGCGTGATCGGCCGAAAGCTCGACGTCATCGCCGATTTCCTGGCGTCTAATAGCTGGCCCTCGATGCTGAGCGATGCGCAGTGGGCGCTGGGTTGCTGGCAGGGGCAACCCTACCAAATGGCGATCGGCGTGCCGTTGATCGTCAACGGCAGCTCGCTGAGCGCGGCGGCGGCGGGCGACTATGACGACCAGTTCCGTAAGCTCGGCGCCCTCCTGGTCGCCAAAGGGCAGGCCAACGCCATGCTGCGGCTGGGCTGGGAGTTCAACGGCGGCTGGTATCCCTGGACCGCCCGGGACCCGGAGGCGTTCAAGGCCGCGTTCCGCCGTGTCGTCGGCGTGCTGCGCTCGACGCCGGGCCAGCACTTCACGATCGTCTGGAACCCCACCCTTGGCGCGGGCCACGCCGCGCCGCAGGCTCTCTGGCCTGGCGACGATGTCGTCGATCAGATCGGCCTCGACGTCTACAATCAGAGCTGGCGTCACCAGGATGTAGATCCCGAGGTACGCTGGCAGGGCTATCTCACCGGCAATTACGGGCTGAACTGGCTCGCCAGCTTCGCCGCCGCCCACCGCAAGCCAATCAGCATCCCCGAATGGGGCACCGGCACCCGACCCGACGGGCATGGCTGGGGCGACGATCCGCTGTTCATCCACAACATGGCAGCGTGGATGCGCGAGCATAAAGTGGTGTTCCAGAGCTACTGGGACTTCACGGCGTCCGACTATGACGCCACCATGTCCGCCGGCAAATTCCCGCAGACGCTGGCGGCGTACAAGGAGGAGTTCGGCGGGCGGAGGCGCTGAAGCGCCCCCCCGTTCAGCTGTAATAGGCGCCATAGGCGGCATGATCCCGATCGATGTCGCCATGGCCGTAGGCGGCGAGCGCGCGCATATTGACGCGCGTCGTCACCACGCCGAGCGGCTCAATGTCGAGCGCCCGCATCCGCTTCAGCGACGCCGCGGCGGTCTGTCGCAGCGTGTTTTTCCAGCGCACCACCATCAGCACATCGCCGAGCTGTCGCAGCAGCAGCCGTGCATCCGCCACGGCCAGAGCCGGCGCCGCGTCGAAGATGACCAAATCGAAACGCCCCTCCAACGCGGACAGCAAGGACTGGAACCGGGCCGCGTCGAACAGGTCATGGCTGCTGCCGACCGCCTCGACGATTGGAAGCAGCATCGCGCCCGACGCCTCGTCGCGGATCAGCGCCTGGTCGAGCCGGACCTGGCCGCGGAGGAACTCCACCAGGCCGACACGGGGCTCGAGCCCCAGCGCCCTCGCGATCATCGGACGCCGCACGTCAGAGTCGATCAGCAACGTGCGGCTGCCTGCCATAGCCGATACCCGCGCTAGCGAGATCGCCATCGTCGTCTTGCCCTCGTTGGGACGCGACGAGGTGATGCCCACAGTCGCCACGCCGCCGCGCCGTGAATTGCGCAGCAGCACAAGCCGGATCGCGCGGAGAGACTCCGCGTAGAGCGACGCCGGCCGTTCCAGCGCATAATCGATGGCCGGGATGCGCGCTTCGCCGAACCGCCGCAGCGAGGCGATCTCGGGCACGTTGGCGATATGCGGCAGGCCAAGCTTGCGCTCGACATCGTCAGAGGTGACGAGCTTGCGGTCGAATACCTCCACCATCCACACTGACGCCCCCGCAACGATCGTCGCCAACCCCAGCCCGATCAGCAGGATCAGCGGCTTGTTCGGCGAGGTCGGTCGCAGCGGGATAGCGGCCGGCGAGAAGAGGCGCGCGTCCTCGTCCGCCACCAGCGCCTGACTGCTGATCGAATTGCGGCGCGTGAGAAGCGTCTGATAGGTGTCGCGGAGCCCATCCGCCTTGCGCTGGAGCTCGTTGAGCTTGACGGTCGCTGCATTGGCGGCAGTTAGGGTCCCGCTCGTCTGCGCGACCGTGCCGGCGGCGTTCGCCTCTTGGTCGCGTGCGATTTGGAGATTGGCCCGCAGGCTGGAGACCTGCCGCTCGATCTCGGCGGAGATGGCGCGATCGACCTCGTCGAGCTGATCCTTCGCCTTGACGAGATCGGGATGGTCCGGCCGGTAGCGGGCCTGCAAGTCGGCATAAGTGGCGGCGAGCTGCGCGCGCTGAGCGCGCAATTGCTGCACGACCGGAGACTGAAGCGCGGCACCGACGTCCCCGCCGTTCGATCCCTGATTGAGCTGCGCCTCGGCGGTGCCCACCCGCGCCGACGCCTCCGCAAGCGCCGCCCGGCTCGCGGCCTCCTGCTGTTTGTAGAGCGACAGCTCCTGCTCGGTGAAGGTGCTGCCCTGCGTGCTGAGCAGATTATGCTGCGCCTTGTATCGCGCGACGTCCGCCTCTGCCTGTTCCAATTGCTTGCGCAGCGGATCGAGCTGGTCCCCCATACCGCGATCGACATTGTCCACGGCGGCGCGGCGCGAGCGCTCCTTCACGTTTAAATATTGGTATCCCACCTGGTCGGCGACGGCCTTGGCCAGCGCCGGGTCCGGCGCGGTGAAGGCGATCGACACGACGTTGGACTGGCCGGGTCGATCGACCTTGAGACCGCTCATCACTATCGCCGTCGCCGCCGTCTCCCGTCCGGCCGGGGGGAGCGCCGCGAGCTTGGGCGCATAGGCGGAATTGTGGGTGAGATCGAGCGCGCGAACGGTGCCCTGCGCCACCGCAGCGGATCGCAGGATCTGCACCTCGGTGTCGGCGGCATTGTCGGCGGTGGGCAGGACAGGCAGGACGTCCTTGTCCTTCTCCGACACGTTCAGCTCGCGCGAATTGACGACCATGTTGGCGGTCGCGGTGTAGAGCTTGGTGCGGGTGAGCCCCACCATCAGCACGACACCCAGCACGCCGAGGAACATCACGCTGGCGAGCAACCAACGCCGGCGCAGCGCCGCCATCGCGCGGCGCAGCCCGTCGACGCGATCGTCGGCCAGCGGCATCTGGCTGCGCCGGAGGATCGGCGCCGGCGCCCGCGATGGGCTGGAAAGAATGGGAATGAGGTCGTTCATCGACTTTACCTTCTCAGCGTCACGCCGGCCAGGAGCCTGTTGTCGACATAGGCCCTATAGCGGTCGGCGCCGTGCGAGGATTGATCGAGCCGGTCGTAACGGAGCTCGACGGAAGCATTGCGGTTGAGCTTGTAGGCGGCGCTCGCGTCGGTCGCGATGCGATGGTCCACCCGATCAAGATTGTTGAAGCGGTTGTTCTGGTAGCCGACCGATCCGCTGAGGATCACCTGCCGGTAGAGCTCGTGATCGACGCGGATCGTGCCCTCGGTCGACAGATAGCCGCCCGAGCCCGGGATGCCGGAATCGAGCACGGCGCGATCCCCCTGCACCGTCACCGTGGTGAGCTGGCTCGGGAACAACTGCACCTTGGCATTGAAGCCGACGCCCGACAGATCCGTGTAATGCGGCGAGCGAAAGTCCTGCGAGATATAGCCGACGCCGATGCTGCCGCGCAGCAGCGCGGCGGGCTCGAAATCGACGCCCGCCAGAAGCTGATATCCATGAGAGTCGCGCTCGGGCGTCTGGACCGTCCCGGTTCGGAAGTTGCGCTCGTTCGCGCTGGCACTCACGAACCAGGCGAGCGACGGCGTCTGCGCATAGGAGGCGCGCACGCCGAAGCGATAGCTGACATTGTCGCTGGTCTGCTGGTCATAGACCGAGCCATCCGCCAGCTGGCCATTGGCCCAGTCGAACCGGGCGACGCCGGCGTCGGCGGTCAGCCGCAGCCGGTTGAAGTCGTGGGTGAGAGCGATCGCGCCAGACTGCTCGTCATAGCGCACCGGCCGGAGCGTCTGGGCGAAGATGTCCTGCGACAGTCGCGACTGATGATCGCTCTCCACCCGCGCGGCGGCACGCAGGATGGTGTCGGAACTGATCTGGTAAAGACCTGACGTCGTCACCGCATAGTCGGCGATGTTCTCGCTGGTGTGGTCGACGTAACGGTCGATCGTGCCGTGCGCGTCGATGTTGAGGCTGTTTTGGTCCCATTGCGACTGCAGTGACGCCTCCGGCCGGAAGCGGACATATTCGTCCGTCACCCGATCGTGCGCCGTGCCGAAGATATTGTCGTCATAGCCGCCGCTGACCGACAGAGAGGGCGACAGGACGAAGCTGCCGACCGCTATCCCCGGCGCAGCATAGCCCGGCTGCACGCGCTCCAGCACGCCGGTATAGCGCTTGTTGATCTGCGGCGGCTCGTCCGGCAGCAGCACCGCTTCCTGCGCATGGGCAATGGACGGCGCAAGTTGCGCGCCGCCCCACAGGCCAATCAGAATAGCCCGGCGTACCGAGGAAAGATGGAAACGCGGCACCGGGCTCAAAAATGCCGTTCTTTGATCCTGACCGTGTCCCCCGGCTGGACGATCAGGTCTGCGGTGAGGGGCTGGCGCTCCTCGGATGCCGTACCGAGATGGCGGATCATCGCCATCTTCTGGTTGGCGCGATAGGTGAAGCCCCCAGCGGTCGCGACCGCGCCCAGCACCGTCATGCCCGACTGATAAGGATATTGCCCGGCCTTGTTCACCTCGCCCAGCACATAGAACGGGCGCGACGAGATCAGGTCCACCACCAGATGGGGGTTTTTATAGTAGCTGGCGTCAAGCGTCTTGGTCAGCCCGGCCGCCAGTTCGCCAACTGTCTGCCCCTGCGCGTGCACCATGCCGACCAGCGGGAACGAGATTTGCCCCTCGCTGTTCACGGCGAATTCGCCGCTGAGGCTGGGTTCACCATAGACGGTAATTCGCACTCGGTCGTCCGGGGCCAGACGATAGACATAGGGGGCCGGCGGCGCCGCGCCACGCGGCGTCGAGGCAATGTCGGCGGCGCATCCGGCCAGCGCCACCGCCAGCCCAAAACCAGCAACCACCTGCATCATCCGCTTCATGCCTTACCCTCGCTCCGTTGCTTCATGTGGGATGTTTGAAGCGGAGCCAATGCTGCGACGCAGCACAAGTTCCTCGTCCTGTCCGGTCCCCGCCAGTGTTCGTCGCAGGAAACCACCGCCCCATGCGAAATGCATCGTCGCGAGCGCGGGAATCGACAGCAGCATCGAGCCCGAGCCATGCTCGATCGCGAGGGCGATGCCGCTCGCCATCAGCGCCGCAAAATAGGCGGCCGGCAGCAGCAGCGTCGCGTGCGCGAAGGGGGCCAGCACGAGGCCCAGCACCACGGTGAGCACCATCAGCGGCGGCAGCATCTGCCGCAACCGCAGCCGCTCGCCATGCTTGCGGCAGGTGCGCGCGCGCCCCGAGCCGTAGCGCCAATATTGCCGCGCGAGGCCGGTCAGCGTCGAGCGCGGGAAATAGGTGACAGGAATGCCGACATCGAGCCAGATCCGGCCGCCCAGCGCCCGGATGCGCGTATCGAGCTCCGCATCCTCGTTCGCCTCGAAGCTTTCGTCATAGCCGCCGGCGAGCTCGAAGATCTCGCGGCGGAAGGCGGCGTGATGGCCATGTTCGACGAAGCCGGACACCCGTCCCATGCGGTGTGCCGATCCTCCCGTGCCGACGCGGCTGTTCTGCGCAGCGGCCACCGCCCGCTGGAAGCGGCCCCGTCCGACGGTGTCGAGCCGCACGACGACGCTGTCGGCGCCGCTTCCTTCCATCGCCGCCAGCAGCTTGCCGACATAGCCCGATGGATAAAGCGCATGCGCATCTACCCGCACGATCACCCCGAAACGACGATCCGCCTCGACGACGGCGCGATTGACGCCTGCGGCCTGAATGCGATCGGGGTTGTGGATCAGGCGGACGCGCGGTTCGTGCACCGCGACCCGCCGCACCGCCTCGCGCGTGCCGTCCTCGCTGCCGCCATCGGCGACGAGGATGGCGCCGACCACTTCCGGCGGCTCAGCAAGCAAATGGGCGAGGAGACCCTCGATATGGTCGATCTCGTTGAGCGTCGGGATGACGACGCAGGCCGGACCGAGCGCGGTCATGCGCGCCTCCCTTCGGGCAGCAGCGCTTCGATGAAGCGCTCGCTCGATTGCGCGAGGCTGTTCTCGGCGAGGCGCTTGCGGGCGACGAACCCAAAGACGTCCACGCGGTCTGGCTCGATGGCGCGCGTCATCGCACCGGCAAGGTCGGCCGTCGCAAAGTCGATCCTGTTGGCGGCGGGCAGATAATCCCGGAATACGTCGATATCCGACGCGAGGATCGGCAGGCCGTGGCCCATAGCCTCAAGCATCACAAGCGGTACTCCTTCCCAGCGGGATGGCATCAAAAGCAGGTCGGCTGCGGCGAGCGCCTCTTGCGGTCGCTCGGTCCACGGCACGCAGCGGATCTCGACGCGACCGTGAAGTTCCCCGCGGAGGCGCTCGCACGCCGCCGCCCCCTCGCCCGCCCCGATGAACAGGAAAGTCCATTCGCCCAGCCGCTCGGCGTGCCGACGAATGGAGGCGAGCAGCGTGTCGATGCCCTTCTGACGGACGTCGAGGCGGCCGAGGAACAGCGCGACCCGCGCGTCCTTGCCGAGCCCCATCGCCGCCCGCGCCGCCGCCCCGCCGGACGACAATGGCGGATCGACGACATTCTCGACAACCGACACTGGCGATCGACCACCGGCGCGCGCCACCTGCGCGGCCACGGCATGGCCAGGCACGATGAAGCGGTCGGGCCGTCGGTAGAGCCGCCGCCGCACCACGTCGCCAAGCACGCTGGCGCGGCCCAGATCCACCATGCGATGCGCCATCGGCACATAGCTGATGACGAAACTATCCGCCGGCGCGGTGAGCATCGGCACCGCGCAGTTCTCGATCCGGCCCTGCAGCAACAGCACTGCGTCGGGCCGCTCGGCCGCCAGGAGATCTCGGAAGGCGCGCGCGTAGCTGCGGCGGAAGTCCGCCAGATAGGGCTCGGCGCGACGCTTGGCGAAATCCCAGCCACGGGCCTCGAAGCGTTCCGACCGGAACGGCCTCAACCGTTCCTCGAGCCGTACGTTGCCGGCCGGATAGCGCATTGCAATCCGCCTGTAGGCACCGCTGTCAACCAAAGCGGGAAGGAAGCGAAGGAACATCGCCTCATGCCCACCAAAATCGAGGCTGTCCTGAAGGACCAGCAGCGAACGAGTCATCGCCGCTCTCCTTTTGCGTGGGCGACCAGCGCTTTTTCGTAGGCGGCGCGGGTGCTGGCGCCGATGTCCTGCCAGTCCGGCACGCCATGGGCCGGGCGCTGGGTGGGGCGGCGGCCGATCGAAGCAACTATGGCGTCCGCGAGGGCATCGACATCCTCCGGCGACACCAGCGCGCCCGCGCCGGGGGCCTCGCGCAGCATGGCGCGGAAGGCGCCGAGATCGCTGGCGATCAACCAGCGGTCGAGCTCGGCGACGAGGTGGAGGACGCCGCTGGCGTCGATGGTGCGGTAGGGGAAGATGAAAGCATCCGCGCTCCGCAACAGCGCCGCCATCTCTTCCTCGCCGAGCCGGCGGTCACGCAGCACGAACTCCAGCCCCAGCCCCAGTTCGCGGGCCCGCTCGCGGATCGGCTCGACGGGCATCAGCGCCTCGCCGGCGACGATGAGCTCGAGCCGGGCGCGGGTTGCGGGATCGATACGACCGAGCGCCTCGACCAGCAGGTCGGCGCCCTTGTAGGCTTGGAGCCGCCCGAACAGCACCACGCGCCACCGATCCGGCGCGGGACGCGGCTCGGGCACAACGGACAGCAGCGGCAGCAGCCCGTGCGGAACGATGCTGATCGCCGCCGCATCGAGCCCCCGCGCCATCAGCGCGTCGAAGCCTTCGGCAGTGTGGACGATCAGATGATCGACCGCGGCCAGAACATCCTCATAGCCGCTGCGCTGGAGCCGGCTGACCGGGCGGCCGTTGAAGGGGTGAATGTCATGGACGGTCATCACCACCGGCCGCGAACGCCGGATGCGCGCGATGGCGCGGCGATCGAGCAGCGGCAGCGCCGCCCATTGAAAATGGACGAGATCGTAGCCTCCGCGCAGTGCCCGCGCAGACAGCCCGCGCAGCCCGGCGGCGTGCTCCACGCCCTTCAGCACACGCGCTATGCGGCCGGCGCGGCGACGCGCCCCGTCGGTCCAGGGATAAAAGAAGCGGTCGACGTGGGACGCAGCCAACAGGTCTTCCTCGCCCGCCCGCAAACTACGCGTCGCCCACAGCACGTCGATGCCGTTGGCGGCGAGGCCCGCCGACAACGCCGCGTCATAGGGCGCCGTGAAGAGGGACGGATCGACCTGCAGCACCGACAGCCGCCGGCGAGCAACACCGGCGCGCTGCCGCGCTGCGGCGAACTCAGGTTCCAACTCCGCGCGCATCGGATCGTGTCCGGCGTTCAGAACGATCCCTTGCTCGCCAATACGGCCGGGACAGTCCGCACGAGGATTGAGATGTCGGTGCTGAGCGAACGCCGACGGCTATAGACGGTGTCCATCGCCACGCGCCGACGATAGCTGGTGTCGTTGCGACCACTCACCTGCCACAGGCCGGTGATGCCGGGACGAACCGCGCAGTAGAAGCGGAAGTAGCGGCCATAGCGGGCCACCTCGGCCGCCACGATCGGACGCGGGCCGACGAGGCTCATATGGCCTGCGAGCACGTTCACGAGCTGCGGCAGCTCGTCGAGGCTCGATTTGCGCAGGAATTGGCCAAGCGGCGTGATCCGGGGATCGGCGCGCAGCTTCTGGTCCATCGCCCACTCGGCTCGAGCTGCCGGATTGGCCTCCAGATGGCGTCGGAGTCGCTCCTCGGAATCGCGCACCATGGTACGCAGCTTCAGGCAGGGAAACGTCTCCCCACCCCGCCCGATCCGACGATGGACGAAGATGGGCCAGCCACCATCCTGCAGAAAGATGCAGATTCCGAAAATCAGAATGACAGGAAACAATATCGTCAATGCCAATATTGCAACAACAACATCTAGAGTCCGAGATAGATTGGCATCGAAAACATTGGCCATAGTAGTTTGTTCGACCGGCCCTTCGGCAACATCCGTATATCGACCGATCGGCATACGCGATCGAAAGAAGCCATCATACATCATGGCTCATCCTTCCGAGTTACAACCTCAACGCTGCGCTGCAATATCTCCATTTTGTGTTGGACTGCCCAGCCTTTCTTTGTGCAACTCGACCCCCTTTGACACCCAACTCATCGCAATCGCTAATCGTTAATTTACGTGATTTTTCGTTTCGTCGACGAATGAAAACAGCTCACCCTGTTCGGCATGGCCTCGTTTTGTTCGCTTCGGCGCCCGGCGGAAGGCCACGATGCCGTAACGGAAAGGGAGGGAGTTAACGATCGAATCGGCCAGGACGGCCGATCGAGCGCTCTACGAAGCGCCCGCCGACAGGTTCCACCCTGCAGTGAAGAAAACACGCGGGCGCACCACCTACGTCGGCAGAGAGACCTCTCCCCGCCGCAACGTCTTGCGCGCAAACCGCATGGTCCCGTCCTCGATCCGTCCGAAGCTGAAACCGGCCCAGTCGAGTAGATAATTCTGATGCAACCGCCACGGCGCCCGCAATCCCTGGCGCGGCAGCATCGCCGCTGCCCGCTTCACATAGCCCGAAGTGAAATTAACCATCGGTTGCGGCTCGACATCGCCTGCCGGCACGGGCGTCGCGCTCGCATATCGATGGCCGTCCAAATGATTGAGTAGGCGCACGACATAGCGGGCGCTGAGATCGCATTTCAGTGTCCAGGAAGCGTTGGTGTAGCCGAAGCCGAATGCGAAATTCGGCATGCCGCTCAGCATCATGCCCTTGTAGATGAGCTTTTTGGAGAAATCCTGGGCCACCCCGTCGATGTCAAATGCGATTCCGCCCATCAGCTTGATGACGAACCCGGTCGCGGTGACGATGATGTCAGCCTCGATCGCGCGGCCCGAGCTCAGCTGGATGCCGTGCTCGGTAAACATCTCCACGGTGTCCGTCACTACCGAAGCCCGCCCCTTGCGGATCGCGGCGAATAGGTCGCCATCGGGCACAAGGCACAGTCGCTGATCCCAGACATTATAGGCGGGGCCGAAATCGCGCTCGACATCATGACCCGGCCCCAGAGCCCTCGACACGCCCTTCAGGAGCATCCGTCGCGCCACCGCGGGTCGGCGCCGGGCAAAGCCATAAAGCAGCGTGCTGATCCCGATGTTCTTCCAGCGCACCAGACGATCGGTGAGACGGCGCGGCAGGGTGCGGCCGAGCCAGCGCGCGATCGGATCGACCGATGGTATGGCCAGGACGTAGCTCGGCGAACGTTGCAGCATCGTCACGTCGGCGCCGCGCGCGGCGAGTTCGGGAACCAGCGTGACCGCGGTTGCGCCGCTACCGATCACAACCACACGCTTTCCCGCCACGACGAGATCCGACGGCCAATGCTGCGGATGGACGATCGGCCCGGCGAAGCGGTCGGCGCCGGGCAGGACTGGTTCGTAGCCCCGCTCATAATCATAATAGCCGGCGCAAACGGAGACAAAGCGCCCAGTCAGGAACGCGCGACCGGCATCTGTCTCGACCTCGACCGTCCAGCGTGCCTCATCCGAGCACCAGGACGCGCCGACCACGCGATGACCGAAACGGATGTGGCGATCGATCCCGAATTCCCGAGCAGTCTCCTCGATGTAGCACTGGATCGAGGCACCATCGGCGATCGACTTGCCCCGGAACGGGCGAAACGGGAAGCCGAAGGTGGCCATGTCCGAATCCGAGCGGACGCCCGGATATCGGAACAGGTCCCATGTGCCACCGATCGCGTTGCGGGCTTCGAGGATGGTGAAGCTCTTGCCGGGCCGCCCCTCCTGCAGCCGATATGCCACGTCGATGCCGGAAACGCCCGCACCAACGATCAGCACGTCGAATGTCTCGGGCACTTCGAGCGGGGCAGCCATGCAAGGCCATCATCCGCCCTTGGCGCGCGGCCCGCAAGCGCTTCTCTACCCGGGTCGGGCCGACCCCTTGCGTTGTAGACGATTTGTTCGCGAGCTGAAGGTTGCCCGCCCCGACGGTAAGCTGCAGTCGGGGTTGCTCTGGTCGTTCCGCAGGCTCGCCCCCGCCCGGCTGCACGCCGCCGGGACTGCGGCCGGCCGGTCCGCAGGCGCATGGTCGGCGACGATCTATTGCCCGCACTGTCCCGAGGTCGCCAAGATCTTCGTGCTGACCTGGAACAGCCTAGCATTGTGTTCGCCGCATCGCTCGGCACTGCCGGGCTCCCGACTGCCACGCTGATGAGCGAGCAACCGACCCACCGACGTGCCCGCCCCTCAGCCGATGGTCACCACCGCTTGCCGGAATTCATCCTTTACCACCTCCCGGATCTGGCGCTCGATGCCGCGGGTCAGGCCCTCGGGCACTGTCACCGCGAAGCCCCGCGCGATGAGCCCTTCGATCGCCCAGCGCACGCAATAGTCCGCTGCCACGCCGATGACCGTTACTTCCTCGACACCCCGAGCCTTGAGCGCTTCGAAAAAAGCTTCGCGTGGCATGGCGGGTGGGCGCGCGGCCTCGATCACGAGCTCCGGCTCGGCCCACATGTCGAACACAGCTTTCTCCATCCGATATGCCGGGATGGCGGGATTGAGCACGGCGGGTTCCAGCATGTTGGCCCAACCCGCGGTGCCGCGCACGCAGTGAATCGGGAAGGCCTTTGCCTCGGCTGAGCCTGCATAGGCTTCGGGCAGGTGCGTATCGAAGGTGAAGAGCACGCCCGCTGTTTCGGCGGGGTCGAGGCCGCCCAGCCACTCCCGCATCGGACCGACCAGTTGCTCCGCGCCCGGAACGCTCAACGCGCCGTCGGCCGCCATGAAGTCCCTCTGGGTGTCCACCACGATCACGAACCGCGCCATCACAGGTCTCCCGAAGACACCTCGCTTGACATATTATCATCTCGCACATAAGTAAAGCGCATAGCAGACATAAGGTCAGCGATGGCTGAGGTCGAATTCCTGCAAAGCTATGACCCCGCCGCCTATGAGCGCCCCTCGGTCACCGTCGATCTGGTCTTGATGGGGGTGCGAGACGGCAACCCGACGGCGCTCCTGCTTCAGCGCCAGCAGCACCCCCATGCCGGACGCTGGGCACTGCCGGGCGGCTTCGTGGGCATCGACGAGGATCTCGACGATGCCGCAACACGCGTCCTTCGCGCGAAGGCGGGGATCGCCTCCGCCCATCTCGAGCAACTCTACACCTTCGGGGCGCCGAACCGCGATCCGAGGACGAGGATCATCACCGTCGCCTATCTCGTCCTGCTTCCCGAGCCGGCCCTTGCGGCGGCGCTCAAGGCGGCACCGGCACTCTTCCCCGCTTCCCTCATGTTGGCCGGATCCAGCGAGGAGGAAAGCCCAATCACGGCGCTCTCCCCGGATAGCGAGCCCCTGCCCCTCGCCTTCGACCATGGCAACATCCTAGCGCTCGCCCTGCAGCGACTGCGTGGCAAGATCGACTATTCGGAGGTCGGATTCGCGCTGCTGCCCGAGCTGTTCACGCTGCGCCAGTTGCAGGACGTCCACGAGGCGATCCGGGGCACAACGCTCAACAAGCCCGCTTTTCGCCGCCGCATGCTCGACAGGGGCTGGCTCGCCCCCACCGGCGCGCGCGAGACGGACACCTCCCACCGTCCCGCCGAGCTCTTCCGATACCGGAAACCCCTCTGATCCCGATATTCGCGGAACCGTAACCATGGCCGTCACCGACATCGCCACGCGTACCTACAACCATAATTTTCGGCTCGATCCGATCGTGCGCAGTCTGCTCGACACCGATTTCTACAAGCTGCTGATGCTGCAGATGATTCGCCATCTCCACCCGGAGACGCAGGTCACCTTCTCGCTGCTCAACCGGACGAAGAGCGTGCGGCTGGCCGACGTGATCGACGAGGCCGAGCTGCGCGCCCAGCTCGACCACGCCCGAGAGGTGCGTTTCTCGAAAAAGGAGCTGATCTGGCTGGCCGGCAACAGCTTCTACGGCAAGACCCAGATGTTCGCGCCGAAGTTCATCGCCTGGCTCGCCGAATTCCGCCTACCGCCCTACGAACTGCGCAAGGTCGACGGACAGTATGAGCTGCGCTTCGAGGGGCCGTGGACCCACACGACCATGTGGGAGATCCCGGCACTGGCGATCATCAACGAGCTGCGCTCGCGCGCGGCGATGCGCGACAAGGGCCGCTTCGCGCTCGACGTGCTCTATGCCCGCGCCAAGGCGAAGCTCTGGCAGAAAGTGGAGCGGCTGCGCGAGCTGCCCGATCTCGTCATCTCGGACTTCGGCACGCGGCGGCGCCACGGCTTCCTCTGGCAGCGCTGGTGCGTCGAGGCGATGAAGGAGGGACTGGGTAGCCGTTTCATCGGCACCTCCAACGTGCTGCTGGCAATGGACGCGGACCTGGAGGCGATCGGCACCAATGCGCACGAGCTGCCGATGGTCGCCGCCGCGCTCGCGAACGACGATGCCGCGCTGGCTCAGGCACCCTATCGTGTGCTGGAGGACTGGCGCCAACATTATGGCGGTAACCTGTTGATCGCGCTCCCCGACGCTTTCGGCACGACCGCCTTCCTCGCCGGCGCGCCCGACTGGCTGGCCGGCTGGACCGGCTTCCGCCCCGACAGCGCGCCGCCGATCGAGGCCGGCGAGCAGATCATCCGCTGGTGGCAGGACCATGGCCGCGACCCGCGCACCAAGCTGCTGATCTTCTCCGACGGCATGGACATCGACACGATCGAGGAGACCTATTGCCACTTCCACGGCCGGGTCCGCATGAGCTTTGGCTGGGGCACCAACCTCACCAATGATTTCCGCGGCTGCGCCCCCGACGGCGCGACCGGGCTGGAGCCGATCTCGCTGGTCTGCAAGGTGACCAGCGCCAACGGACGCCCAGCGGTGAAGCTGTCGGACAATCCCGAGAAGGCGACCGGCGATCCCGCCGAGATCGAGCGCTATCTGCGCGTCTTCGGATCGTCCGACCGGATGGCGCGGCCTGTCCTGGTCTGACCGGGGGCCTATAGATCGGGCAAAGCCTGATCCGCGATTCCCCACCCCCGCAATGCCTTGCCCGCCGCCCGCTCGACGAGCGTCGCGGCATCGCGGATGTCGAAAGGGTGCGCGTTGTTGAGATCGGCGAGCTCGTCCCAGCTGATCGGCGCCGCGATCCAGGCCATGTCGCGGGCGCGTGCCGAATAGGGAAGCACCGCGGTCGCACCACGCTCGTTGCGCAGCCAGTCGATGAAGATGCGGCCTTTGCGCTCGGCCTTGCGCATGTTGGCGGTAAAGCGCTTGGGATGCGCCTCCGCCACGGCGCGCGAGAAGCGGCTGGCGAAATCCTTGACCATTGGCCAGTCCGCCGACCGATCGAGCGGCACCACGACATGGACACCCTTGCCACCCGACGCCATCGGGAAGCTCGCCAGCCCCATCTCTCCAAGCAGATCGCGAAGCTGCGCGGCGGCATGGCGAACATCGGCGAAATCGAGCCCTTCGTCAGGGTCGAGATCGAACACCATGCGATCGGGATGTTCGATATCGGCGGCGAGCGCCCCCCAACCGTGGAACTCGATCGTCCCCATCTGCACGCAGCTCAGCAGCCCGGCGCCGTCGTTGACCACCAGATAATTCTCGACCCCGCCGTCCTTCTCGCGGATCGGCACATGATCGACATGCGGGCCGAAGCTGCCGGCGTCATGCTTCTGGAAGAAACAGCGGCGGCCGCGCCCCTGCGGACAGCGCACCAGGCTGGTCGGCCGCCCCGCGAGCCAGTGCAGCATCGGCTCGGCCAGCGCAGCATAATAGCCCGCGAGCTCGCCCTTGGTGGTGTCGCCCATCGGGAAGATCACGCGATCCGGGTGCGAGATGGCGATCCCGAACGGCTTGGCGTCGCCAGCGGCTTTGGTGGGTGGATCGACGGGACGCTCATGCACGACTTCCTCCGGCGTCTTGTCCTCGCGCAGGCCGAGGAAGCTCGCATGGCGGACCACATTCTCGGCGGTGAACTCCGCGA
>OUNM010114383.1_pt1 | contig 18561 bp, 15 predicted proteins | sample 1769961 | NCBI WGS metagenome assembly OUNM01 (sample SAMEA3914820, study PRJEB12502) | metagenome | biome: forest; material: soil | place: USA | collected 2012-03-12 | depth 0.3 m
AGCGTTCGCATGGGCGCCCGCTAGCAGTGAACGTGCCAGCGGAAACGACGCGCAAGACAGATGCGCGAGCCGCGCCGGCCCTGACATCGATGGCGCGCCGTGTGCCAGCCGGTCGAACGATCAGAGCCCCATCGCCGCGCGGGGCACGACCGCGTTCGTGAAGCGCGAGACGATGCGTCTCACGGTCGTGAAGAGCAGCCACCCGCCGAGCGGCAGACAGAGGAGCAGGAGATACGCCCAACCTTCTGCGAGGAGCATCGCTCCGCCGCCCACGAGCAAACATGCGCCCGCGGTCGCCAGCTCGACGATCGTGCGGAGCACGCTCTCCGTCTTGAACGTCGCCTGACATGCGCCGCAACGATGCAGGTACGTACGCCCGCGCGTGATGCCGTTGACGTAGTGGAACGTGACGTGGACGACGTTGACGGCGGGCGCCTTGCACTTCGCGCAGCTCCGAAGGAGCTTGGCGTCGACGTCGCTCTGTATCCCCGCGTCCAGCGTCGAAGCGCCGCCGAAATTCACGAGGCCTCCGAACCCGTTGCCGAGCGTTCCTTGCGCGGCGCGGCCGTTGGCGGCGGCCTGCGTGCCGGCGTGAAAGCACACGCGACAGAGCTGGTGCCCTTGCGGCGAGAAGTGCGGCGCCTCCATGAGCCACGCGCGGCACTGCGAGCAGGCCGGCCGAACGGGAGCCTGACGGTAGGCGTCGTGCTGCGGAGGCGGGTAATTCATGGGCTCTGCGGGTTGTACGGCCCGCCGCGTCGAAGCCTTCCCGATGCGTCCGCCGGCCGCTCAAGCTCCGAGCATTCGCGCGGCGAGCGCCGCCATGCTGCACGCCGTGCCGAGGATCGCGAGCGCGCGCGCGTCGCGGAGATGACGCCGCGTCACGTCGCGCCAGAGCGCATGCGACCCGAGCGCGACGTGCGCACGCGCGATCATCGGCATCTCCCGATACACCTCACGCTTCTTGCCCGCGGTCGGCGCGACGAGGACGGAAACGGTCGCGATGGGTGCGTTGCCGCTGATGACGCCGATCGGCTCGCCGCCGTCGGTCGTGATGCGCCCGCTCGGCTCGAGACGCGCTTCGGCCCAAGCGTGGAGCCGTGTCGCGTAGAGGATCCCGCTTCGTGCGCGGATCGCGGCAATGCCGAGCGCCAGGATCGCAACGAGCACGATCATCGTGGGGAGGTGTCGTCGCGCGAGGAGTCGAGCGCGCTGGAGGTGACGGGTCGGTCGCTCGATCGGTCGAAGCACGGTGCCTTCGACGTTCCAGCGGTTGTCGGCGTAGACCCAGGTTCCTTCGCCGAACGGCATCAACGCGCCGCCGGCGTTGCTGACACCGGCGTCGCGAAGGACGACGCCGCCGCATTCGCAGGTCGTCCCGCTCACGCCGGTCTCGATACGGACGATCCTCGCCCAGGTGACCTGGCCGTTCTTCGACTCGACGGTGTCGAGGTGGTAGCGAACGCCGTCTCGATCGGTGTCGAGCGGAACGTACGCGCTCGCGTCACCGGGCCGGAGCCACGCGTGCCCAGACGCCTCGAGCGTTCCGCGGCACACGGGAAACGCGTCGGCAACGAAGGCAGGCAGCGCGACGCACGCGAGAGCCAGAATCGCGAGCACGGCGAGCACGAGGATGATCCACGTCCGCCGGAGCTCGCGAGCCACGATCGTCCTACGCGCGCGCGTCGAGGTCTCTTCCTCCGCAAAATTGTGACTGAAACGCATGTTGCGCAACTCCGTCTCGGCTCGCTTCGTCGACGTCGAGAGCATTCACTACGACGTCATGAAGAGTACGTCGCTTGCGGCGCGAGGCCGATGCCGTCGTGCGCGCTCGACTCAGCCGACTCAGCGGAAGAGGACGAGCGCGATCATCGCGCTCACGACGCCGCCGGCGGCGGTGAGCACGACGACGGCGAGCAGCGCAGCCGCGAGAGCAGCGAAAGAGACGAGCGGCTCGGACGCAGGCTTCACGACCAGCGCTTGGTCGATCACGCCAGCGGGCTCATGCGCGGCCGCGGAGACGCTCGCGGGCCCGGAAGGCATGAGGAGCGCGTTGGTCTCGACGCGGTCCCCGGGCCACGCCGCGAAGGATGCCCTCGCGTCCGACTCGGCCGCTTCGAAGAGCGCGATTCGCATGACACCGGAGAGCGAGACAGGACCGGGAGCGATCGCGGATTCCGACACAGGGCACCTCTGTCGAGCTTCTGGACGACGCTCGAGAGCCCCGAGCGTGCCACGCCTCGCGGTGAACCGTCGAATTTGCCGCGTGCTCGTTTCGCGTCCGTCGACCGCTCAGCGATGACGACGGAGAAGCACCTTGAAGACCGCACCGCCGCCCGGCGCCGAGTCGACAATCACCCCGCCGCCGTTCTGTCGCGCGATTCCGTAGACGGTGGACAGGCCGAGGCCGTGGCCATGCCGCTCGTCCGCCGTTTTCGTCGTGAAAAACGGCTCGAAAATGCGGTCCGCGATCTCCGGCGCGACGCCCGCGCCGTCGTCCTCGACGGAGAGAACGGCGTAGTCGCCGGCGGCGATCGTGCCGCCGGACGCGGTCGTTCTGTCGTCTGCCAACGACACATTCTGCACTCGGATGGTCACCTCGCCGCCGTGCGCGACTGCGTCACGTGCGTTCGAGCACAGGTTCGTGAGGATCTGGACGAACTGGCCGCGGTCGATCTCGACGAGCCAGACGTCGTCGGCCGGGACCCACTTCAGCCGGACCGACTCGCCGACGAGAAGCCGGAGAATGCGCAGCGTCGTTTCGACAGCCTCGTTGGGATCGATGACGTTCGGCATCACGGGTTGGCGCTTCGCGTAGACGAGGAGCTGTCGGATCAGCTCGGCGGAGCTCTGCGCCGCCTCCCGGATCTCGAGCAGATGCGCGTGCACCTCCTCGTCGAGCGGACGCTTGAGCGCGATTTCGGTGCGTCCCAGGATGACGCCCAGCGTGTTGTTGAAGTCGTGAGCGATGCCGCCGGCGAGCCGACCGACGGACTCGAGGCGTTGAGCCTGCACGAGCTGCGCCTCGAGGGCACGCTGCTCCTCGGCGAGCCGTCGTTCCTTCGTCGCGTCGTACAAGACGACGAGGTGCGTGCCCGCCATGTCTTCGCCGAGCGCGGCAGCATGGGCGACGACCGTGCGCAGCGATCCGTCCGCACACCGGATGATGACCTCCATCGGGGCGAACGGCGCGCCCGTTCGACGCGACTCGGCGAGATGCTCGCCCCACTTCGCCGCGACCTCTGCGCGATACACGGGATCGGGATAGGCCCGCGGCCACCACGCCGCGAGCGTCGGGATCATCTCGAGCGTGTAGCCGAACGTCCGGACGAACTCGGGGTTGAGATAGACGATGTTGCCGTCGTCGTCGTTCAACGCAAAGGGGATCGGCGACGCCTCGATGACGGCGCGAAACGACGCGTCGCCGCGTCGGCCAGTTCCCTCCCGCGGATCGGTCACCCCGTCCCCCTGCTGCGAACATGAAGGCTACGCGATCGCAGCCCTGACGCCTCGAGAGTGCCCCGGCAGCGAATAAACAAATCGCCCGGCCCGGCCTCGACAGGTTGCCATTCGCGATGTAGGGAAACGTCGGCAGGTTGGTGGTTCCGTCTATCCCCGCGAGGTCCGGTCCAGTGAAGAAGCTCCTTGTTGCCATCGTCGTCGGGCTCCCGCTCGTCGCCTGCACCAGCGAAACCATTGTTCAAAAGGCGCCCGAGGCGGCCCCCGCCGCGCCGCCCGACGACTCCACCGCCGGGACCGATCCCGCGCCCGGCGACATGACCGCCGACGCCGGCACGGACGCGGCGAAGGCGCCGGCAGCCCCGACCTCGAAGGCGCCCGAGGACCGCTGCCTCGACGGGCAGGACCTCGACGGGGCCGACGTCGACATCAGCAAGTGCCCCGCGCTTCCGTCGATCCCCGCCAAGGTGCCGTTCGGGAAGACCGACGCGTTCGACCTCGGCGCCTGGGAGATCGGCACGACCGCCAACGGCGACACGTACAAGTACGGCACGCTCTCGGCGCCGACCACGAACCCGCGCGTCCTCACGTTCGACACGGGCTCGGTGCCGGTCAACGCGATGAACGTGGAGTGCTGGGCGAAGAGCTACTACCGCCTTCGCAAGATCCTGCAGGACGCTCCGGTGGAATACCTCACGCTCCGGAAGGCCGGCTTCCAGTACCGGTTTTTCCAGTTCCAGTCGGACCTTCGCAACGGGCCCACCGGTTACCGCGAGATCTCTTCGTTCGAAGATCACCTCGTGAAGTGGGTCAGCGTCATCACGGCCGACGGCGTGTGCCAGCAGCCCACGCTCAGCAAGTTCCGCAGCTATGCGGCAAGCGAGCTCAAGCGGCGCAACATCGCGCTCCCGAAGTGATCCGCCGCGGGGATCGTCGCGGCGAGGTACGAACTCTTTTTCGTCCATTCACGGCCGCCCGCGCGTTTGGCGGTCATGGCTGCGCTCCGTCAGGTTTCCTGTTTCGCCCTCGTCGCGCTCGCGGCGTGTAACGGGCTGACCACCGACGACCACGGTCCCGCGGCGTCGCCGGCTTCTCGCGTGCCGAGCGCATCGTGTGCTCGCCCTCCGGCGACGTTCTCGCGCGGCGCATATCCGGCGAACGTCGAAGACGTCGCGAACGCGCAGTACGGGCTCGTCGGCCGGATCGCGCAGCTGCACGCGGATATTCCGGCATGCGACACGGGTTCAACGGCTGACGAGGACGACACCTTCCAGATCGATCAGATCGCCTGGCCCGCCGGCGACAGCGGCTTCGTCGCGCCGAGCATGATCTCGACCAGCGGCCTGCCCGCGGACGCGTCCGGCAGACCAATGCTCGTCTATGGCTCGGGAGGCACGTTCGGAAGCGGCCCCGGCGAAGGATGCACGGCGGTGAACGTCGCGGCGCTCGACCTCGCGCAGCATCCGAACGCCGTCAGCGACATGGATCGCCTGCGCACGTTCCTCGCCGACCGCGCAACGTACGACGACCTCCGCGCGGCGGCATTCGTCGTCGACGCGACGGTGACGTCGGTCGGCGAGCCCGCGTATTCCAACGCGCAACAGGAGCCCGTGTACACGGTCTCCGTCCTCGTCACGCTCCAGACGAACGCGGTCGTGTGCGGCGTCGCCGGCGCGACGTTCCAAGCGTGGAACGTCCAGAATTCCTATGGCGGCGGCAACCCGAGCGGCTCGGGTGCGGCGCCCGCCGTCGGCTCTCGTGCGATCTTCGTGCTGCGGTCAGACACCGTCGACGGCACGCTCGTCATCGGCGGAAACGTTCCGGTCACCGACGCGGCGCGCGTGTCGGCGCTCCTGTCCACGCCGCCGTCGCTGTCGCTCTGAGTCGCGTCGCGACGTCGACCGCGCGCTGGGCTAGCGTACGCCTCGACCATGAGCGAGACACCCAGGAGCGACGTCGAGCGCTGGCTCGAGAATCGGCAAGAGGAGATCGACAGCGCGTTCCAGTATCACGCGATGGCCGACGCCGAGCCCGCGACGAACGTCGCGGACGTCTACCGGAGGCTCGCGGCCGTCGAGGAGAAGCACGCGGCGTTCTGGGAGAAGCGCCTCGCCGAAGGCGGCCACCAGCTCGGTCCGCGACGTCCGAGCATCCGCGCGCGCACGCTCGCCTGGATCGCGCGGCGCTTCGGGGCGGCAATGGTCCTGCCGACGATCGCCGCCGGGGAATACGCGCAGCGCAACGCCTATGTCGCGCATCCCGAGACGAAGGGCACCGGAATGACCGAGGAGGAGCGCATGCACGCGCGCGTCCTCGGCAACGTGCTCGCGAAGTCGACGCGGCTCGAGGGCGGTGCGCTCGCGCGCATCGAGGGCCGGCATCGCAACGTCGGAGGCAACGCGCTGCGGGCGGCCGTGCTGGGCGCGAACGACGGGCTCTGCTCGAACCTGAGCCTCGTCATGGGCATCGCCGGCGCGACCTTCGAGCACCGGACCATTCTCCTCACCGGGCTCGCCGGTCTGCTCGCGGGTGCGTGCTCCATGGCCCTCGGCGAATGGGTGAGCGTCACGAGCGCACGTGAGCTCGCCGAGCGGGAAATCCGCATCGAGAAGAGCGAGGTCGAGGAGAACCCGACCGAGGAGCGCGAGGAGCTCCAGCTGATCTACGAGTCGAAGGGCCTCGAGACGAAGGAGGCGACCGAGCTCTCGCACGCCCTCATGAAGAACGAGAAGACGGCGCTCGACGCCCTCTCCCGCGAGGAGCTCGGAATCGACCCGCAGGAGCTCGGCGGCTCGGCCTGGACGGCGGCAATCACGTCGTTCTTCCTGTTCGCGGTCGGCGCGATCATCCCGGTGCTGCCGTTCTTCTTCGTGGGCGGGTCGAACGCGGCGCTCGCGAGCATCGCTGCGGGCGGCGTGGGTCTGTTCGTCATCGGCGCGGCCATCTCGCTCTTCACGGGCCGGGGCATGCTCTGGTCCGGGATCCGGCAGCTGCTGCTCGGATTCGCCGCCGCGGGCGTGACGTACGCGATCGGTCACGCGATCGGCGTCGCCGTCACGGGCTGATCACGAAGCGGTGGCTATGACATTTTCTGTCACACCAACGATCTAAACGCGCGAACACAGTTCCATTATGGAAAGCTGCAAAAGAAAACTCGAAGACCCGATTGACCGCGATCTTTTGCACAGAATAGAGTCGCGTTCATAAGACACTTGCCGGCGATATCCATCGTTCACGCGATGTGGATTGTCAGGCCGACTGGGTGGGGAGAAGGTGGCGCGCTGTAGGACGTAGGTCCCTGACAGCGAGCCGCCGCGACGGACGTGTGTGCTCGGCTTTGCCCGGGCGCGCCCCGTCGTAATCGCAGTTGGCTCGCACGCGGGGAGAGACCACAGACATGGACGCGAACATCGCAATCGTGGGGGATCTGATCAGCGAGGGTACGAACGAAGAAGGGGAGGCGGCGCCGGGCGACGACGCGCCGACACGCGAGCAGCGCCGCTCGCGGCGCAAGCGCGACGTGCGCGCTCGCACGATCAGCGTGAAGCGGATGACGAAGCGGGAGCTGGAGCTCGGACGCCTCCTCTATCCCGATGTCGACGACGTGCAGAAGCCCGTCACGCGCGCCGACTGCGCCGAGCGCGAGGGAGGCCCGTGCCCCTTCGTCTCCTGCAAGCACCACCTCTACCTCGATGTTTCGGCTCGCACCGGCGCCATCAAGCTGAATTTCCCCGACCTCGAGGTCTGGGAGATGACCGAGACCTGCGCGCTCGACATCGCCGATCGCGGCGGCGCGACGCTCGAGGAGACCGGCGCGATCATGAACCTGACGCGCGAGCGCATTCGCCAGGTCGAGGTCAGAGGCCTCGCGAAGCTCGAGGCGCTGTCCGACATGATGGATTTGCGCGACTTCATCGATGAGGGGCCGGTCGGGAAGAGGCGGTTGCCGATGCTTGCGGGCGCGAGCGCGGGCGCGAGCGCGAGCGCGAACGCGAACGCGGACGCGGACGCGGATGAGGACGACCCCTACGACGACGCGGACACCGACATCGATTTCGACGCCGTCGAGTTCGCTTCCACTGCGCTGGACGCGGAGTAGCCGATGAAGCTCGGTATCTGATCGTCAACGGCGAGGGAAGGTTGGGGCCGCTGCGGCGTAGATCGCATCGGTGAGCTCTCCTCGTGTACTGCGTATTTCTCGGGTCTTCTGCCTCGCATCGCTCGTCGCGATCGCATGGGGCTGTGACTCGCTGAAGGACGCGCCGCGCGACGGGGCTTCGGGCGACGGCGGAGCCGGTTCGAACGGCGGTGGTGACGCCGCCGGACCCGCTGACCCGAACGGCGGCCCCAGCACCAGCGGCCCGAGCGGCGAAGGCGGACCCGGCAACGGCGGCGCCGACGGCGGAGCCGACACCGGCGAGGTCGTCGACCCCACGACGGTCGGCGCCGGCCCGCTCGGCGCGCTGCCGACGGGCTACTGCTGCTCGAGCGACGACGACTGTCGCAACCGCCACTGCGAGAACGTGAGCGGCACGAAGATGTGCCTCGACTTCTGCCTCGGCGACGACGCGTGCATGGGCGTCAGCACCGGCTTCCACTGCGCGGTGAATACCGAGGGCTACGGCTTCTGCCAGCCCACGTCGGGCACGACGCCGGCGTGCATCCCGAAGGCGACGTATCGACACGGCCTGAAGCCGCTCGGATCGTGCTGCCAGCCGCTCGGCGACGGTCGTCAGGGCAGCGAGTGCCTGAGCGGTGTTTGCGATCGCAACGGCGCGGAGAATCCGTATCTGTGCACGACCGACTGCGGCAAGGCGATGTGTCCCAACACCTTCACGTGCGGCCACGCCGACGACTTCGGACTTCGCTACGAGTGCCTTCCGGTCGCGTCCAACTACGGCTGTACGCCGTGAAATCGCGAGCCGCGCGGCTCGCTCTCACTGCGCTTGCAGCGTCCAGCCGAGGCCACCACCGTTGAGCGCGGGGCGCTCGGGGCTCGGGCGCGTCGCGAAATACGTCCCTGCAGCGACGCCCGCGACCAGCACACCCGCGGCCGTCCAGAACCACCAGCGCTGCGTGAGCGCGGGCTTGTCCTCTTTCAGGTTCGCGCGGAGGTCGACGCGCTCGCCCGGATGCGCGTCGAGATCGGCCTCGTACATGATGAACCCGGGCTTCTTCACCGTGACATGATGACGACCGGCGGGCCGCTGGATGTCGACGGGCGTGACGCCGACGTCGACGGTGTCGACGGTGACGACCGAGCCCGGAACGCCGGATGCGAACGAGAGCGTCGCCGGTAGCCGATCCAGCTCGAGCGCGAGCTTCGTCGACGATCCCGGCAGGAACACCTGGTTCACGACGGCATCGGCGAATCCCTTGCGGGTGAGCGTGAGCACGTGCGAGCCGGGATCCACGATCATCGTGAACGTCGGCGCGGGCGGCGCCTCGCCGGGGCCAGGCGGCCGCGTTCCGGCGATCATCGTGCTCGTTCCGGTCGTTCCGGTCGTTCCGGTCGTTCCGCTCGCGGCTTCGAGCGGGTGGCCGTCGACCGCGATGGCGGCGTCGGCCGGCTTCATGACGACCTCGACCTTCGCGAGCAGACCGTCGATCTGCACGAGGAAGCCGTTCAGCTCCGTCTTGAGGCTCGGAGGCAGCTCGCTGCCGCCCGACGCGACGTCCTGCGCGAGGGCTGCCTGCAGCGTCTTCTTCGCGAGAGCGTAGCGACCCATCGCGCGGTGGCACGCACCGATGTTGTACGTGGTCGCGGCGTGAGGACGGAGCTTGGCCGACTTCTCGAACGACGTCAGCGCGTCGGCGTACTGGAGCTCGCGAATGAACGCCGCCCCGCGAACGAACTCGGCGCGCGCCTCGACGACGTCCTTCGAGTCCGCGGACTGCGCCGACGACGTCCGCTCACCGGCGACGACGACCGTCGTGACGAGCAACGCAGCGACGATCGTGGAACGTGTAAAGTGCATGTTTCACGCTCCGCGCGTCAGAACGGCGGCTTCTCCACGAATTTACCATTGTTGACGTTCGCATTCGGCGCAGCGGCCGTCGCCGTCGGCGTCGCGGTCGGCGTCGCGGCGGTCGCAACCACCGCCGCGGGCTTCACCTTCTTCGCGGTCGCGGTGGCGGTCGCGACAGGCTTCGCCGACGGCGCCGGGGCAACGTCGACAGCCGGAGCGGCCTCTGCGCTCGCCGCCGCCGCCACGGCGCTCGCGGACGGCGCGATCACGACGCTGCTCGTCGCCAGCGGCGGCGGCCCCGCGCTCACCGCGCTCCCCGCATCCCTCGGATGCGCGGCCCGCAGTGCCATCAGCGACACGCCGGCTACGGCCGCGAGGATCCCCGCCGCCACGGCGATCCGCGTCGGCCATCCCAGACCCCGCGAGATGTTCACCGACCGTGGGTCCGCCACCTGCACGCCCACGCTGGTCTCGGACAGCGCCGGCGGACTGCCGGACACGCCGCTCGAGGACGCGGGCAAGATTCGTCGCGTCCGCCCTCGCCCGCGCGCGAGCTCCTCGGCGCGCACCGTGTCCCGATCCTCGATGGTATCGGCGGCCGTCTTCATCCGCCCATCCGACCCGGCCTGCAACAGCTTGCTCGAGCTGCGCGGCGGCGGAATGATCGCATCTCCGAAGGCAGGCACGCTCATCCCGGGCGCGTACTTCGCGAACACGCCGAACACCTCGCGCAGATCCTTCGGTCGCTCCGTCCGCTCGACCTGCAGCATCTTCCGCACGAGCATCACGACGTCCTCGGGCGTTCCGGGCGCCTTCTCGGACAGCAACGGAATCTTGTCGCTCAAGATGATCTTCAAGATCTGCCCGACGTTGTCCGCATACGTCGGCACCGCGCCGGCGAGACACTTGTAGATGAGGATGCCGAGCGACCAGATGTCCGAACGGTAGTCGACGTCCTTCTCCCCGAACGCCTGCTCCGGCGACATGTAGAACGGCGTGCCGAGCATCGTCCCGGTCGTCGTCATCCCGCCGGTCTTCTCGCCGTCGCCGTCGATGGTGAGCTTGGCGATGCCGAAGTCGACGACCTTCACGACCTCTTTCTCGCCCTCGCGCGAGAGGAAGATGTTGTCGGGCTTGATGTCACGATGGACGATCCCGAGCGTGTGCGCCGTTCCGACGGCCGAGACGACCGGCAGCAGGATCGGCGCGAGCGCCTCGATGGAGAGCCGCTTCTCGCGTCGCAGCTTCGTCGAGAGCGCCTCGCCCTCGAGGAGCTCCATCACGATCACCGGCGTTCCGTCGTCGAGGAGGAGAACGTCGTGCACGGTGACGACGTGCGGGTGCCGCACCGCCGCTGCCGCGCGCGCCTCGCGCATGAACCTTCGTCTCGACGACGCGTCGTCGTCGGCCTCGCGAAGGAGCTTCAGTGCGACGTGCTCACCGGTCGTCACCTCGCGCGCCGCCCACACGACGCCCATCCCGCCGGCGCCGAGCTCACGCTCCAGCCGATAACGGCCCGAGATGACGATGCCGGGCTCGATAGCGATCATCCCGAATCTTCATTCGAGCACGCGCCATTACACGGGCGCAAGCAGGCTCAGGGGGTGGCCGCATCCGGTCGCGCACATCGGAACCCGATGCTCGTGAACGGCGCGGGGCTGAAGGACCGATACGCGGCGCGCGTCGTGTACGGGCCTTCGAGGAAGCTCCCGCCGCGGATCGGTCGATACGGAAGCTTCGGGTCGTCGGCCGTCCCGCAGTACGGGTCGGTATAGACGCCTGTCCCCCAGCACGCGTCCGAGGGCTTGTCGCTCCAGGCGTCGAGCGCCCACTCCGAGACGTTGCCGGCGAGATCGACGATCTCCTCCGCGGCATCGGGCAGGAGCAGTCGATCGCGAAGCGCGGTCCCCACGGGGCGCGGGCCGCCCTGGAGATTGCACACGCCCGTGATGACGTTGCCGCCGAGCGAGAACGTGTGGCCGTAGACCGTGTCGCCGCATGTCGGAACGTCGTCGCCCCAGACGTATTTCTGGCTCGCGGTCGCACCCTCGACGTACTCGAACTGCGCCTCGGTCGGCAGATCGCCGCCACGCCGCGCGCAGTATGCGCGTGCCTTCTTCCAGCTCACGCAGTTGACGGGCTGCTTCTCGTTCGGTCCGGGCGCCGCGGTGTAGACCTCGCAGCTCGTGTCCGGATCGCCGGCCGTCGCGAGCTTCGACGCGCGGAAGGCCGCCACGGTCACCTCCGTGCTCTGGATGAAATACGGCGAGATGATCGCGATGCGCTGCTGCGTCAGCTTCGACTCGCCGGCGATTGCGTACTCGGGTGTCTGTCCCATCCAGAACGCGCCGCCCGGAACGCAGACCTCGCCGGCGGCCGCCGTGTCGACGCACGGGATGCGCTTCGCGCCCGGCCACGTGCCGACGATTCCGGAGCGTGGCTTGCCCGGTGTGGGAGCGAGCGGCGCGTCGCGGCCGATGGGCTGCGCGACGTCATCGGTACGGAGCATCACCGTGACTTCGGTGATCCCGTCCGCGCCGACCGCGGGGAGCGCCACGGTGACGTCGATCGTCGAGTCGGGATTCGGGACGTCGCTGCGCGCCCAGCGCGCGGTGAACATGCGGACGCGCGCCGTGTAACCGCTCGCGCCGACGCGCGGGACGATGCCGATGGAAGCGCGCGCTTGGTCCACGGTGGTGCGATCGATCTCGAAATCGCGGCTACAGCCGTCGCACGGCGTCGTCTCGCCGGGCTTCGTCACCTCGATGCGGAGGCGATCGAAGAGCGCGCGCGGCTCCGTAGGCAGGAGCTCCTCGCCGGGCGCGGCGGGGAGCGGCGCATCGGTCGTGACGTAGACGACGAGCTGGCCGGTGGGCGGAAGATCATTCGTGCACGCGATCGGTGCGGCGCCGAATGGAGCGAGCGCGACGAGAGCGCCGAGCGCGATTGCGCGATGCGGGAAGCGCAGAATCATGGTTTCCCCGGCGCTGCGTTGAACGCGCAGCGAAAGCCGAAGATCGAGCGGAACGAGGGCGTCGCGTCGTCGTTACGAGCCGCGACGTTCGCTGCGAACGACTGCGTGAGAAACGAGCCGCCGCGCAGGACGTGCGACGTGCGCGTGCTCGTCGTGCAGACCGGATTCTCCTGTGCAGCGCCGCGCCAGCACGGATCGGTGAAGCGCGCGTCTTCATCGAGGACGAGCTCGGACATGTTTCCGCCCATGCCGATCACGCCGAGAGGTGTGATGTCGCCGAGCGCATCGTCGGCGCGTACCGGTCCCTCGGGAACGTCCATGCAGTCGCGCGCAGCGCCGCCGAGGGCGACGCGCCCGTAGACGACGCGGTCGCACGTCGGCGAGTCGTTACCCCACGGGTAGTCGACCTCGGAGGTCCTGCCGGCAGCCGCCGCGGCGTATTCCCACTGCGCCTCGCTCGGGAGCTCGCCGCCAATGAAGTTGCAGTATGCATGCGCTGCCTTCCAGCTCACACAGCTCACCGGGAAGTCCTCGTGCGCTCCGGGCTGTGCGCTGTAGGTGCACCACTCGTCGAACGGGTAGACGTCCGCGGGGTCGGCCTTGCCGAGCGTGCCCTCGTGCGCGATGACGGCATTCTTCGCCGGCCAGCGTGCGGCGTGATCGAGGCCGGCGGCGATCGCGGTCCGGAGCTGGCCGACCGTGACCTCGTGGCGATCGAGCCAGAAGCGATCGATGACGGCGACGCGCTCGGGCGAAGCGTCGAACTCGGTGCCGAGGCCGCTCGCCGTCTCGCTGCCGAGGATGAAGACGCCGCCCGGGATGCAGATCGCGCGCGGGTCGGCAGGCGCTCCCGGCGCGGTCGGATCGCAGCCGGCGCGCACGCCGAACGTGCCGAGCGCGGTCGCGGGCGGGATCGACATGTCGTCCTCGAGGACCTCCTCGACGAGCGGCACGCGCTGGCCGGCGTCGGTGATGCACGTCTGCGCCTCGGTGAACGTCGGCGTCTGGTAGGGCGCGGTCATGCTGAGCCGCGACATCGTTCCGGCGCACGCACCGTGCAGCGTGACGCGGACGCGCCCGCGCTTGCCGGGAAAGAGCTTCACGAGGACCAGGCGATCGACGGCGACGGTGACCTGCGGCTCGCGTGACGGCGTCACGTCCACGCCGTCTTTGACGAGGCGCGGATCGTTCTCGGTGCTCCGTGCGCCGTCGGCGGGCTCGCCGTGCTCGTCGGCGAAGCGCTCGCCGCGGTAATCGCGCTCGAGGCCTTCGGGGTAGGTGCGGAGGCGCACGATGACGCGCGTCGTTCGCGCGGCCTCGGGCGAGAAGACACTGAAGCTCGCCGGCCAGCTCGCGGCGTCCGCACGTGCGATGTCGCGCGATTCGAACCAGGTGCCGTCGGCGGCATAGAGATCGACGCGCAGTCGGCCCGCGATCTGCGGAACCGGCAGATCGGTGTCGACGACGAAGAGGGCCTCGGCGAACGGCGGCGGCGCTTCCTGCGCGCACGCGCCACATGCGAGCGCGACGACGACCCAGCCGCAGGCGAAGCGAAGCCCCAAGTACCCGATGGAATCACGCAGCGCGCGGCGGGGCTAGGCGGTTGGCGAGAGGATGGCGAGAGCCGCCTTGCTCCGCCGCCCGTCGTCTGGTGAGATCGAGACATCGTGGGGATCCCTCGACGAACGCGGGGCCGTGCGTGGCTCGGGCTCGGCCTGGGCCTCGCTGCTGGGTCCGCTGCGCTCGCGTGCAACCACACGGCGGCGCCCGACGTGGAGGATCCCTTCATCGTCCCGCCGCCCACGATGCGAACCGAGCCCTTCGCCGCGCCGCGCGACGCCGGCGGAACGTGCAGTCCGGGCGACGTGTCCGCCTTCCATTTCACGTGGAAGCCGCCGCAGCCGCTGTACCAGGGGGTCTGCACGCCGGCTCAGGCCGCGCTGCTTGCCGGGTGCATCGCGAACGGCGCGACCTCGACGTGCAATACGTTCATCGCCGACGCGACGAATCGCCCGTGCATCACGTGCGCATACGGCGAGACGACCGGTCCGAAGCTCCCGGCGGTCGTGGATTACCGAGACTGGCTCGTCGAGGTGAACTACGCCGACTGCTTCGCGAACGCCGACGGCGATCTCACTGCCGACGGCTGCGGCGCGCAGATCCAGGCGCGCCGGGCCTGCACGGTCGCCGCGTGCGCCGGATGCAGCACGAAGAACCAAGGCGACGTTCCCGCGGAGGAGGCGTGCGCGCTCCAGGCGGAGGACACCGTGTGCAAGGAGTACACGGATCGGAGCGTGTGCGAGTACGACCTGATCAACGGGCCGGGAAAGATCTGCCGCATCCCGGCCGGCGGCGCCCTCGAGTCGGCGGCGAACAAGTACATCCTGCTCTTCTGCGGAGCGAATCCGCTGAAGGACGCCGGCCCGGGCTGATCGCTCAGAAACGTTCGGCGTCGGTCTGCGGTGCTGCCGGCCAGGCCTGAGACGGCTGGCCGTTGATGGTCGTGCCACCGAACGCAAACGTGGGTACCGCGCCGAGCATGTCGGTCGGGAAGGGGAGCGACGGCGCCGTCGCCTTGTCGAGCGACTCGATGTGCGCGTCGGTCAGCTTCACGTCGAGCGCGCCCAGGTTGTCCTCGAGCTGCTCCATCGTGCGCGCACCGATGATGGTCGACGCGACACCGGGCCGGCCCTGCACCCAGGCGAGCGCGACGCGCGGCACGGTGGTCCCGAGCTCGAACGCGATCCGCTCCATGAGCTCGAGGAGATCGTACGTGCGATCGTCGAGGAAGCTCGTGACGCGCGCGCCGCGCCCTGCCTCGTGCTTGCCCTTGTCGGCGCGCTTGTACTTGCCGCTGAGGGCCCCGCCGCGGAGCGGACCCCACGGCGTGATGCCGAGGCCGAGCTCCTGGGCCATGGGAACGAGCTCGCCTTCCACGGTGCGCTGGAGGAGCGAGTACTCGATCTGCAGCGCGATGAGCGGTGCCCATCCGCGGAGCGCCGCCATGGTCTGCGCCTGCGCGCACTTCCATGCCGGCGTGTCGCTGAAGCCGATGTAACGGACCTTGCCTTGCTCGACGAGTGTGTCGAGCGCGCGCATCGTCTCCTCGATGGGTGTGGTCTTGTCCCAGGCGTGGAGCCAGTAGAGATCGATGTAATCGGTGCGCAGGCGGCGGAGCGACTCTTCGCACTGGGCGATGACGGCCTTGCGGTTCGAGCCGCCGCCGTTCGGATCGCCCATGAACATGTTGGTGACGAACTTGGTCGCGAGGACGATGCGATCCCGCTTTTTCCGGTCGTGCGCGAGGTGCTCGCCGATGATCACCTCGGAGTGACCCTTCGTGTAGCCGTTCGCGGTGTCGATGAAGTTGCCGCCGCGCTCGAGGAAGCGATCGATGATGCGCTTTGCGTCGGCGGGCTCCGAGCCCCAGCCCCACTCCTTGCCGAAGGTCATGGCGCCGAGGCAGAGCGGGCTCACGCGAAGGCCGGAGTGGCCGAGCGTCACGTAGTGGTCGAGCGGCATGAGCGCCGTCGTACAGCGCGCCTGGCGGGTCGTCCAGACGGGAAGGTCAGTAGGTGAAGTGCAGCGTCCAGCCGCCCGACAGCGATCCGCTGTCGCCGGCCTCGTCGTCGAGGACGTAGAGCGACCACGTTCCGTTCGGGTTCACACCCGTGAACGCGGAGAGCTTCGCGCCGTGGGTTCCGCCGGGCGCGGGGCTCGCGAACTTGTCGCCGGTGACGAAGTCGGTGGGCTTCCACGTGCCGGAGGTGATCGCCGACGAGTCGCCGAGCTTGGCCGCGGCGAGATCGTCGAACGTGAGCGTGACGTTGCTCATCGCGTTGGCGCCGCCCGCATCGGAGAGCAGCACCACGTTCTGCCCGCCGGGACCGACGAGCAGGATGTCGATGTCGTCCGGATACGTGTGGCTGAGGCCGGTCAGCGTGACCGTCACGTTGGTCGGGCTCGGCGCGAGACCGGAGACGACGATTTGCGAGGGATAGAGCGATGCGTTCCCGATCGCGGGGATCGTGAACGGCGCCGAATTTCCCGGGTTCGGATTGACGCTGCCGTCGAAGACCGTGACGTTCGCGGCCGCCGACGTGACCGCGCCGGTGTCGTACGTGGCGCGTGCCGTCAGCGCGTAGCTGCCAGGCAGGACGCCCGCCCATGCGAATGCGTACGGCGCTGTCGTGTCCGAGCCGAGGAGCGTTGCGCCGTTGAAGAAATCGACGGTCGACACGGTGTGGCCGTTCGCCGTCACGGTCGCGGCGAGGTTGATCGTCGCAGGCGACGCGAACGAGGCGTTCGTTGCCGGAGAGGTGAGCACGATCGTGGGACCCGGGGGCGGCGCGTTCACGGGATACGTGAAGGAGAGGCTCCACCCACCCACGATGCTTCCGCTGTCGCCGGACTCGTCGTCGACCACGTAGAGCGACCAGTCGCCGTTCGGGCTCACTCCTGCGAACGTCGCGAGCGTCGTTGCGTACGGCGACGCCGGCGCAGGGCTCGCGAACGGATCGCTGGAGCCGATGTTGGTCGGCTTGAAGGTGCCGGCGCTGATCTGCGCAGAGTCCGGGAGCGATGACGTCGCGGCGTCGTCGAACGTGAGCGTCGCGTTCGAGAGGGCGTTGCCGCCGCCCACATCGGACATGAGGACCATCTTCTGGCCGCCGGGACCGACGAGCAGGACGTCGATGTCGTCCGGATACGTGTGCGAGACGCCGCGGAGCGTGACCGTGACCTTGCTCGGGCTCGCCGGTTGGCCGGCGACGGTGATCTTCGAGGCGTATGGAGATGCAATGCCGAGCGCGGGAATCGTGATCGTATCGAGATTGGCAAATACGTTGCTGGTCGCGAGCACGAAATTGGCACTCACGGTCCCGAGATCGGTCGCGCCGTCCTGGAGGTGGAGGGCGGCGGTGACGGTGCTGCCGGCGGTGCCTGCCGCCGTGAACGAGAACGTCTTCTCCGTGGTGTTGCCGCCGAGGATCGCGCCGTAGGTCTGCGCGGCGCTCGGCGAGGTGACGCCGGCGTTCGCGACCAGCGTTCCCACGAGATTCGTGGACGATCCAGCCGTATTGGTGAGCGCGAAGCCGACGGTGACTTGCTCGCCCGGATCGATGACGCCGTTGACCGGCCCCGATTCGGTGATGAGCCTCGTGCTCAGCGTGAGAGCGGGGTTACTCGGGATTGCGTAGGTGTCGACGAGGACGTCGTGCCGATTGAAGAACTGGAATTGCAGGCTGGTGCTCGTGGCCTGAGCGAGAACGGCGCCGTATTCGTCGGTATATCGAACCATGCTTCCCGGCGTGGGCGTTCCGAACTCGTAATACTCCTCACCGCCGAGCCCGTTCACGATGTACGGGAATCCGTTCATCAGGAATCGTTCGTAGTCGTGCTCGTGGCCGGACAGGACGGCGCTCGCGCCCCACTGCTGAAAGGGCCACTGCATCCAGGGCGAAGGTCCGTTTCCCGTGCCTGACGAAAAGGGCGAATGGTGGAAATAGACGATCTTCCAGGGCTCGGTCGCAGCGGCGAGCGCGTTCTTCAGCCATGTTCCCTGCACTGACGTGGGGCTCGTGCCGTCGGGCTCGTTGGGATCGCTGTCGACGGCGAAGAAGTGAACGGGCCCGCGAACGAAATCGTAATAACGCTCGTTACCGGGGAGCGTGAAGTAATTCAGATACGGAGTCGCGCCGGTGGTGACCCAGTCGTGATTGCCGAGGCTCGGGAAGAAGCGGTTCTGGTCGGCGCCGGCTCCGTAGGCGCCGGTATAGGGGTAGATGAACTGGTGGTAGAACTGGCCGATGTTGGGGTCGATCGTGGACGCGGCGCCGTCGGGGTAATTGTTGTCACCGGTGGTGATGACGAAGTCGGGCGCCCAGCTCTTGATCATCGTCGCGACATCGCCTTCGGCGGTGGTGGCGGAGCCGAAGTCGCCGGTGACGGCGAAGCGAATCGGATCGGTGACGAGAGCGCTCGCTGCCTTGCCGAGATCTTCTTCGGTCGAGTTGCTCTCGCCGGCGCACGCTGCGAGGACGAGGAACAGGCATGCGACGATCGCTGCGGCGGGCTGGACGCGGAGCGCGGCTCGCGTGGTCGTCGTGTCATCGTGCGTAGTCATGTCGATCCCCCGTGAATGCGTGCTGGGTGCGTACC
>OUNM010778369.1_pt1 | contig 18561 bp, 14 predicted proteins | sample 1769961 | NCBI WGS metagenome assembly OUNM01 (sample SAMEA3914820, study PRJEB12502) | metagenome | biome: forest; material: soil | place: USA | collected 2012-03-12 | depth 0.3 m
GCCAAGATCACCCGCGACATCACCCAGCGCGCCCAGCTCGAGGAAGCGCGCCAGGCCCTGCAGCATTCGCAGCGCCTGGAGGCGGTCGGCAAGCTGACCGGCGGCGTCGCCCACGACTTCAACAACATCCTGCAAGTCATCGGCGGCAGCCTGCAGCTGATGAGCGGTACCGTGGCCGGCATCCCGGCCGCGCAGCGCCACCTGAACATGGCGATGTCGGCGGTGGACCGCGGCGGCAAGCTGGCGGCCCAGCTGCTGGCCTTCGCACGGCGCCAGCCGCTGCAGCCGGTGGTGCTGAACGCCGGCCGCGTGGTGCGCGGCATGGAAGACCTGGTGCAGCGCGCCGTCGGCGAGACCGTCGAGGTGGAAATGGCGGTCTCGGCCTCGCTGTGGAATACCCTGGTCGACCCGCACCAGCTCGAGAACGTGGTGCTGAACCTGGCGATCAACGCCCGCGACGCGATGCCGAACGGCGGCAAGCTCACCATCGAGCTGTCCAACACCATGCTCGACGACACCTATGTGAGCGCGACCCACGAGGTGCCTTCGGGGCAGTACGTGCTGCTGGCGATCACCGACACCGGCACCGGCATGACGCCCGAGGTGCTGGCGCGCGCCGTCGAACCCTTCTTCACCACCAAGGGCGAAGGGCAGGGCACCGGCCTGGGCCTGTCGATGGCCTTCGGCTTCGTCAAGCAGAGCGGCGGCCACTTCCGCATCTACAGCGAAGTCAGCCACGGCACCACCATCAAGGCTTACTTCCCGCGCTCGCTGGAAGCCGAGCAGGCGCTGCCGGAACCGGTCGGCGGCGAGGTGCGCGGCGGCTCGGAGACCATCCTGGTGGTCGAGGACGACCTGAGCGTGCAGGCCACCGTGGTCGGCATCCTGTCCGAACTCGGCTACCAGGTCCTGCGCGCCGATAACGCCGAGATGGCGCTGGCCGTGCTGCGCGCCGGCGTGCGTTGCGACCTGCTGTTCACCGATGTCGTCATGCCGGGCAAGATCAAGAGCACCGAGATGGCGCGCCAGGCCAAGGCCCTGCTGCCCAACCTGAAGGTGCTGTACACCTCGGGCTATACCCAGAACGCCATCATCCACGGCGGCCGCCTCGACCCCGGCGTGGAACTCCTGAGCAAGCCCTATCGGCGCGAGAAGCTGGCCGCCAAGGTGCGCCAGATGCTGGGCGGGCAGGGCCAGCAAAGCGCGGCGGCGCCGGAGTCCCTGGCGCAGCCGGGCCGCGTCATCCATCCGGACGGCCTGCGCGTGCTGCTGATCGAGGACGATGCCCAGGCCAGGGAGCTGTACCGCGACATCCTCGGCGCCGCCGGCTACCGTGTCGCCGAGGCGCCGACGGCCGCCGCCGCGATCGAGATCCTGGGGCGCGAGCGCTTTGACGTCGCCGTGGTCGACTACAGCCTGCCCGACCAGGACGGCCTGACCCTGGCGCGCCGCATCGTCGCCGACCATCCGGCCGTGGCGCTGGTATTCGCGTCCGGCTACGGCAGCCTGGTGGCGGGCGCCTCCGACCTGGCGGCGCGCGTGCTGACGAAACCGTTCACGGACATGCAGCTCAAGCAGGCCGTGATCGCCGCCGTCGCCGCGCGGAGGCTGTGATACCGCGACTGTGAAACGTGGCGCACACGATTGTTTGCAATCTTGCGCCACGCAAAAATTCTTCGTGCTAGCCTTTCTCCATAGCAATTATAAGGAGAAGAAGGCGTGCAATCCCAGGTCAGGAATTCCGTGATGGAGGCGATCGGCGAGACCCCGGTCGTCAGGCTCGGCCGGGTATTCCCGGCGGCGAACGTGGTGGCCAAGCTCGAGTACATGAACCCGGGCGGCAGCATCAAGGACCGCATGGTGCGCTACATGCTGCGCCATATGCCGGCCGGCACCCGCCACGTGGTCGAAAGCTCGTCGGGCAATACCGGCGCCGCCCTCGCCATGGCCAGCGCCGTGATGGGACTGCGCTGCGACGTCACGGTGCCGGACACGACCAGCACCGAAAAGCTCAGGCGCATCGCGGCCTACGGCGCCACCGTCCACACCTGCGCGCCGGACGACTACCATGCCGTGGCCGAAGGCCTGGCCCGCGACAACGAGGCCCACTACCTCGACCAGTACTGCACGTCCCTGAATCGCGAAGCTCATTACCGCGACACCGGCCCCGAGCTGTGGCGCCAGCTGGCCGGCGAGATCGACGTCTTCGTCTGCGGCGTCGGCTCGGGCGGCACCATCTCCGGCATCGGCCGCTACCTGAAGGAGTGCGACGCGCGGGTGCGCGTGATCGGCATCGAGCCCCTGCACTCGTCCTACCGCAAGCTGGTGACCGACGAGCGGCCCTCGGGCGAGTTCCAGACCAGGATCGAAGGCGTCGGCAAGCGCCAGCCTTCGCGCAGCTTCGACCCGGCCGTGGTCGACGACGTGGTGCAGGTGGCGGACGAGGACGCGCTGGCCTGGTGCCGGCGCCTGGCGTGCGAGGAGGGCATCCTGGCGGGCGGCTCGAGCGGCTGCGTGGCCGCCGGCATCGCCGGCCTGCTGCCGCGGCTGCAGGGCTTGCGCATTGCGACCGTGTTCCCGGATTCGGGCGCCTTTTACCTGTCGAAGTATTTTTAACGGGCTGTCGGGAATGACAAAGCTTACTTACTGAACATATACTGGCGGCTTTATCTTTCCGATAAGGAAATCATGAGCCGCCGTCCTCTCTCGATCCTCGCACTGTCGCTGGCCCTCGCATTCGCGGGCGCAGCCTCTGCCCCGGCCTTCGCCGCCAATGCCGTGGCCGCCGATGCGCCCGCCGTCCAGCGCGACCTGCGCGCCAGCTACACCAAGTACGAGTACCGCATCCCGATGCGCGACGGCACGAAGTTGTTCACGGTCGTCTACGTGCCGAAGGACGGCTCGAAGAGCTATCCCTTCCTGATCAACCGTACCCCGTACAGCGCCGGCGTGTACGCCGACGGCGAGCTGCACTACGGCGAGGACTGGTATCCGAGCTCGATCGGCCCGTCGAAGGAATTCGAGGACGCCGGCTACATCTTCGTCAAGCAGGACGTGCGCGGCCGCTATATGTCCGAGGGCAAGTGGCAGGAGATGACTCCCCACCTGAAGGCGCAGCGCGCCGCCGGCGAGGGGCAGGAAAGCCAGGACATGTACGACACCATGGAATGGCTGCTCAAGCACATCCCCAACAACAACGGCAAGGCCGGCATCTACGGCATCAGCTACCCCGGCTTCTACACCTCGGCCAGCATCATCGATTCCCACCCGTCGATCAAGGCGGCCTCGCCGCAGGCGCCGGTGACCGACCTCTACATGGGAGACGACTCCTACCACGGCGGTGCCTTCATGTTGGCGGGGAACTTCGGCTTCTACGCCAACTTCGTCGAGCAGAAGAACCCGACCACCGGTCCGAAGAGCCGCGAACGCTTCGACTACGGCGCCGCCGACGCCTACGACTTCTTCCTGCGCCACCTGACCATGCCGAACATCCTGGCGACCTTGAACGACGGCCAGCGCGCCTACCTCGCGCCGACCATCGAGCACGACACCTACGACCAGTTCTGGCAGACCCGCGACATCTCGCGCCACCTGAAGGGCGTGAAGGCGGCGGTGCTGAGCGTGGGCGGCTGGTTCGACGCCGAAGACCCGCAGGGTCCGTTCACGACCTACCAGGCGGTCAAGAAGTTCAACCCGACCACCTTCAGCGGCCTGGTGATCGGCCCCTGGGTGCACGGCGGCTGGGCGCGCTACGACGGCCAGCAGCTGGGCCACGTCCGCTTCGACAGCAAGACCGGCGAATATTTCCGCACCCATATCCAGTTTCCCTTCTTCGAGCAGCACCTGAAGGGTGTGAAGCCGGCGCGGCCGATCGCCGAGGTGACCGTGTTCGAGACCGGCTCCAACGTCTGGCGCCAGTACACGGCCTGGCCGCCGGCCCCGGCCAAGGCGCGCATGCTCTACCTGGCCCCTGGCGGTAAGCTGAGCTGGACCCAGCCGGCCGCCGGCGCCGACTATGACGAGTACGTATCGGATCCGAAGAAGCCGGTGCCCTACATCGGTTACGCGTCGCTAGGGGTGCCGCAGGAATACATGGTGTCCGACCAGCGCTTCGCCGCCACCCGCCCGGACGTGCTGACCTACCAGTCGGACGTGCTGGAAGAGGACGTCACCATCGCCGGCCCGGTCACGCCCAAGCTGTTCGTCTCGACCACCGGCACCGACGCCGACTGGGTCGTCAAGCTGATCGACGTGTATCCGGCCGAGTATCCGTCGGGTGAGCGTGGGCCGCGCGGCAAGGACGTCGGCGCGCCCGAGACCAGCCTGGCCGGCTTCCAGCAACTGGTGCGCGGCAACCCGCTGCGCGGCAAGTTCCGCAACAGCTTCGAGAAACCGGAGCCTTTCGTGCCGGGCAAGATCGAAGCAATCAGCTACCATCTGGGCGACGTCAATCACACCTTCCGGCGCGGCCACCGCATCATGGTGCAGGTGCAGAGTTCATGGTTCCCGCTGATCGACCTGAACCCCCAGACCTTCACCTCGATCCCGAAGGCCAAGCCGGAAGACTTCAAGGCCGCGACCCAGCGTGTCTACCATGCGGCGCAGACGCCTTCGGGGCTGCAGCTGATGGTGATGCCGGGGCATTGAAGCCATCGCAGGTCGTTTCGGGCGGCCACTTCTTGGAGATCGGGGCGCCATTCTTTGCCGGGGACGACAAGGCCTGATTGCGCGCCGGCGGCGCCGAAGCTTGCCGCTGTGATGACAATGCCCTAAGATTGTCATTCCAATCACATTCGTATCGAGCGCGCCCATGAAGCGGATCACCTCGACCCTCGTTCTTGCCGCGGCCCTCTCTCTTACGGGAGGGGCCGCGCTGGCCGAGGAAACCCGGTTCAAGCAGCCCTTGATCGACGCGGCGCAGTGCACGCTTCCCGGCTATCCAAAGCCGGCCTTGAGACGGGGCGAGGAAGGCCTGGTCATCGTCGGCGTCCAGGTGGATGAAAGCGGCGCCGTGCTCGATACGAAAATCCTGTTGTCCAGCGGTTCGGCCGATCTCGACCGGGCCGCGCAGACCGCCTTTCGAAAATGTCGCCATACGCCTGCCACGGTCGACAGTCGGCCGGTGACGATGTGGGGGCAGGTTCAGTATGTATGGACGATGGAGCCGTCGAGCGGCAAGATGTTGAAGGGGCTCCAGCAAGCCGCCCTCGACGGCAACCTGGAAGCGCGTTATGCGCTTGGCGCCATCCTCGACTCGCCCGGCAGGACCGAGGCCGAGCAGGCTGCGGGCCTGAAGCTGGTGATCAGCGCGGCCGAAGCCGGGCTGCCCATGGCGCAGATCGCGCTGGCTTCAAAATACGAGTCCGGAAAGCAGGTTCTCAGGGATATCGCCGAAGCGCACAGTCTGTACGCGAAGGCCGCCGCGCAGGGCAACGTCGTCGCGATCGATCACTTGCGCGTCCTGGGCGATGCACACTAAGGGGCGCTTCGGGATCCTTTGCGTGGCGGCCGCATGCCTGCTCGCATCGGAAGCCCGGGCGGTCGATTCGAAGCCGGCCCGGCGCCAGAAGGCCCAGACGGTGGCGCTGCTGAAGAAGGCGGCCTGGCTGATCCAGCATCCCGAATCGATCACGCCGCGCCAGCTCGAGCAGAGCTTCCCGGGCCGCTATACGGCGCGCGAATGTCGCCCAGAGGAGTCGTCCTGCGCTTACGACAACGGCGTCTCACGGCGCGCGCCGGCGCTGGGCAGCTACTACCTCCCGAATCCGCGCAAGCCCGGCGCCGGGAGCACGCACCTGTACTTCACCTTTCCCGAGCGCGACGCCTGCGTGAGGCTGAAAGAGCTCGATGGCCTGCTCGGCCATCCAGGTAAATGGACGGGCGTGCCGCCGCCGCAGGACAGCTTCGGCGGTCCGATGCGCATTCTCCACGACATACGCTACGAAGGGATCAATCCGCGCGATCCCGGCGTCTACGTGTCGGCGATGCTGATGGATTCCTGCCTGTCGAGCCTGACCGTCGACGTCCGCGCGCGCTAGCGATAGCTTGCGAGCTTACGGAGCCGGGCTGGCCGGCGGCCAGCACCGCGGCCGGAGCGGTCATTGCCAGTCCGACGCAGGCCAGGGCGACGCGCTTCATGCCACCTGGTGGCTCAGCACTTCATTCAAGCGCGCGACCAGGTTCTGCCGCGCCTCCGTCGCGTGATGATCCGACATCTCGGCGGCGCGCGCCACGTCGCCGGCCGCGATCGCCTTCGCCATCGCCTCGTGCTCGTCCCAGATCGATTCGCGCTGCATCGCCGACTGCAGCACCGCGCCCATCACGCGCCGCAGGTGCACCCAGTGGAACTGGGTCGTCTCGAAGATCAGCGGATTGCCCGAGGCCTGGTAGATCGCCGTGTGGAAGGCGATGTCGGCGTCGATCATCGCCCTCACGTCCTTGCCGCGCGAAGCCTTGCGGCCGTTGGCGATGATCTGCGGATCGATGGCGGCCTTGCGTTCGGCGGCCAGGCGCGCCGCCAGGGTGTCGAGGGCGCCGCGCACCTGGTAGAGGTTGCCGATCCACTGCGGGTCCAGTTCCGCCACCAGAACGCCGCGTCCCGGCGCGTCCTTCACCAGCCCATCCTTCTTCAGCAGGCGCAGGGCCTGCAGTACGGGCGAGCGCGAGACGTCCATCTGCTCGGCGATTTCTTCCTGGGTGATGCGGGCGCCTGGCGGCAGCGAGCCGTCGCTGATGGCGTCCAGCAGCGATTGATAGACCTGGTCGACGAGGTCGGGACGTACCTGAATTTTCGATAACTGTTTGAGCATGGATTCACCTTTGTATTCAGTATACGTCTAGTTGACCCGAAGTCAATTCATTCAGCCGAGTCATCCGGGCACAGGCGCGCGATACAAAAAAATCGTTGACAAGCGATCCAGGCAGGCGAAGAATGTATTCTGTATACAGAACACAGATAGTGCGAAATCGGACGAAGATTTCCTGCTGCAAACTGTACGAACGACAAAAAATTTTGCCCATTTGCTTTGTATACAGAATACGGAACACGGATGCGCCTCAGGGACGCAGCCTTCATCGAGCCAGAGGAGACACACAATGAACACCCGCGACAAGACCGCCGAAGCCGCCGCCCAGACCCAGCCGGTTGCCAGGAAACTGATCCCTTACGGCGGCTACCACACCAATAAAGTGCCGGGCCACGATCCGGAGCTGACCGAAGTCGGCCCCGGCACGCCGATGGGCGAATACATGCGCCGCTTCTGGCACCCGGTCTGCATGTCGATAGAATTGACCGATACCCCGCACTTCCTGAAGATCCTTGGCGAAGAGCTGGTCGCTTTCCGCGACGGCTCGGGCCGCGTCGGCCTGCTGCACGCCCACTGCGTGCACCGCGGCGCCTCGCTGGAATATGGCGCGATCCAGGAAAAGGGCATCATGTGCTGCTATCACGGCATGGTGTTCGACGTCGACGGCAGCTGCCTGCACGTGCCTTTCCCGAAGGGCGAGGAAAAGGAAGCCGAAAAGTACGCCTGCTCGATCAAGCAGGGCGCCTACAAGGCCTTCGAGCGTCACGGCCTGGTGTTCGCCTATATGGGCCCGCCGGAAGAGGAGCCGCCTTTCCCCGAGTGGGAAGGCAACTTCACCGTCGCCGAGGGCGACGAGCTGGTCCCCTACAGTAACTTCCAGCACTGTAACTGGCTGCAGGTGCAGGACAATGCCGCCGACAATTTCCACCCGACCGCGCTGCACGCCGCCAAGAACGTCGTCAACAAGCAGTACCAGGGCACGACCTTCGACGAGGTCGGCGCCGCTTCGATGGAAGTCGCGCCGGACATGCAGTTCATCCCCGTGCACGGCGGCCGCGGACTGGCCTGCGCCGGCGCCCGCCGCGTGAACAAGGACAAGCTCTTCGTGCGCGTCCAGCACCAGGTGCTGCCGAACCTGAGCCTGCACGCCTACACCTCGGAAGACGGCTCGAACAAGAAGCTGTTCTCGCGCTTCCACATCATCCGCTGGACCGTGCCGGTCGACGACGTGAATTCGAAGATGATCGGCTGGCGCGTGATGGGCCCCGGCATCGACACCCGCGGCATCGGCAACAAGGAGATGGTTGGCTACGAGACCATCGACTTCCTCGAAGGCCAGGTGGCGATGCGCCGTCCCGAACGCTTCGGCAAGTACAAGCTCGAAGACATGCCGCCGATCCCGTCGGACCACCGCGCGCGCCACAACTACAAGGAGTGCCAATACGCACCGGGCGACTACGAAGCCATCATCAGCCAGCGCCCGATCGCGGTGCACGCGCTGGAGAACCCGACCAAGTTCGACGCCGGCGTCTTCCTGTTCCGGAAGATGCTGCGCGACGCCGTCCGCGGCAGCAATCCGGCCGCCGGTCCGCAGGAATTCGCGCAGTGGCTGCGCGAAAACGCGGCCGCGCCGAACAGCTACTGCTCGGGCAATGTGCTGGAGGTGCCGGAAGGCGGGACCGTCGAGGAAGAAGTAGCGCGCCGCCGCCATGTGACGCGCCAGATCGTCGCCATCCTCACGCAAAGCGAGAGCCTGAAGGGCGACGAGCGCGCCGCCTTCGTGCGCCAGAAGTTCGACGAGCTGGAACGGTCGACCAGGCAGTGATTCGGCAGGAGCCACGACATGGAAATGACCCAGACCCACATCATCAGCCGCGACAGGAGCAAGCTCTCGCTGCTGGTGCGCCAGATCCGCTTCGAGGCGAGCGGCATCAATTCGTACGAGCTGGTGCACCCGCAGGGCGAGGAGCTGCCGGCTTTCAGCGCCGGCGCCCACATCGACATTCACCTGCCGAACGGGATGACGCGCCAGTACTCGCTGTGCAATTCGCCTTCCGAGCGCCACCGCTACGTGATCGCCGTGCTGCGCGACGAGAAGGGCCGCGGCGGCTCGAAGGCCCTGCATGAGGCACTGCGGGTGCAGGACCTTGCCACGGTCAGCGCGCCGCGCAACAACTTCGAGCTCGCGCCGCAGGCGAAGAAGGTGATCCTGCTGGCCGGCGGCATCGGCGTGACGCCGCTGAAGTCGATGGCGCATGCGCTCGACCAGGCCGGCATTCCTTTCGAGCTGCACTACTGCGCCCGCAACCCCGGCTGCGCCGCGTTCAGGGAAGAACTCGGCATCGTTTGGCAGCACGGCAAGCTGGTGCACCACTTCGACCACGGCAATCCGGCCGACGGTCTCGATATCGGCGCGCTGCTGCGCGAACCGGAAGAGGGCGCACACCTGTTCTACTGCGGCCCGGCCGGTTTCATGAAAGCCTGTGCGGAAGCGTCCAGCCACTGGCCGGCCGGCACCGTCCACTTCGAGCACTTCAAGGCGCCCGAGCCGGCGGCCGACGCCAGTGCGCTGGCGCCCGGCGCATTCATGGTGAAGATCGCCAGCAGTGGCGCCATGCTCGAAGTGCCGGCCGACCGCAGCATCGCCGACGTGCTCGAGCAGAACGGCATCCGCATCGAGACCTCCTGCCAGGCCGGCCTCTGCGCCACCTGCAAGATCCGCTATCTCGAGGGCGAGGTCGACCATCGCGACTACATCCTCGGCGACGACGAACACGGCCAGTTCCTGACGGCCTGCGTGTCGCGCGCCACCAGCCCCGTGCTGGTACTCGATCTATAAACCACTGAAGGAGACACCATGCTGGACAAAGTAAAACGGTTCGCCCCCGTCGAGGCGGAGCGCATCGCACAGTCGCAGAAGGACGCGCTGCGATCGATCTACCATCCGCGCCAGGCCGACGTCATCTATCCCGAGATCCCATCTTACGAGGATCCTGCCGACGAACGCCGCCACCGCAAGGAGCGCCTGGTCGCGGCCTGCCGCGCCTTCGCCCAGCACGGCTTCGACTACGGTTTCGCCGGCCACCTGACGGTGCGCGACCCCGAGCATCCGGAGTTGTACTGGACCAACCCGATGTGCGTCCACTTCTCGCAGGTGAAGGTGTCGAACCTGATCCTGGCCGACCACCAGGGCCGCGTGGTCGAGGGAGAGTATGCGATCAACCGCGCCGGCTTCGTGCTGCACGCCGCGGTGCATGAAGCGCATCCGGACATCGTCGCCATGTGCCATGCCCACACCGTCTACGGCACCGCCTTCGCCGCCCTCGGTCGCGAACTCGATCCGATCAGCCAGGACGCTGCTGCCTTCTTCGAGGACCACGTCGTGATCCGCGAAGAGGCGGGCCAGGTGGCGGTGGAGGAAAAGGCAGGGCTGTCGGTGTGCGACTGGTTCAAGGGCGTGAAGGCGGCGATCCACCAGAACCACGGCCTGCTGACGGCCAGCCGCCACAGCATCGAATCGGCGGCCTTCTGGTTCATCGCGCTGGAGCGCTGCTGCCAGCAGCAGTTGATGATCGAAGCGACCGGCATCAAGCCGGTGATGGTGCCGCCGGACCGCTCGCGCTATAGCCGCGAGCACGTCGGCAGCGAATACATCGGCTGGCTGCATTTCCAGCCGATTTTTGACCAGTTGGCAAAAACGCAGCCCGATATGTTCGAGTAAATATCCCGCTGCTCCATTGTTTCAAGCCGCCGACCACGGGCGGTTATATCGGGGGCGATAGACCACGGAAGCGGCATCCACGAGATGCCGCCCAACCGGGCACGTTCCACAACCATATCTGGAGACAAAACAATGCTGAGCTCAACCAAGGTGGCGGTAGGCCCGTCCACGATCGACGAAGCGACCAAGGCGTATTCGAAGGTCGCCTGGCGACTACTGCCTTTTCTCTTCCTATGCTACGTCTTCGCCTATCTCGACCGCGTGAACGTCGGCTTCGCGAAGCTGCAAATGATGTCCGACCTCGGCCTGTCCGAGGCCGTCTACGGCATGGGCGCCGGGGTCTTCTTCGCCGGCTACCTGATGTTCGAAGTCCCGAGTAACATCGTCATGCTGAAGGTGGGCGCCCGCAAGTGGATCACCCGCATCATGGTGACCTGGGGTGTGATCTCGGCGGCCATGATGTTCGTGAAGACGCCGGCCAGCTTCTACGCGCTGCGCTTCCTGCTGGGCGTCGCCGAAGCCGGCTTCTTCCCCGCCATCCTGCTGTACCTCACCTACTGGTTCCCGGCCAGCCGCCGCGGCAAGGTCACGGCGCTGTTCATGACCGGCATTCCGATGTCCGGCGTGATCGGCGGACCGCTGTCCGGCCTGATCATGGGCACGATGGACAATGTCGGCGGCCACCACGCCTGGCAGTGGGTGTTCGTGCTGGAGGCCATCCCGACCATCATCCTCGGCTGCATGGCCTGGTTCTTCCTGGACGATAAGGTCGCCGACGCCAGGTGGCTGGACGACGGCGAGAAGTCGCTGATCGAGCACGACCTCGCCCAGGACAAGCAGGGCAGCCACCTGCACAATCTGCGCGACGGCCTGGTGAACCCGCGCGTCTGGCTGCTGAGCGGCATCTACCTGTTCTACACCATGGGCCTGTACGGCATCAGCTTCTGGCTGCCGACCATCATCAAGGCCAGCGGCGTCTCCAGCCCCTTCGACATCGGCATGCTTACCTGCATCCCGTACGCCGCCGCGACCATCACCATGATCCTGGTCGGCCGCAGTTCGGACATCCGGCGCGAACGCCGATGGCACCTGGCGCTGGCGGGCGTCGCCGGCGCCGTCGGCCTGACCTGGAGCGCGGCCTACGCCGACAACACGGCCATTGCCATGCTGGCGTTGACCCTGGCGTCCATGGGCATCATCACCACGATCTCGCAATTCTGGCTGCTGCCGCCCGCCGTATTGACAGGTGCAGCCGCCGCTGCCGGCATCGCGCTGGCGAATTCGGTGGGCAGCGTGTCCGGCATGATCGCGCCCTACATGCTGGGTGTGGTGAAAACCATGACAAACAGCACGAATGCGGGCGTGATCGCGATTGCTGTCTGTCTATTAGTTGGCTGTGTGCTAACCTTTGCCTTGCCTGCAAAGGCAGTCAACCCAAGATAGTGCGGACAAAAAACGGAGACAACGGATGAGGAAGAAACTGATCGTATCTGCCTTGCTGGCGTCAGCATCGCAGTTGGCTGGCGCCCAGAGTAACGTCACCATTTACGGCATGCTCGACACGGCGGTGGTACGCGAAAGCGGCGGCACCGCCGGCTCGATAACCAAGATCACCGGCGGCACCACCGGCGGCTCGCGGCTCGGCTTCAAGGGCACCGAGGACCTCGGGAACGGCCTGAAGGCGCTGTTCCTGATGGAGAGCGGCTTCCAGCCCGACACCGGCGCATCGGGCCAGGGCGGCCTCCTGTTCGGGCGCCAGATCTATGTCGGTTTGCAGGGCGCCTTCGGCAGCGTGCTGCTCGGCCGGCAGTACACCCCGCACTACCTGGTGCAGGTGTTTGCCGATCCCTTCGGCTCGGGCTGGGTTGGCGATACCAAGAACCTGCTCGGCACCAGCGGCAACTCCTTCAGCCGCATGGACAACACGGTCAAGTACATCTCGCCGACCGCCAACGGCGTGACCGTGGAACTGGCGGCGGCGCCGGGTGAAGTCAGCGGAAGCAGCGCCGCGGGCCGCCAGCTGGGCGGTTCGCTGGCCTGGGCCAACGGCCCGCTGCAGGTGCGCTTCGGCTACCACAACCGTAACAACGATAGCGCGACCCTGCACGGCAGCGAGAACGCCAAGAACACCACGATCGCCGCCGTGTACGACTTCGGCGTGGTCAAGCTGCACGGGCTGTATGACTGGAACCGCGGCCTGAACAGCTCCGTGCTGCGCAATACCGCGAACCCCTTCGGCCGGCCGGCGATCGCCTCGACCGACAGCCGCGATGCCCTAGTGGGTTTGACGGTGCCCATCGGCGGCGTCCACTCCTTGCTGGCTTCCTACATCTACAAGGATGACCGGACCGCCTTCAACCAGGATGCCTCGCAGATCGCGATCGGCTACCGCTATACCTTGTCGAAGCGGACCGACATCAATCTGGCGGTCGCGAAGATCAATAACCGGAATGGTGCGAGCTATACGGTGGGTAGTGCGATCGAGTCGGGGACCGGGGACAAGTCGGCGATGATTGGGTTGCGGCACTCGTTTTGACGGGTTGACGTGTCGATGGGAAAGCGGCGCTGCGGCGCCGCTTCTTTTTGCGTCAGGATTTCATCCGCGCCCGTGTCGCCTGGTCGAGCATCTCGCGCAATGCCGTGAACAGCGGCGAGGCGCCGGTATGCGCGCGTCCATAGCCGAGGTTGAAGGCATAGTCGAAATCGGGCGGATTCCGGCCTTGCGTGTGCTGGAGGATGGTCTCCAGCTTGTCCATGGCCTTGACCGCGCGCGCCTCCGGGCTGGCGCCGGCTTCATATTCCTCCCATAGCGAAAGGATTTCCGTCCTTAGCGGAGCGTCCAGGCAGGCACTCAGCTCCATCAGGTCTTGCCGCTCCTGTGCGCTCTTGGCCGCCTTGTCGCTCTGTGCGATGGCGGGAAGATCGCCGTGGATCGCTTCACCCAGGTCGTGGACGATGCACAGCTTGAGCACCTTCAGCATGTCCAGTCCGCGGAACTGGTCTTCGAGGACCAGCGCCATCAGGCACAGGCGCCAGCTATGCTCGGCCGTGCTTTCCGGCCGTCCGCCCGAGGTGTGCCCGCTGCGCAGCACGTCCTTGAGCGCTTCGGCCGCTGCCAGGAATTCCAGGCGGCCGCGCAGCAGGCCTTCAGTCATTCAGGCCGCCGCCGTGCTGCGGGTGCGCATCCGCAGCCTGTAGCCGACCCCGAGCACGACCAACCAAACCGGAATCAACCAAACCGAAACCCGCATCTCCGGCGTCATATACATAATCACCAGAATCCCCGCCAAAAACGCCAGGCACAACCAGTTCGTCACCGGATAGAAGGGACTGCCGAATACGGGCTTGGCACCCTGGGCCGCCTTGGCCTGGCGAAAACGCAGGTGACTCCAGCTGATCATCGCCCAGTTGATCATCATCCCCGCCACGGCCAGGCCCATCAGCATGCCCAGCGCCTTGCCCGGCAGCGCGTAGTTGACGGCCACGCAGATGATGGTTGCCACCGCCGACACGCCCAGCGACACCAGCGGCACGCCGCGCTCGTTCACCTTCAGCAGCGCGCGCGGCGCGTGGCCTTGCGTCGCCAGGCCGTACAGCATGCGGCTGTTCGAATACACGCAGCTGTTGTAGACCGAGACGGCGGCGGTCAGCACCACCAGGTTCAGCACGTGGGCGACCGCGCCGGCGTCCAGCGCCTTGAAAATCAGGACGAAGGGGCTGGCGCCGGGCTTGATCTGGTTCCAGGGATACAGCGAGAGCAGCACGGCCAGCGAGCCGACGTAGAACACCAGGATGCGCCACAGCGCCTGGTTGGTGGCCTTCGGGATCGACTTCGACGGGTTGTCCGCCTCGGCCGCGGTGATGCCGATGACTTCCAGGCCGCCGAAGGAGAACATCAGCACCGCCATCGACATCACCAGGCCTTCGATGCCGTGGGCGAAGAAGCCGCCGTGCTGCCACAGGTTGGCGACGCCCGCCTGCGGACCGGCGCCGCCCGAGAACAGCAGGAATACGCCGTACAGGATCATGGCGACGATGGCGACCACCTTGATGACCGCGAACCAGAATTCGGTCTCGCCGAAGGCGCGCACGTTGAACATGCTGATGGCGTTGGCGAACACGAAGCAGCCGAGGGCCGAGACCCAGGTCGGGATCTCGGGGAACCAGTATTGCACGTAGATGCCGACCGCGGACAGCTCGGCCATGCTGACCAGTACGTACAGCACCCAGTAGTTCCAGCCGGTCAGGAAGCCGGCGAAGCGGCCGCAGTATTTATCGGCGAAGTGGCTGAACGAGCCGGCTACCGGTTCGTCGACCATCATCTCGCTCAGCTGGCGCATGATCAGGAAGGCGATCAGGCCGGCGACGGCATAGCCCAGCAGGATCGAGGGGCCGGCCATGCTGACCGTCTGCGCGACGCCGAGGAAGAGGCCGGTGCCGATCGCGCCGCCGAGGGCGATCAGCTGGATGTGCCGGCTCTTGAGGCCGCGTTTGAGGTGGTTTTCGTGGAGCGCCATCGGGTTCCCGCCTTAGGTGTATTTCCTGAAAGACAGGAATGATAATCGATGCCCGCCGTGCGGGGGAGATTATCGCCGGCCGGTCCCGGCGCACCTATGTATTGACATGTGCAAAGAGTTGTAAGTATCGGCAACTTTCGCTGCTGTTCAGGTATCCTGCACGCGTCGTTCGGCCGGCATTGCGTCCGGTCGGCGCTTTTGAGACTCGTTCAACGCCCACAACAATCAAATGAACCACTCCCAACGCAAGCTTGGCGGCGGTGCGTCCCGGCGCCGCCGCGCCCATTACCTGGCGATCGGCCTGGCCTTGTGCGACCTCGCCGTGCTCCATCCCGCCATCGCCCAGACGACCGAGTCCACGCCCGCCGCGGCCCCGGCATCGAGCGGCGCCACCAGCGGCCAGGCCGCGACCGGCGGCAAGGTCCAGTCCGTGAACGTGGTCGGCGAACGCCAGACCAACCGTATCGACCGCCAGGTCTACGACGTCAAGAGCGATGCCAGCAGCTCGAACGGCAGCGCCGCCGACGCGCTCGGCAATGTGCCCTCGGTCGGCGTCGATCCGGACGGCACGGTGTCCCTGCGCGGCAATACCAATGTGCAGATCCTGGTCGACGGCAAGCCCTCGGCGATGCTGCAGGGAGAAGGCCGCGGCTCGATGTTGCAGGCCATGCCGGCCGAGGACATCGACTCGATCGAGGTCATCAACAATCCCGGCGCGGAGTTCGGCAACGAGGGCGGCGGCGGTCCGATCCTGAACCTGGTGATGAAGCGTTCGCGCCGTCCGGGCGGGCAGGGCGTGGCCAACGTCAATTATGGGTCGGCGGGGCGCTACAACGGCCAGGTCAGCGGCGGCTACAACAGCGGTCGCTGGGGCATCCAGGGTGGCGTCAACTTCCGCCACGACGGACGCAATTCGACCGGCGACACCGAGCGTGACCGCATCGACCCGCGCACTGGCGTCGACCAGCACACGATCCAGACCTCGTCCAGCACGGGCCTGAACGACATGGCCGGCGCGCGAGGCCAGCTGACCTACAACCTGGGCCAGGACGATACGCTGGAAGCCAACGCCGGCTACATGAAGCGCAACAACGACAACCTGAACCAGAGCCACTACACGCTCGCCAACGATGGGGCGCCATACAGCGACTACTTCCGTACGACCAGGCGCACCGGCGAAAACACCAACTCGTCCTGGGGCGCCCGCTGGGACCACAAGGGCGAGAAGATCGGCGAGCTGTTCCGCATGGACCTGCGCGTTTCGAACAGCGACAATACCAACGATTCGCGCTACGCGAACCAGTACCTGATCGCGCCCCCGCGCCCCATCGATCCGGGCCAGCCCTTCTCGGGCACGGACACCAGCAGCCTGCAGGACGTGGCCAACAAGGTCAGGATCGTCGACTACACCGGCGACTACGAGACCCCGCTCGAGAGTGGGGCCATCGTCAAGCTGGGCTACAAGATCATCGATACCGACAGCCAGTTCGATACCCGTTACTTCGACTTCGATCCCTCGAGCGGCGCAGCGGTGGCGAACGGCCGCCGCACCAACGCCTTCGAGGTCGACGAGCGCGACGCCGCCCTGTACGGCTCCTACCAGTGGAAGGTGAGCGAGCGCTGGGGCGCCCTGGCCGGCCTGCGCGTCGAGCACACCCACATGGACCTGGACGAGATCACGACCGGGCTGAATGCGAGCAACAGCTACCTGAACTGGATCCCGAGCGCCTTCGCGACCTACAAGCTGAGCGAGACGACCAACCTGCGTTTCGCCTACGCGCACCGGATCCGCCGCGCCACCGGACAGCAGCTGAATCCTTACGTCGTCTACCAGGACGAATTGAACGAATCGAGCGGTAATCCAAAGCTCAAGCCGGTGCAGACCGATTCCTTCGAGATCGGCTACGAAACCAAGGCCGGCCAGCTGAACGCCAACCTGCGCGCCTACTACCGCGCCGACCGCGACATGATCCGCAGCCGCCAGGTAGCGGTCAACGACACCGTGCTACTGACGACCCTGGAGAACGGCGGCCATAACCGCGCAGGCGGCCTGGAATTCACCCTGAGCGGCAAGCTGACGCCGCAGCTGACGATCAACACCAGCGGCAACCTGGCCTACACCGAGCAGCAGCAGATCGACATCACGGGTGCGGAGTACACGCGATCGGCGACCTCGCTGACTGCGCGCGGCCGCCTGAACTACCAGATGACGCCGCAGGACGTGCTGCAGTTCATGATCAGCGCACAGGGCAGGACCCTGGTCGGCACCGGCTACCGCGAGCCGTCGGCGACCCTCAACTTCACCTACAAGCGCAACCTGACGCCGCAGCTGTCCCTGGTCTTCGACGTGCGCGACGTCTTCCGTTCGCAGAAGATCGAAACCATCACCGATACCGAGTACCTGAAGCAGCACTCGATCACGCGCTACGACGGCCGCATGGCCTTCATCGGCCTGTCCTACCGCTTCGGCGGCGTGCAAGGCGGCGGCCAGCGGCGCGAAGGCCGCGGTCCGGACGGCGAAGGCTGGCGCGGCGGTCCGCCGCCGGGTGGCCCGGGCGGCTTCGGCGGCGGTGGTCCGGGCGGCGGCGGCCCGGGCATGTAGATCAGACGCTGTGCGGCAGGCCGAGGTTGCGGTTTGCCGGCACGGCGACGTCGATCAGCTTGGGCCTGGGCAGGTTCAGCTGCCCCATCAGTTCGATGAAATCGGCGCGCGCCCGGTTCGCCAGGCGCGCGTTATTCCTCTTCTCCCAGCCGATGGTGGACACCGACTGCCCCTTGTAGTCGTGGCCCGGCCAGACTTTCGTCTCATCCGGCAGGCCGAACAGCTTGCCGGTGACGCTGTCGTACAGCGCTTCCGCGCTGCCGCCCTGGAAATCGGTGCGTCCGCAGCCGTTGATCAGCAGGGTATCGCCGGTGAACACATTCCCCCTCCAGACATAGCACATGCTGCCCGCCGTGTGGCCGGGCGTGTGGATCACCGAAATGGTTTCAATCTTCCCGAAGCGGATGGTGTCGCCGTCGCACAGCTGCAGCTCCGCCGGCGGGATGCCGCAGCCGCTCGGCACGGCGGCCTTGGCGCCGGTCAGCGCGCGCAGGCGGCCGGCCGAGGTCACGTGGTCGGCGTGGGCGTGGGTCTCCAGGATGTAGGCCAGGCGCAGGCCGAGCCGCTCGATATGGGCCAGGTCGCGCTCCCAGTGCTGGTCGACCGGGTCGATGATCGCTGCTTCCTTGTCGTCCGGGCCGGCGATGATGTAGGTGAAGGTCGAGGAGACGGGGTCGAACAGTTGGATCGGATTCATGCCATGTCTATACAAGAAGGGTGAGTTCGCATAGTGCCATGTTGATGTTGCAGCGGCAAGTTCAGGCGCACCCAAGCCGTCGTCCTCATAGCTACTCCGTCGTCCCCGCAGTCACCCCGTCGTCCCCGCGCAGGCGGGGATCCAAGTTATGGTCGAGCAGCCAAAACGCACGCAAACTTGGGTTCCCGCCTTCGCGGGAACGACGGGAGCGGCGGGGA
>OUNM010021134.1_pt1 | contig 18559 bp, 19 predicted proteins | sample 1769961 | NCBI WGS metagenome assembly OUNM01 (sample SAMEA3914820, study PRJEB12502) | metagenome | biome: forest; material: soil | place: USA | collected 2012-03-12 | depth 0.3 m
GACGAGTCGCCGGCCAGGATCTGCTGATAGGTCAGTTCGGTCCAGTCGGCGCCGATGCCCTGAGGCAGCACCTCCCTGGTGATCTTTTCCATCGCGGCCTGCGCCTGGCCCGACGAATAGCCGGGAGCGGGGCCGCCCGAGATATCGGCGCTGAGGAAGCCGTTATACCGGTTGGCCGTGACGGGGCCATAGGACGGCTCGACCTTGAGCACGGCCGACAGGGGGATCATTTCGCCGGTGTTCGAACGGACCTTCAGGTTGCCGATGTCCTCGGCGTGGGCGCGGAAGGCCGCGTCGGCCTGGACCCGGACGCTGTAGGTGCGGCCGAAGCGGTTGAAGTCGTTGACGTAGAGCGAGCCGAGATAGATCTGCATCGTCTGGAAGACGTCGCTGACCGAGACGCCCAGCTGACGCGCGCGGGTGCGGTCGATATTGGCATAGAGCTGCGGCACGTTGATCTGGTAGGACGTAAAGACGCCGGCCAGTTCCTTGGTCTGGTATGCCTTGGCGATCACGGCCTTGGTGGCGCGGTCGAGCTCGGCGTAGCCCAGGCCCGCACGGTCCTCCAGCTGCATCTTGAAGCCGCCGGTGGTGCCGAGGCCGAGGAGCGGGGGAGGCGGGAAGACGATGACATTGGCGTCCTTGATGCCGGCGAACTGCTGGTTCAGCGCGCCCGCGATCGCGCCCGCCGACAGGGCAGCGCCATGGCGGTCGTGGAAGGGCTTGAGCGGCAGGAAGACGACGGCCGACGATGACGAGATGGTGAAGCCGTTGATCGACAGGCCGGGGAACTGCACGGCGTGGGCGACGCCGGGCTGCTTCAGCGAGATTTCGCCGACCTTCTTGACCACGGCCTCGGTGCGATCGAGCGTGGCGCCGTCGGGCAGCTGCACCATGCCGACCAGATAGGCCTTGTCCTGCGCCGGGATGAAGCCCGACGGCACGATGTTGAAGAGCAGGAGCGCAGCGCCACCGAGGACGGCATAGACGGCCAGCATGGTGCCCTTGCGCGTGACGATGCCGCCGATCGACTTCGAGTAGCGCTCCGAGCCGGTCTTGAAGACGCGGTTGAAGCCCTTGAAGAAGCCGCCCAGCACACCGTCCATGGCGCGGGTCAGCCCGTCCTTGGGGGCGTCGTGGCCCTTGAGGAGCAGGGCGGCCAGGGCCGGCGACAGGGTCAGCGAGTTGATCGCCGAGATGACGGTCGAGATGGCGATGGTCAGAGCAAACTGGCGGTAGAACTGGCCCGACAGGCCGCTGATGAAGGCCAGCGGCACGAAGACCGCGACCAGGACCAGGGCGATGGCGATGATCGGGCCCGAGACTTCGCGCATGGCCTGGTAGGTGGCCTGGCGCGGCGACTTGCCGAGCTCGATATTGCGCTCGACGTTTTCCACGACGACGATGGCGTCGTCGACCACGATGCCGATGGCCAGCACCAGGCCGAACAGGGTCAGCGCGTTGATGGTGAAGCCGAAGGCGTGCATGACGGCGAAGGTGCCGACCACCGACACCGGCACGGCCAGCAGCGGAATGATCGAGGCGCGCCACGTCTGCAGGAACAGGATGACGACGATGACGACCAGGATGATGGCTTCGATCAGGGTGTGGATGACCGAGTCGATCGATTCCTGGACGTATTCGGTGGTGTCGTAGGCGATGCGGTAGTCGACGCCTTCGGGCATGGCCTTCTTCAGGTCGGCCATGGTCGACTTGACGTCGGCCGACAGCTGCAGGGCGTTGGCGCCGGCGGTCTCGAAGATCGGGATCGCGACGGCCTTTTGATTGTCGAGCAAGGAGCGCAGCGAATAGTCGGACGCGCCCATTTCGACGCGGGCGACGTCGCCGAGGCGCGTCACCGAGCCGTCGGCGCCCGTCTTGACGATGATGTCGCGGAACTCTTCCTCGGTCTTGAGGCGGCCGTCGGCATTGATCGACAGCTGCAGCGTGATGTCGGGCAGGCCGGGCGAGGAGCCGACGAGGCCGACGGCAGCCTGGACGTTTTCCTCGCGGATGGCGTTGGCGACGTCGGTGGCCGACAGGTTGCGCGCGGCGACCTTTTGCGGGTCGAGCCAGACGCGCATGGCGTAGTCGCCGCCGCCGAACATCTGGATCGGGCCGACGCCCTTGATGGCTTGCAGGCGGTCCTTGACGTGCAGCAGGGCGTAGTTGCGCAGGTAGGTTTCGTCATAGCGCCCGTTGGGCGAAACGATGTGGATGACCATGGGCAGGGACGACTGCGACTTCTCGGTCGTGATACCGAGCGCGCGCACGTCGCCGGGCAGGTGCGCCTCGGCCTGCGACACGCGGTTCTGCACCATCTGCTGCGCCAGGTCGGGGTCGGTGCCCAGCTTGAAGGTGACGGTCAGCGTCATGACGCCGTCGGTCGTGGTGGTCGAGTTCATGTACAGCATGTTCTCGACGCCGTTGACCGACTCTTCGATCGGCGCGGCCACGGTTTCGGCGATGACGGCGGGGGTGGCGCCCGGATAGACGGCGCGCACCACGACCTGGGGCGGCACGACTTCCGGATATTCGGACAAGGGCAGGACGCGCAGCGACAAAAGCCCCGCGACGACGATGAGAAGCGACAGGACGCCCGCGAAGATCGGCCGGTCGATGAAGAATTTGGAGAGGTTCATTTGGGGCCTCTTTCGGAAAAATCGGGCAAGGCGGCCCTGGTGCCGCGCGGCGGCGGGGAGGGGCTTTGCGTTAAATGCGTGGGTTTGCGCTCCTTCCCTTCTCCCCACCTGAGGGGAGAAGGTGGCCCGCAGGGCCGGATGAGGGGTTGGTGGCCGCACGTCTCCGGCGGCAAGAACCCCTCACCCCCAACCCCTCTCCCCTTGAAAGGGGAGAGGAGGGCAGTAGGTGCCTGGCTCAGGCTCACACCACCGGCTGTTTCTTGTCCATCGGCACGGCCTGCTCGGCGACGACCGAGCCCGGACCGACGTGCTGGATGCCGTCGACGATGACGCGCTCGCCGGGCTTCAGGCCCGTCTTGACGACCCGCAGACCGTTGGCCGCGTCGCCCAGCGTCACTTCGCGATAGCTGACCTTGTGGCCCTTATCGACAACGTAGACGAAACGCTTGTCCTGGTCGGTGCCGACGGCCGCCTCGTTGACCAGCACCGCGGGGCGCGTGGTCGCCGAGCCCATACGGACGCGTACGAACTGACCGGGTATCAGCCGGCCGTCGGCGTTCTGAAACACGGCGCGGACGCGCAGCGTGCCCGAGCCGTTGTCGAACTGGTTGTCGATCAGCTGCAGCTTGCCGTCGATCGGCTGCTCGCCGCTGCCCGACTCGACCGTCACGGGGATGGCCGACAGGCCAGCGCCCGCCGCCTTGAGATCCTCAAGGGTACGGCCGACGATGGCTTCATCGGCGTCGAAGCTGGCATAGATGGGGCTGACGGACACAAGCGAGGTCAGCATCTGGGCTTGCGGGCCCGACGCCACCAGATTGCCGGCGGTGACCTCGATGCGGCCGACGCGTCCGGACACCGGGGCGCGCACCTGCGTATAGGACAAGTTCAATTGTGCGATCTGGAGGTCGGCCTTGGCGGCTTCGAGACCGGCCTGGGCCGACTTGAAGGCGTTGACCTTGCTCTCGACGTCCGACTGCGAAATCGCCTGGTCGTTCCACAGGCGCTGGGCGCGGTCCTGTTCGGACTGGGCCAGGGTCAGCCGGGCCTCGGCCGAGGCGACGTTCGCCTTGGCGCGGTTGACCTCGGCGACGAAGGGCGCGGGATCGATGGTGAAGAGGAGGTCGCCGGCCTTGACCAGCGCGCCTTCCTGGAAGTGGACGGATTTGATCGCGCCGGCGACGCGCGGGCGGATCTCGACGCGATCGACGGCTTCGAGGTGGCCCGAGAAGGCCGTCCAGGTGGCGACATTCTGTTCGGGTACGGTGGCGACGGAGACGGGTACGGCTTGCGGTGCGGCTTGCGAAGACGCCTTGGGCGCTACGGCGATGGCGGAAATGGTGGCCACGCCGATCACGGTGACGGCGGCTGCGGCCAGAAGCGTGCGGCGATGGGCCGTGTGGACGGATGAGAGGAATTCGGTGGGTAACATGATGTAGTCCTTCGGGGAGAAAGGCCTAAAAAGACGGATAAACACGTACGCGAACATAGGGGTACGGCAGGCCTTGATCCCCCGAGGACAAGACCTATTTATGTGCGAACACGCATTAAATAGGCCGGGGAGGCCACTTTGTAAACATAATTTTATGCGACTTCGCAAATAATTCTGCTAAACCATTTCTGAAGGCGCAGGTACGCTGTATCAGGCCGCAATTTGCGATCTGGTCATCGCCCATAAAGGCGGGTACTCTTGCGCCAACGGATATGCGGCCGCAGGGTGTCAGTTTGTGTCACCATGAACGGTTGCAGGCAGGGAAGTCGCTGAAGGGTTCGCGTACCATGGACGATTCGAAGCCAACGGAGTTGATGTTCGATATCGATGCCGCCGGCATGTGTCCGGGGCAGGGCGATGTTCAGGCCTGTTCGGGCAAGAAGCGCGGACGACCGCGTGCCTTCTGCACCGACGCCGTGCTCGACACGACGCTCGAGCTCTTCTGGATGAAGGGCTTCACCGCCACCTCGCTCGACGACATCGCCGCCGCCACGGGCGTGTCGCGTCCGAGCCTGTTCGCCGCCTTCGGCGGCAAGGAGGCCATGTATATCAAGGCGATGGAGCGCTATCAGGAGGGCCTGCGTCAGCAGCTGGACGGCGTCCTGACGTGCAATGGCGAGGGTGATTCGATGCGCGCCATCATCGACCGCTATTTCGATATCATGATCGCAGCCTATACGGGCGAGTCCGACCATCCATTAGGCTGCGCCTTCATGTGCACGGCGCTCAACGAGGCCCCGCAGCACGAATCGATACTGGAAATGCTGCAGGCGACGATTCATGGCTTTGACCGGCGCTTCCAGTCCTTCTTCGAAGGCGCGCGCTATTTCGGGTGTCTGCGCCCCGACCAGGACCCGAAGATACTGACGCAAATCATCAGCGGCCTGACCTCGAACCTCTTGATGCGCGCCCGCGCCGGGTCGGGGCGCAAGGAACTGACGGACATCGCCAGGGCGACGACGGCGTTTTTGTTTCCGTAGCATACTTCCTGTACCTCCCCGTCGCGAAGCGATGGGGAGGGGGACCGCACGAGTGAGCCCTTGCAAAGCAAGGGCGAGTGAGATGCGGTGGTGGGGGTTCTTGCTTTCTTCCGGCGCTGCTGCGACCCCCGCCATGTTGAGGCAGAGTCCGATCAATCGCCTAGCCCAGGACCGCCAGCACCAGCCGGAAGCCCATGATCGCCATGACGACGGCGGAGCCGATAAGGCCGATGCCCACGGCCAGCAGGAAGGGCTGGGGGTGTTCCTGGCGATCGATCACTACCTGACGCAGGCGAATGCGGCCGCGTTGCAGGCCGGTGAGGATATAGCCGAAGACGAGGGCGCCGAAGACGAAGCCGAGGGCAGGGACGATCAGGGTCATGGCGCGGCGATAGCAGAGACGGGGGCTATCCCGCAACCGCCGTCATGAATATCCGCCGAACCGGGATTTCCCCGGCAAGGGCGTCGCGCACAAAGGTCTCGGCGACATGCAGACCGGCGGCCTTCACCGCGGCTTCCAGCGTTTCAGGCGGCGACGCCGACCAGAAGGTCTCGACATCCCCGCCCAAGGGATCGGCGATAAAGCCTTCGCTGTCGCCTTCCTTGGCCACGACCAGCAGCTTTCCGCCGGGTTTCAGCACGCGCGTGCATTCGGCGAACAGGGCTGTCCATTCGGCCTGCGGCAGGTAGTGGATCAGATAGACCGCCAGAAGCCCGTCCAGGCTTTCATCGGCGAAGCTCAGCGCCGACGCGTCCATGACGCGGAGATCGAGGCCAGGATGCTCTTTGCGCGCCAGGGCGATGGCGACGTCGGAAATATCGATGCCCGTGACGGCCAGCCCGGCATCGGCCATCAGTTGCGTGACGTGCGCGCACGGCCCGCAGCCCAGGTCGCACACCGCGCCGCCGCCTGCGACCGAGGCCGCAAAAGCCCTCAGCCGCGCGACATCGTCGGGCTTTTCCGACAGTTCATCGCGGAACAGTTCGAGATAGCGCGGGCTGATGGCGTTCCAGTACCGGACGGCGGCGGCCGCGTGCGTCATTCGGCGATCAGCTCTCCCGAGCCGCCGAAGTCCTTGGGGAAGTCGCGCATCTTGGGCAGGCCGTCCTTCATCGGCAGCACGGTCTCCTGATAGTTGACGTGCAGCATTGGCTTGAAGTCGAGGCCGGGGATCGTCGCCGCATAGACGTCGGTCAGGCCCAGCGGAGGATGGCCGCTCATCAGGTGGCCGCCGCAGTCGGTGCAGAACTGGCGGAAGCTCATGGCGGTCTTGTTATAGGTGCCGACCTTGTCCTGGCCCTTCGTCACGTGCACGTTTTCGGGCTTCCACAGGCTGAAGGCGTTGACGGGACCCGCCGACCACGACCGGCACGAGCGGCAGTGGCAATAGCCCATGGCTTCGGGCGCGCCGGTGACTTCGATTTCGACGGCGCCGCAAAAGCAGGCACCCGACAGCGTAACGGACATGAACGATCTCCCTGACAGTAAGGACGTGTATACGCGGATTACCGGGAAAGGTTATGCCGTAACACTGTTTTTTATGCCCGTCGAGACTGAAGGCGGTCCGGTCAGAGGCCTGGCGGGGCAGAGTTCAGGCTGTTCGCCGCGGCGGCGGAGGTTAGCCTGTATTGTTCCACGGTCAAAAGGTCGGCTTGCGCCGCCGGCAAGGCGTCGATCCCCTTGAGCTCATAGATCGCGGTCTGGCATTTCCGCTCGTCGGGCAGGGCGTTGAAGCTATTGACGTCACTGGCGGCGACGAGGTCGTCACGGGTCATGCCGAGGCGCAGCATGGCCTGGGTGGCGGCGCGGTAGGTCGCCGAGGAAGGCTTGCCGTGGTGGATCTTCGCGGTTTGGCCGTCGACGATCGCCGCCAACTGGGCATAGAGGACGCCGTCGCCGGCGCGCTGCGCCGCGTTGCTCAGCTTCAGGTCCGTGCGGGGCCGGGTAGGTGCGGCGGCATAGGCGCAGATTTCCGTCGACTGCGCTTGCAGCGCCTCGAACAGGGTGATCTGCGCCGTGCGGTACTGGCCGAGCGCCGGGCTGCGCGCCGCCATGAAATCGAGGGAATGGGCGACCATGAACCGCCGCATCGACCAGAAGGCGAAGGTCGAAATATCCTTGTTGCTCTTGTACGCCTTGACCCGTTCGATGACGCCCGAGCGCAGGTGGCTGTAGTCTTCGGGAAAATGGTCGCGAAGATAGGTGAGCGACTTCGTATAGTTGGGGTCGCCCAGCATCTTGGCGTCGACCTCTTCGGCGATCGCCCTGTCCCTGGCCTCTTCGCTCTGCTGCGGCGAACAGCCGCCGAGCGTGGCGGCGGCAATGAGGCCGGCAACGGCCATGGTGACGCGAAACGGGTTGCGCAAATCTTCCCCCCTGGAAGCGCCTCGGATTGGTCCTGTTAACCTTTGTAGCGCGTGTGGCTCGGCCGCGCAATCCTGTGCCGCCGTGGCCGTGACGGCCGTTTGGCGGAAAGTCGCGGCGGAATGAAGGGGCACGAAGCGATTCGTATTGACGCGGTGCTCGAACGCGGCGCAACTGAGATTGTTAATTTCAAACGCAGGATTGCAACGCAAGCCCCATCGATTTTTTAGTCCTGTCCGGGCCGATTGCCCGCACGCAGCCCTAGGACATCCTTGTCGCCGAACTCGCAGGACACAGGATGCCAAAAGGGGCCGATCTTGAGCAAAAACCAGGATAACAAATCGCTTTATCGCGCGATCGAGAAGGATCGTTCCGCCATTCTGCAGGAATGGGTCAAGGCGCAACTCAGCGCGCTCAGCCGCCAAAGCATCAAGGAACAGGAGCTGACGGACCAGTGCAACCTGTTCCTGCAACACTTCATCGCCGCCAGCCGTGACGGCAATATCGACGACATGACGACGCCGGAATGGCAAGCCGTCTACAAGGTGCTCGAAGGCGTATCCAGGTCGCGCACCGAACTGGGCCTGAGCCCGTCCGAGACGGCGACCTTCGTCTTTTCGTTCAAGAAGCCCCTGTTCGCGGCCCTGGACAATGTCGGCGACGACAATGCAGCGTCCGTATGGGACGCGACGGTCCTGCTCGATCGCCTGGGACTGTACACGGCGGAAGTCTACCTCAAGGCGCGCGAGGCCATCATCATCCGGCAGCAGGAGGACATGCTCGAGCTGTCGACGCCCGTCGTCAGCCTGGCCGACGGCATACTGGCCCTGCCGTTGATCGGCACCCTCGACAGCGCCCGCACGCAGGTCGTCATGGAGGCGCTGCTGCAAAGGATCGTCGAAACCGGATCGACGGTCGCCATCATCGATATTACCGGCGTGCCAACGGTCGACACCCTGGTGGCGCAGCACCTGCTCAAGACCGTCACCGCCGCGCGCCTGATGGGCGCCGACTGCATGATCAGCGGCATCCGTCCGCAGATCGCGCAAACCATCGTCCACCTCGGCGTGGAACTCGGCAACGTGGTCACCAAGGCGACGCTAGCGGCGGCCTTCGCCACGGCGCTCGACCGGGTCGGCCTGTCCATCGCCCGAAAAACGAAGGCCTGAGGCGCTCCATGGAACGCATTCCTATCTTGCGCATGGGCGGTTTTCTGCTGGTCACCATTCAGGTCGACATGCACGACCGTCTGGCGATAGCGCTGCAGGACGATCTGACCAACCGTATCTCGGTCACGGGCGCCAAAGGCGTCCTTATCGACATCTCGGCCCTGGAAATCGTCGATTCCTTCATCGGCCGCGTCATTTCGAACATTTCAAACATGTCGCGCGTGCTGGACGCCCATACGGTGGTCGTGGGCATGCAGCCCGCCGTCGCGATCACGCTGGTCGAACTGGGACTTACGCTTCCGGGCGTCCTGACGGCGCTGGACGTTGAAAAGGGCATGGCCATGCTCCGCGTCCGTATGCCCGCCCTGGACGGAGGGGCGGCCGATGATAGCGACGAAGAGTGAGACCATAGCGCTTTCCGTCGAGGCCGACGTCGTCCAGGCCCGTCGCGAAGTGAAGACCTGGGCGGCGCGTATCGGTTTCGGCCTGGTCGACCAGACGAAGCTTGTCACCGCCTGCAGCGAACTGGCACGCAACACGATCGTCTATGGCGGCGGCGGTACGATGACGCTGGAAGAGGTCGAGAACGCGCCCAAGCGCGGGTTACGGCTGACCTTTGTCGATCAGGGACCGGGGATCGCCGACCTTGCCCTGGCCATGACGGACGGGTTTACCAGCGGCGGCGGCATGGGGCTGGGGCTCAGCGGCGCCAAACGGCTGAGCAACGAATTCGATATCGTTTCGGCGCCCGGCCGGGGCACGCGCGTCATGATTGCGAGGTGGAAATGAGCCCGCTGCGCAATTCCACCGCCATCGCGGTCAAGGCGCTGCACGATGTCGGCGACAGCCGTCGCAAGGCGCTGGCGGTCGCCAAGGACCTGGGCTTCGACGAAACGGAAGCCGGTAAGGTGGCGCTGGTCGTGACGGAATTCGCCACCAACCTCGTCAAGCATGGCGGCGGCGGCACGATCGTCCTGCGCGGCCTGGCGGCCGGCGGCCGGAACGGCGTCGAGGTCATGTCGCTCGACAAGGGCAGCGGCATGGATGTGGAGCTATGCCTGCGCGACGGGTATTCGACGTCGGGCAGTCCCGGCACGGGCCTTGGCGCTGTGGGCAGGATCGCCCACAGCTTCCAGCTCTATTCCGTGCCTGGAAAGGGCACGACGCTCGTCGCCGTCCTGTGGGACGCGGGGCGGGCGCCCGAAACGAACGACGACGTCGGCGCCGTCTGCCTGCCCATGTCCGGGGAAACGCGCTGCGGCGACAGCTGGGCGGTCGACGTGACGCGCAACCGCATCCGCATGATGGTCTGCGACGGCCTCGGTCACGGCAATTCCGCTGCCGATGTCGGCGATATCGCCAATGCGCTTTTCGCGACCCTGGGCGGCCTGGCGCCGGGGGCCTTCATCACCGCGCTCAACGACAACCTGAGATCGACCCGGGGCGCGGCCCTGGCCGTCGCCGATATCGACCTCGACAAGAATCGCCTTGTCTTCGCGGGGATCGGCAATATCGGGGGCTACGTCTTCACCGGCACGCGGTCGCGCGGCATGGTCTCGTTGAACGGCATTGTCGGCCATCAGCTGCGCAAGGTGACCGAATTCAGCTACGACTGCGACCCCGGCGACCTGATCCTCATGCATTCGGACGGGCTGACCAACCATTGGAAGTTCGAGGACTATCCGGGGCTTGCCCATCGTCCGGCCGGCGTGGTCGCCGCCACCTTCTATCGCGACTTCAGCCGGCATAAGGACGACGCGACCATTTTGACATTGCGGAGGCCGTGATGGCGGAGCTGGTGTTGCTCAAGGTCGAGATACGTCTCGAATACGACGTGGTGCTGGCGCGCCGGCGGGCGCGGCAAATCGCCAAGCTGCTGAATTTCGACATGCAGGACCAGATCCGCCTGGCCACCGCGGTTTCGGAACTGGCGCGCAACGTCTTCCAGTATGCCGGCACGGGCAGGGTCGTCTTCGCCATCGACGCCGCCCCGATCGACCGCTTCCGGATCACCGTCACCGACCAGGGGCCGGGCATAGGCAACCTCGACGCCATTTTCCAGGGTACCTATCAGTCGGCGACCGGGCTGGGACTGGGCATACGCGGCGCGAGCCGGCTGGTGGACGACATCCACGTCACCTCGTCGGCCGCGGGTACGACGGTCGAGATCGCCAAGGCACTGCCGCGGCGCTCGGAGCCCGTGACGCCCAAACTGGCGTCCAGCATTGTCAACGACCTGACGATGGAGCCGCCGCAGAACCCCTTCGAGGAGATGCAGGGCCAGAACCAGGAACTGCTGGCGGCGCTCGAGCTGGTGCAGCGGCAAAAGGACGACCTGGCCCGGCTGAACGGCGAACTGGCGGCCGCGCTGGACGAGGCCCGGCGCGCCAGCGCCGCGAAAAGCGATTTCCTGGCGACCATGAGCCACGAGGTGCGGACACCGCTGAACGCCATCGTCGGCATTACGACGCTTCTGCAGCGTACGGACCTGTCGGCCCAGCAGGACAGGTTCGTCGATATCCTCCACAAAAGCGCGTCGTCGATGGCGACCCTGGTCAACGACCTCCTCGACGTCGGCAAGATCGAGGACAACAAGATCGAGCTGGAGGCCCTGCCTTTCGACCTGGCCGAAGTCATGGAGCGCGTCGTGGAGATCGGTGCGGTCGGCATCGGCACCAAGGACGTCGTCCTGTCTTGCAGTTGTGACGGGTGTGCTTCGCCGGCCTATATAGGTGACGCGCAGCGCCTCCATCAAATCCTGCTCAACCTCGTCAGCAATGCCGTCAAGTTCACCGAGCACGGAACGGTGACGATGGCTGCCAGGGAACAGACGCGGGGGCAGGGGATGGCGACCGTGGCGATCACAATTTCCGACACGGGCATAGGCATCTCCGCCAAGGCCATCGGCAAGATTTTCGACAAATACGTTCAGGCCGACATTTCGACGACGCGGCGTTTCGGCGGAACCGGCCTCGGCCTTTCGATCGCCCGCAGCCTGGCCGAACGCATGTCCGGCAGCGTGACCGTCGAAAGCGAGGCCGGCGTCGGGTCCGTCTTCACGGTGGTGGTGCCGCTGGGCTACGCGGCGTCGCCGGATACGCCGCCGTCCTGAAGGATCGCCTTTCGCGGGAAGAGGGCCTTCAGCGTCCTGCGGCAGGGGTTTCAATAAGGCGGCGGGCGCGGTGGTTACGCTGTCCTGGAAAGGAACGCCTTCAGGATGGCGTTATATTCCACGGGCTTCTCGTCCATCGTCATGTGCGAACAGCCCTTCATGACGACCAGTTTCGCAGGGCCCGACACGCCGTCACGGATCGTTTGGTGGCAGTCGAGCGTGACCTCGTCGAACTCGCCCGTGGTGATCAGCATGCGCTGTTTGATCGATTTCAGGTCCTTGCGGCGGTCCCAGTCCTTGATGACGCCGGTAATATAGAATTCGTTGGGGCCGTTCATGACGCGGTAGGCGATCGATTTGGCCAGGGCGTCGAACGAGGCCAGCGCGTCGGCCGACGGCTTCGTGCGCAGGACGTGCTTGTCGTAAAAGGCCTGCGTCAGGGCAGCGTATTCGGGCGTGTCCATCTTGCCGGCGTTTTCGAGCCCGTGCAGCTTCGCGGCATAGCCGTCGGGCATGGCGTCGATCAGGCGCTGCTGACCCGCCATGGCCTGCGGCGTGCTCGGCAGCGCCCCGCCCAGGATCACGGTGCCGATGCCGTGGCCGCGCCCCTGGCAGAGATATTCGATGGCCAGCATCGAACCCCACGAATGGCCGAACAGGACGCAGGCGTCGAGCTTCAGCGCCTTGCGAACGGCGTCGAGTTCGTCGACCGAACGCTGGATCGTATAAACGCTCTCGTCGGTTGGGGCGTCGGCCTTGCCGCAGCCCAGCTGGTCGAAGAAGATCACCGGCCGGTCGGTGGCCAGCGCCTTCAGCGGCAGGAGATAGTTGTGCGCCGCGCCCGGCCCGCCGTGCAGCGTCAGCAGCGGGGCCTTTTTCCCTTTGCCGAAGCGGCGCCAGTAGACCTTGCCGCCCGGCACGTCGATATAGCCTTCCCCCGTCTGGGCAGGGGCCGCGCTTGCCGCGCCCGCCATTGCCGTCGCGCCCGCGCCGATCAGCGCCGCGCGCCGCGTTATCGATCCTTCAGCCATTCGTCTTCTCCCGTTCCCGTCACGGGAGAATGCGCCTGTTTCCACCGGCGTCAAGCCCGGTCGGTGACGCCGAGGTGGTGCACCAACGCATTGTCTTCCGGTCGCTTCCCCGCCGCGCGCGTCCGGCCAGACGCCCCGCTCAGGCGGCAGCGGCCTTGGAAACGGCGGCCAGCCGGTTCAGCAGCCAGGTCACGAGCGCGATCGACAGCCATCCGATCACCAGGAAGACCAGGCTGGCGACCACGACCACCCACATGTCTTCCTGCGTCGTTCCGCGCTGGTTCGCCATACGAAGCAGGATGGCCAGGCATTGGACGGTCAGGGCGACGGCGGCGACGATCAGGCCGTCCTTCCAGGGACGGAATTCAGCACCGCCGCGCCGCCAGACGGCGCAGGCCACGACCCCCAGGACAATCGGAACGGCGGCGGACGCGATTTCATAGGGCACGAAGCGCCGGCCGATAAACGAAACCAGGATATAGCCCAGGATGACCGCGCCGGCGGCGACGCTGCCCCATACGCGGCCGATCCCCGTGGCTTGTTGTCCCGATTTCAGCTTTTCGATCGCCGGGACGGCCGGCGCCAGCCGCTCGAAGATATCGCATATCTCCGGTGGCGGCAGCTTCGACGTATCGTATTCCGCGCCGGCCGCGGCGCGTAGGAACGCAATGCGGGCGTAGGTCAGGTGCTCGTCGTCATCGGACGTAAACGGCCGGTCGGCGCAGTCGAGCCAGTCGGCCAGCTTGCGCCAGGTTTCAACCTCCTGGATCGTGGCCGCGCCATCGAGGCACGCTTCACGCAAACCCAGCACGACGTACTGAAAGGACCCTCGGGTGAAATTGCGCGATGTCAGCTCGCGCCGCGGCCTCGGCCCCATCACGCTCCCCCTTTTTTATAAAGCCCAACCGTCTCCGGCGCTGCACCACCTGTAACGGCTGTGGCGCAACGGCGCAATCGTGCTCGCGGGCCGGATGTAATCCGGCCGGTCAGGCCGCCGCGTGAAACAGGGCGGCCATCAGGTCCGAGCGGGCGATCAGGCCGGCCAGCCGTCCGTCCTCGAACACCAGGACGTAGCGCCGGCCGGACTGTTCGAACAGCTCGATGAGGTCCGTCGCCGGGGCGGACGGATCGCGCCGGAAAAAGTCGGTCAGCATGACCTCTCCGGCGGTCGCTGAGTCGGCGGCGGCGCGGGCCTCCTCCATCCGCAGCAGCCCCAATACGCGATGGTCGTCGTCCGTGACGGGCAGCGCATTGACGTCATACCGCGCCATCATGTGTTCGGCCGCGCGTACGCTCGCCTTTACATCGACCGTGTGGACCCTGCGAACCATGATCTGGCCGCACGTCAGGCCCGACGCCATGCGCCGGAAAGCCTCGAGCTCCGCGACCTCGATGAGGCGGCGGGCGTCTCCCGGCGAAATGTCGAGCGCGCCCGTCGCGCGCAATGCCGCTTCGAGGTCGTCGGCGTCGAAGCGATGCAGTGCCAGGGTATGCGCCTGACGGCTTATGCGTTGCGGCTTGGGGTAGGCCTGGCCCGTGGCGCGGTGCCAGGCCATGGCCGTGGCGACCAGCAGGACGGTATTGACGGTGACGGGAAAAAGGATGAAGCGCCAGTCGGTGGTCTGGGACACGACGACGAACAGGGCCGTGCCGCCGCCCGACGGATGCAGGGCGCGGAACTGAATCATCAAGGCGACCGCCAATGCCACGGCTACGGCCGCGGCCAGCGAGCTCTGGCCGAACAGGTGCAGCGCGATCAGGCCGGACAGGGCCGACAGGGCATGGCCAGCGACGACCGGCCAGGGCTGGGACATGGGTGAACTGGGCAGCGAATACATCTGTGCCGCCGAGGCGCCGAGCGGGGCCATGAGCCAGAGCTCCGACGCGAACCCGAGACGCAGCCGGCTGCACAGGAGCGCGGTAACCAGTATACCCAGAAAGGCGCCGGCGACCGCGATGGCGCGCCGTGATGGACGCAGCGACGGCGGCGCGGGCAGGAAGGCGTCGATCCACGCCGGTATGCGCGTCTCCCCCCTAGCGGCCATCGCCGTCCTCGAAGAACATTCGTGCCGGCTTGTCGGCCACCCCGGCGGCATCGGCCAGCGTCGTCAGCCCCATGGCCAGCTGCGCCGCGGTTTCCGGCGGCAGGCCTTGCACCGCCGCCATCAGCATCTCGTTGCCGGAGCGCAAGCCCTGGCCGACGGCGCGGGCGCCGTCCTCCGTCAGGCGCAGTTCGACCTTGCGTCCGTCCTCGGTCGAGCGTGTTCGGCTCACCATGCCCTTGGCCTCGAGCTTGGCGACGATCTCGGACACCGTGCTCTGATGCGTGAAGGTGAGGGCGGCTATGGTATTGACCGACGCGCCCTGATGGTCGGCTATGGCCCTCAGCACCCAGGCCTGGGCGCCGTTGAGGCCGAATGCACGCTCGCTCTCGCTCGACGATTGCCGCAGCGCCTGGACGATCCGGCGCAGGCAATCGAGGATGATACGCGAGTTTTCCGGTGTGTGCTTCATGGTGCCGAATTTGCATGGGCGCCAATTATAAGGGCGCCGATACATATCGATACAAGGCGTCGGCGCGTCTGTCCAGAAGCACCGTCTTTTTGGCGAATGTTCATCCGGCGGCCGGGAATTCGCCCGATTGGCGCCGCATTTCGAGGTCATTGTTTCCCATATTTTGGGAATATTTGCGGCAAACGTCTGAAAAGACGCGGCTAAATCCGTCCCATAAAGAAGTGATTATGAAGTGTCCGGCGCCGCATAAGCGCCGCCTTTTGGCCCGCGAAAGCCTGAAAGTTAGCGCCGCCGGAACCAGCCTCCGGCGCAACTGAAAAGGCTTTGTTATGAAATCCTTCATCCAGATCGCTTCGGCGGCCGCCATCGTCACCGCCATGATCGCCATTCCGGCCATGTCCGAGGCGCAGCAATCCGGCAAGCACCACAAGAAGCACGACAGTGCCGCGTCTTCGTCGTCGTCGGATTCCGCTTCGGTCTCTGCCTCGGCTGACGCGGCTACGCCGCCGGCCGTTCCGGCGCCCGGCGCCGCGGCCGGAGCGACGACGGACACGACGGCCGGCGCCACCACGGGCGCGGCCGGAACGACGGCGACGACGGGCACGACGACGGATGCGGGGGCTGCCGCCGGCGCATCGTCTTCCTCGTCGTCCAGCCAATAAGCCGCGCCAGGCACTTTAATCTCGCAATCGGCCGCCTCCGTCGCTGGGGGCGGCCTTTTTTTCTCGCGCTGATGGCCGTTGAGACGCGACTATCGTCCGTGGCCGGCGACCTGGCCTCGGTCGCACTACACGAGGAGTTGAACGCTTGAAGCGCCGGGGAGGTGTATTTTGTGTGCCTGGCGGACCTGACGGCGTTGCGGTGAACAGCGGCGCTTCGCGTCATTACGGGAGGATAGCGTCATGCGGCTCGACGAGCGTTGCCGGAGCGCCCAACTGCTTCTGGTTGAAGACAATCGGGGTGACGCCCTTCTTGCCAAGCGCGCTTTTCGCGAGTCGCAACTGCCGACCGACGTCACGGTGGCGGCGACGGCCGAAGAAGGCCTCAGGATGCTGCGCGGGGAGGACAGTCACGCGGGCATGCCCCGACCGGATATCATCCTGCTCGACCTCAACCTGCCGAGTATGAACGGCCACGAGTTCCTGAGCATCGTCAAAAGCGATGCCGAGCTGCGTGGAATTCCCGTAATTATTCTTTCGAGTTCCTCTGCCGATGCCGATGTCAGCCGTAGCTACAATCGTCTCGCCAACGGCTACATCGTGAAGCCCGTCGCACCGGCGGTCTACGCCGATGTCGTGAACAAGATCGGGTTATACTGGTTTTCGTTCATGCAGATGCCGCCCGACCACGATCCCGGTCAGTTGAACTAGCCCGTAACCTTGCCAGGCGAGGCGGTATCAGATTTATTGAATTTTTCGCGCCGGCTTCCGGCGAAAGCGAAATGGTGGGTGGGCACGGACTCGAACCGTGGACCCGCTGATTAAGAGTCAGCTGCTCTACCAACTGAGCTACACACCCATGCCATTTCAGGCGTTTCGCGAACGAACGGCCGGGGGTTGGTCCCCGGCGAGGCGGCGGAACATAGCCATTTTTGACTGGGTTTCAAGCGCAAAATCGGTCTATGCCTCATTTTCTGAGTCGAACCTGTGGATGGAGGCAATACGGACATGGCGATGCGGGATATTACGGGCGCGGTCGATTTCGCTTTTCTCGAAAATTACACGATGAACGACGCGTCCGTGATCGAAGAGGTCCTGCGCCTGTTCCAGCAGCAGTGCGAACTGTGGTCGCCCCTGTTGACGACGGCGCACGAAGGCTGGCGCGACGCGGCCCACACGCTGAAGGGCGCCGCCGCCGGGATCGGCGCGGGCGTCCTGGCCGAAAAGGCGGGCGAGGCCGAAAAGGGTGACGAAGCGGGCGCCGCCGGCCGTCTGGAAAAGGTCAGGACGGCCATGAACGCGGCGCTGCACGACGTCGCGGCGTACCTGCATGGGCTGCAGTTGAAGAGCTTGAAGGGGTAGGGCACTTTTCTCCTCCCCATCTCACGGTGGAGAGGAGAATCCAACCCTACTGCCAGCTATCGTCCGCTGAGATGCCGCCGTCATTGTGCGTGATCGTCAGCTTCTGATAGGCCATCGTTACGATCACCACCGTGTCGAGCCTGCCGTCGTCGTCCTTCTGGTCGACGATCTTCAACGAGGTGATGTGCGCATTGGTCAGCTGGATAGTGTCCGCATTGATCTCGACGCCGATGCCGGTGGCCGCGGCGGTCTGCGGCGTCCAGCGCTGGAATTGCACGTCGGTGAGGGTTTCATTGGTCGCCGCCGCGTTGAGCAGCAAAGGCGTCGCCTTCGACCAGCGCAGGGTAAAGCTGATCCCCTGGTGCGCGCGCCGGCCCGTTGCCATACCGCTGGCCGTATCGGTCGGGATGGTCAGGCCGTAGTCCATCGACAGCACGCTGCTCCAGCCCTCGTGCCCCTTTTGCATGAGCTCGCCCTTAATTTCGCCGGTCTTCTGGCCCTTGATCGACAGGAAGCCCGTCTCGGCGTGCGCCGCCCCGGCGCTTGCCAACACCGCCGCCACCGCCGCGGCCGTCGTCCACACACGCATGATACCCTCCCGTTTTTCAGAAACGCCGTTACGCGGACCATGTCACGGGCGTTAACCTTTCGCAACCGTCAACCCGCCCCGTTTCAGCGGTAACATTGCCGAGAGTTAACTTGACGGCGGCGAAAGAGGGTTCAGAGATTACGTCAAGGTTTACGCTTCCACGCAGATGAGGCTCTCCATGACGCTCCTCCGTTCCACCGCTCTCGCCCTTGTCCTGTCGGCCGTACCGCTGGCGGTTCACGCCGCTCCGGTCGCGCCCGTTGTCCACGATGTCGACCTTGCCGGCATCGACAAGTCGGTGAAACCGGGCGACGACTTCTATCAATACGCCAACGGCAGCTGGATCAAGACCGCGCAGATCCCGGCCGACCGATCGTCTTATGGCCCCGCCGTCGTCCTGATCGAGAAGACCAATACCCAGGTGCGCACCCTGATCCAGGACGCGGCAAAAGGCGCCCCGAAAAAGGGCTCCGACGCGCAGAAGGTCGGCGACTACTATGCCAGCTTCATGGACGAGGCCAGGATCGAGGCCGACGGGTTAAAGTCGCTGCAGCCGACCTTCGACGCCATCAACGCGCTGTCGGACAAGGCGTCGCTGTCGGCCTATCTCGGTTCCAAGCTGCGCGCCGACGTCGACGCACTCA
>OUNM010355832.1_pt1 | contig 18558 bp, 16 predicted proteins | sample 1769961 | NCBI WGS metagenome assembly OUNM01 (sample SAMEA3914820, study PRJEB12502) | metagenome | biome: forest; material: soil | place: USA | collected 2012-03-12 | depth 0.3 m
CGAGACCTGGCGCGGCGGGAAGCTGGTCGGCGAGACGCGGCAGCCGTCCGACCGGTTGCTGATGTTCCTGCTCACCACCATGGCGCCGCGGCCGCGCAATCAATGGTCCGACTGGAACCAGCGCATGGGTGCGAGCGGGGAGGCGGCGACCGATTTCGCATCGCTGCTCGACGCGCTGACCGATTGCCCGGTGGCGTGCGAGCCGTTGCGCGAGGCGGACTCGGCCAATGCCTGACTCGCGCGTAGGGGTACGAAGTTTGCGGCGTTATCCCGGCGCTCGCCCACTTCCCGACCGTCATCCCGGCCTTGTGCCGGGATCCGCGGTGCCGCGATTCCTGGTCTTGAGCCTCAATCCGTCCCGCCCGCCTCCCGGCGAATCCCGGCACAAGGACGGGATGACAATGGGAGGGGTGGCGAAGAAGAAAGAGACTCGCGCGATAGGAGTGCGAAGTTTGCGACGCTTGGTTACCGCCGTCCTGTCGAACCTTGTCTCCGGCCTTCAGGTTTCGCGACGGCGCCGCCGCTCAGGTCGTGTACTTGTCGCAGGTCGATCGCGTCGCGGCGGGCGAGGGATTGTAGAGCTGCGTGAAGTCGCGATTGTCGCGCACGACGTACGACGCGACATAATGGATGCGCGACGTGCCGAACAGCCAGTTGCCGACGATCGGCTGGTAGACGTAATTGACCTCGACGAACATCACGCCGCCGCTGGTCGGCGCGTTGACCTCCTGGCCGGTGTCGCCCATCCCGCTGGCGGCAAGCGTGCCGGCGTTGCTCGCCTGGGTGTCGGTCCCCGCGGTGGTCGTGGTCGTGCCGTAGCTCGAATCGAAATTGGTGCCGCTCTTCAGCCCGACGCAACGCTGCCAGTGGATACGTTGCGTGCCGGCACCGTTCTTCTCCAGGCTCGAGACGATGATTCGGCCGTTGGTGGTCAGCCCGATGGGGGAACCCTGGTTGCGCGCGCCCTGCAGCACGTCGTTCATGTCGATCTCGCGCAGCTGCTCGACATTGACGTTGTTGAGCAGGCCGACGCGCGAGGCGTTGTCGGCGAGGTTGAGCGCGATCTGGCTGACCTTGAGGTTGATCAGCGCCAGGTTCGACGTCTCGATCCCGTACAGGCCGATCATCAGGACGAGCGGCATCGAGAAGGCGAATTCGAGCAGCGCGAGGCCGCTGCGGTCGCGGCCGAGCCGGCCCGTGGTCGCGCCGAGCGTGCGCAGCGTCGTGCTGACGGGGCGGAGAGCGATCATGTGCAGACCTGCTTGGGCGTGACGACGGATTGGGAGGCGTAGGGTTGGTTCTTCAGCACCGTGCTCGCCGAGATCGTCATGCTCTGCGACCAGCCGAACAGTTTCGCTACCGGGAACAGCCGCGGATAGGTGACCGTCACGGTATAGACGGTGACGTCGTTGGCGCCGCCCTGGCCGGTCACGCCGGGATCGCTGTCCCAGCTGCCGTTGGCATTGATGTCGGTGAAGCATTCCTTGGCGTCACGCACGCCGTTGTTGTTGCTGTCGGTGAACGGCTCGGGCTTGATCAGGCTGAACGCGTCGTAATTCTTGCGCGTGTAGGTGAAGGTCGCGTTGGCGGCGATCTTCTTCACCATGTCGGTGACTTTCTGGTCGATGTCCGACGTGTCGTTCGCAGCTCCCTGGATGGTCGAGTCGCGACCGGCCTTCTGTAGCGCGCCATTGAGGATCGACTGTGCATAGATCTGGTACGCCATGTCGCAGATGCCCATCAGCAGCACCATCATCACCGGCGCTACGATGGCGAACTCGAGCAGCGTCGCGCCGCGCGTGTTGCGGGCGAGGGCGCGGAGGCGGCGCAGCAGCATCATTGCGAGATCCTCAACAGGGCGACCTGCTTGGCGATGTTCTGGAACGCGGTGTTGAGCGTTGCATTGTCGCTGGCGGAATAGGCCTGGCCCGGCGACGCGCATTGCGTCAGCTGGGTCGTCAGCGTCGAGCCGAACGCCACCACGAACACGGTGATGCCCTTGGCCTTGGCCGCCGAACATTCCGCGAGGAAGCGCGCATTGTGATAGTCGGTATCGTTACCGAGGCCCGACGAGCCGGTCACGCGCTTGTCGTAATATTCCATCCCGTACATGCCGTAGATGTTGTAGCTCGGCGCCATCTGGCCGTCGGTCATGAAGACGATGTAGCGATTGGGCGCGTTGCGGTTCGGCCATGCCGCCGTATCGGCCGAGAAGATGCCGTCGGGCGAGATCATCCGCGTACCCCAGATCATGCCCGTATCGTGATACGTGCCGCCCTGCGGGACGAAGTCGCTCGCGGTGAGGTAGCTGTTGACCTGCGCCCGCGTCATCACCTGAAGCCGCGACACCGGCTTGCCGCAGGACACATAGCCACCGCTCATGTTCAGCGGGGTCGCGACCGACGTCAGGCTGGTGACATATTGGGTGCCTGTATAGACATAGTCGCCATAGACATAAGGCGCGGTGACGGTCGTCGGGGCCGTCTGGCTGCCCGAATAGTCGGTCGAGGTCGTGTTGCCGCGATAATAGACCACCTCGGGCCACATCGGGCGCCACTTGGTCGCGTCGTTGCTGGGCACGAGGTCGGGGTCGAGGTCGGCCGGCAGGTTGTTGGGATCGAACGTCGCGCTCGCGGTGGTGTCGCGTTCCTCGACGCAGCCCTGCCACTTGGTCGTGACGCCGGATACCTTGCTGGGATCCGTCACCGCGGCGCCGGTCTTGAACACGCTCGTGTCGTAAGTGACCTTCTGGTAACGCCAGGTCGGCTTCACCGGCTGGGCGGTGACCGTGCAGGTGCCCGAACTGTACGACGTGGTGTTGACGACGGCTGTCCCCGACGTCGTATAGCCGCTGGCCGGGACCCGTCCGCCCATCGCGGTACATTGCGCCGAGGTCTTGCCGGTATAATTCTGGTTGGTCGGCGATCCGTTATTGGCGTCGCCGACGACGCTGCGCGACGGATAGGACCAGCTGTCGACGATGTAGCTCGGCGACACGCTGGTCACCGCATAACCCGCATTGACCGTCGATGTGTAGGTCACGAAGCCGTATCGGATGTGTGTCGAGGTATCGGCATTCGCCGCGACCGTGTCGTAGAAGTTGAGCACCGCGTCGCGCAGGCCGTCGATCTTCGACCCGGTTTCCTCGACCGCATGATAGCCGGTGGTGCCGTCGGGGCGCGTATAGCTGACCGCCGCGGCCCCGCACGGATCGTCGGCGGTGGTGCAGGCCATCGAGCCCGTGGTGTCGAGCACGAACATCACGTCGGTGTCGGCGACGTCGTACCGTGCCTGACACGTCACGTTGAGCGTGACGTCGGGCATGGTGAACATCTTCATGATCGTCATCGGCACCGTCGCCTGGGCGACGCCGGACACCTGGTTGTCGCTGGTCTTGGACGGCGTGAAGGCGACCGCGGTCGACTTCATCCAGCCGGTCTTGAAATTGTTGTTGAAGAAGGTGTTGGCTTGGGTGGTGGCGTTGGCGTCGAGCGTCGACGACGACGAATTGACCATCGCCTTGCGTCCCGCCAGCACGCCCGCGTCGCATGCCTGTTGCAGGCGCACCTTGACCACGTAGAGCCGGGCGGTATCGACGCCGGATCCGATGAGGGCTGAAATGGGAATGAGCGCGATCGCCATCATGGCCAGCGTGTTGCCGCGCACGTCGCGCCGCAGCCGCCCCATGACGGTGCGCACGTTCCTCAGCCGTCCGCTGAATAGTCCGAACATTAGCCCCGATCCGCCCGATATGGTCCTACAAGCCTGCGGCATCGCACACCAACGGCTAACCGGCTCTCAATCGGCGTGGTTAATGTTGCGTTGACGATGCATTCCGATCCGTTGCGCGACCTGGCGCTCGGCTATGCGCCGCCGGGCAGGCGGGCGGGGCTCGACGCCCTGTTCGCGCTCGACGGCGCATTGGGCCAGGTGCTGCGGACGACACGCGAGCCGATGGTCGGGCAGATGCGGCTCGCCTGGTGGCGCGAGGCGCTCGCGGCGCTGGACTATGCGCCGGCGCCGGCCGAACCGGTGCTGCAGGCGCTGGCCGCGGACGTGCTGCCGGGCGGTGTCGGCGGCAGGGAGCTTGCCCTGTTGGTCGATGGGTGGGAGCCGCTGCTCGGCGAGTTGGACCAGAAGGCAATGGAGCAGCACGCCCGCTGGCGCGGCACGCACTTGTTCGAACTGGCGGGGCGCGTGCTGGGCACGGGGCAGGACGATCCGCTGGCGGATGCGGGCCGCGCCTGGGCGCTCGACGACCTGGCGCGTCATCTCGGCGATCCAATGCTGGCAACGCTGGCGCGCGACCGGAGCGTCGAACCGGGCGAACGAGCGACCGGCACACGCTGGAGTCGTGCCGGGCGGCCGCTGGGTGCGCTGGCGATCATTGCGCGGCGCGGCCTCGGTCCGGAAGGAGCACTATTGGTGCTCCGGCTGGCCTGGTTCCGCCTGAGCGGGCGTTAGGTCCATGCTGGATCGATTTGGTTCCACCCGGCCTGCACCACGGTTAGCCTGTCCCCGGCAAAGGGAGCGGTACGATGTGGCGATATCTGGCTGGTACTGGGGCAGGGCTGTTGCTGGTGGTGGCCGGGATGACATTGCAGTCGATGCGGACGCAGCCCGGGACGACGCTCGCCGCGATGCCTGCCGCCAGGGCCGCGTCCGACGATGGCCAGGGCGTCACCGGCAATGTGACGGTGCCCGAAGCATTGCCGCATACGCGGGAGCAGAAGAGGTTCGACCGCTTCGACAAGGACCGCAACGGCATCGTCTCGCGCGACGAATATCTCGCCTCGCGGCGCAAGGCATTCGCCAAGCTCGACCTCGATGGGAACGGCACGCTCTCGTTCGACGAATGGGCGACCAAGGCAGAGGCGAAGTTCGCCTTGGCCGACAAGGACAAATCCGGGACGATGAATGCCGCCGAATTCGCCACCACGGCAGTCAAGCGCAAGGGCAAGCCGAAATCCAATTGCCCCGCCGGCGCGGCGCCGCCTGCTGCCGACAGCGCGAACGACGATTCCTAGGCCGCCATCCAGGTCGCCAGCGCGGCGCGGGCGCGGTCGGTGTACATCTTCTTGCGGTCGGCCTTTTTCGATCGACCCGGGATCGGCGGCATCAACCCGAAATTGACATTCATCGGCTGGTAGGTCTCGGCCTCGGCCGCACCGGTGATGTGGTGAAGCAGCGCGCCCAATGCGGTCTCGACCGGCGGCGGCGGCATGACCTCACCGCGCAGCTCGGCTGCGGCGAAACGCCCCGCCAGCAGCCCGACTGCGGCACTTTCGACATAGCCTTCGCAGCCGGTGATCTGTCCGGCGAAGCGCACATTGGGCCGCGACTTGAGGCGCAAGGTGGGGTCGAGCAGTTCGGGCGAGCGGATGAAGGTGTTGCGGTGCAGACCGCCCAATCGCGCGAATTCGGCATTCTCCAGCCCCGGGATGGTCCGGAACAGCCGCACCTGCTCGGCATGCTTCAGCTTGGTCTGGAAGCCGACGATGTTCCACAAGGTGCCGCCGGCATTGTCCTGGCGCAGCTGCACCACGGCATAGGGCCAGCGTCCGGTGCGCGGGTCGTCGAGCCCGACGCCCTTCATCGGCCCGAAGCGCAGGGTCTCGGGGCCGCGCTCCGCCATCACCTCGATCGGCATGCAGCCCTCGAAATAGGGCGTGTCCTTTTCCCACTCGCGGAACTCGGTCTTCTCGCCGTCGATCAGCGCCTGGACGAAGGCGTGGTACTGATCCTTGTCGAGCGGGCAGTTGATATAGTCCTTGCCTTCGCCCTTGTTCCAGCGCGACTGGAACCAGGCGGTCTCCATGTCGATACTGTCGCGATGCACGATCGGCGCGATCGCGTCGAAGAAAGCGAGCGCGTCGCTCCCCGTCGCGGCGCCGATGCTGGCGGCAAGTCCCGGAGCGGTGAGGGGGCCGGTGGCGATGATCGCCAGGCCGTCACCGGGCAAGGCATCCACGCGTTCGCGGACGATCTCGATATTGGGGTGCGCTGCCAGCCGTGCGGTGACGCCGTTCGAAAAGCCGTCGCGATCGACCGCCAGCGCCGATCCGGCGGGCACCTTGTGACGGTCGCCCTCGCTCATGATGATCGAGTTGAGCGCGCGCATCTCGGCATGGAGCAGGCCGACCGCATTGTTCTCGGCATCGTCCGAGCGGAAGCTGTTCGAGCAGACCAGCTCGGCAAGCCCGTCGGTGTGGTGCGCCGGGGTCATGTCGCCGCTCCCGCGCATCTCGGACAATTTCACCCGGACGCCGGCCTCGGCGAGCTGCCAGGCGGCCTCGGATCCGGCGAGGCCACCGCCGACAATGTGCACGTCATGAGTCATGGCGTGCCCGATAGCCGGGTGCGCCGCGGATGACAAAGCTTGCCCGCCGCGTGGCGAACGCGCATCACGCCGGCATGACCGCGACGCCATCCACGCCCCGCGCCACATGGTTGTTCCTTGCCGCTCTGCTGGTGGGGGCGAGCTATTGCCTGGTCGGCCAGCACACGATCGTGACGGCGCCGGTGATCGCCTGGAAAGCAGCGGCTGTAGCCCTGCTGGCGATCTGGGCGGCGCTCAACGCCCGCGGTCGCGACGGCTGGCTGATCGCCATCATCCTTGCGCTTGGCGCCCTTGGCGATGCCACGATCGAGCGCAACCAGGTGGTTGGCGCGATCCCGTTCCTTGCCGGGCATATCGTCGCGATCGTGCTCTATCTGCACCACCGCCGCTCGGCGCGCGTACCCAGCCAGACCGCGCTTGCCTTGCTGCTGCTCGTCGCGACGCCGGTCATCGCCTTCCTGTTGCCCGCCGAGCGCGCGATAGCGCCGGGTATCGCGATTTATGCGCTCGGGCTCGGCGCGATGGCGGCGAGCGCCTGGGCCAGTCGTTTCCCGCGCTATCGCGTCGGGATCGGCGCGGTGCTGTTCGTCGCGTCCGACCTGCTGATCTTCGCCCGGATGGGGCCGCTCGCCGGCTCGATCCTGCCCTATCTCCTGATCATGCCGCTTTATCTCGCCGGGCAGGCGCTGATCGCCTGGGGCGTGGTCACCACCTTGTTGCGCTGGAAAGACGATGAAGATCTTCACCATCGGCTATGAAGGGACGACGATGGACGCTTTCCTCGCGTCGCTGAAAAGCGCGGGCGTGGAGCAGGTCATCGATGTGCGCGCGCTGCCGTTGTCGCGGCGCCCCGGCTTCTCGAAGAACGTGCTGGCCGCGACGCTCAGGGACAATGGCATCGGCTATGTCCATCTGAAGGAGCTCGGGACACCCAAGCCCGGCCGCGATGCCGCCAAGAAAGGCGACTGGCGGACGATGGAGCAGGTCTATTCGGGTCAGCTCGGCCTGCCCGAGGCGCAGGCCCAGGCGGCGCAGCTTCGCGACCTGGCCGCAGAGAAACCGTCGGCATTGCTGTGCTTCGAGCACAACCCGCTCCATTGCCACCGCACGATGCTGCTGCGCGAGGAAGGGCAGGGGTTCGAGGTGGTCGACCTGCTGCCCTGATCAGCCCGCGACGGGGAGTTTCACCTGTCCATCGTCATCGCGCTCGAGCGATGAATAGGCGATCACGACTTCGAGCGGCATCCGGCCATAGATATGCGGGAAAAGCTGCCCGCCGCGCGATTCTTCCCATTTCACGCCGTCGCCCAGCGCGTCGAGGTCGATCGCCGCGACCCACAGGTCCGACTGGCCGGCGAAATGCCTGTCCACCGTCTCGGTCAATTGCTCGCGGGTCGACAAGTGGATGTAGCCGTCGGCCAGATCGATCGGCGCGCCCTGGAAGGCGTCGGCCTCCAGGTCGCGCATCTGATCGGCAGTCAGCACCTTGTACGCGGTGGTGGGCGTCATTCCCCGTCCGCCGGTCCGGCCGCATTCTCGCCTGACGGAGCCGCGCCGGTGTCGGGCGCGATCTCCGCTGCTGCCTCACCCTCGGCCGGATCGGCATCGCTGTCGCTTTCCTCGATCCGCGCAGCCGAGACGACATGCTCGTCATCGGCAACGTTGAACAGGCGCACGCCTGCCGAACCGCGGCCGATCACGCGGAGGTCACCGAGCGACATGCGGATCAGCTTGGCCTGGTCGGTGACCAGCATCAGCTGATGCGCCTTGGTCGCCGGGAAGCTGGCGACGACAAGGCCGTTGCGCGCGATATTGTCGATATTGGTGATGCCCTGGCCGCCGCGGCCGGTGCGGCGATATTCATAGGCCGAGCTGAGCTTGCCATAGCCATTGGCGCAGACCGTCAGGATGAACTGCTCCTTGGCGGCCAGCTCCTCGTGGCGGGCGTCGTCCATCTCGCGCGGCTTGCGCGTGCCGTCGGTATCCTCGCCCTTCCACGGCGCGTGGCGGAGATAGTCCTCGCGCTCTTCCTGGTCCTTGACGCCGACCTTGTGGAGGATCGACAGCGAGATGACCTCATCGCCCGCGCCGAGGCGCATGCCGCGCACGCCGGTCGAATTGCGGCTCTGGAACTCGCGCACTTCGTCGCCGGCGAAGCGGATCGCCTTGCCCTGGCGCGTCGCGAGCAGCACATCGTCGCTTTCGTCGAGCAAGGCGACGCCGATCAGCCGATCGTCTTCGTCCTCGCCTTCGAACTTCATCGCGATCTTGCCGTTCGACGGCACGTTGGTGAACGCATCCATCGAATTGCGACGGACATTGCCCTTGGCGGTGGCGAACATGACGTGGAGCTTGCCCCACTCATTCTCGTCCTCGGGCAACGGCAGCACGGTCGAGATCGTCTCTCCTTCCGCCAGCGGCAGCAGGTTGATCATCGGGCGTCCGCGGGTATTGGCGCCGCCTTCGGGCAGGCGCCACACCTTCATCCGGTAGACGCGGCCGAGCGTCGAGAAGAACAGCACCGGCGTGTGCGTCGAGGTGACGAACAATTCGGTGATCGCGTCCTCGTCCTTGGTCGCCATGCCGGCGCGGCCCTTGCCGCCGCGGCCCTGGGCGCGGAACGTGTCGAGGCTGGTACGCTTGATATAGCCCTGCACGGTGACGGTGACGACCATCTCCTCGCGCTCGATCAGGTCCTCGTCCTCGATCCCGTCGGCAGCAGCGGCGATCTCGGTGCGGCGTGGCGTCGCGAACTCGTCGCGCACCGCCACCAGTTCCTCGCGCATCACCTCGTAGAGGCGGGCGCGGTTGGCGAGGATGTGGAGCAATTCGGCGATCGACCCCGCCAGTTCCTCCAGCTCGCCGCCGATCTCGTCGCGGCCGAGGGCGGTCAGGCGATGCAGGCGCAGGTCGAGAATCGCGCGAACCTGCAGGTCGGACAGGCGATAGGTGTCCCCGGTCACTTCGACATCGGTCGCCTCGACCAGGCGGATATATTGCGCAATCTCGGCAATCGGCCATTCGCGCATCAGCAAGGCGTGGCGCGCTTCGGTCGGGCTCGCCGACCCGCGGATGATGCGCACCACTTCGTCGAGGTTGGTGACCGCGATGACGAGGCCGAGCAACAGGTGCGCCCGTTCGCGCGCCTTGGCGAGCTCGAACTTCGAGCGGCGGGTGATGACCTGCTCGCGGAACTGGACGAAGGCCTGGATGATGTCGCGCAGGTTGAGCAGGTCGGGGCGCCCGCCGCGGATCGCCAGCATGTTCGCCGGGAACGAGCCCTGCGCCGGGGTGTGCCGCCAGAGCTGGTTGAGCACCACTTCCGGCGTCGCGTCGCGCTTGAGGTCGAGCACGATACGCACGCCTTCGCGATTCGATTCGTCGCGGATGTCGCTGACGCCTTCGATCCGCTTGTCGCGCACCGCCTCGGCGATGCGTTCGACCAGCGCATTCTTGCCCTGCTGATAGGGAATTTCGGTGAGGATGATCGAGCGACGGTCGTTGCGTCCCTCCTCGATCTTGTGCCGAGAGCGCACGATGATCGAGCCGCGCCCGGTCTGATAGGCCGAGCGGCAGCCCGAGCGGCCGAGGATGATCGCGCCGGTTGGGAAATCCGGTCCGGGAACGATCTCCATCAGTTCCTCGGTCGTGATCGCGCCATTGTCCATGTACGCGAGGCAGGCATTGACCACTTCGCCGAGATTGTGCGGCGGGATGTTGGTCGCCATGCCGACCGCGATGCCGCCGGCGCCGTTGACCAGCAAATTGGGGAAGCGCGCGGGCAGCACCGCAGGCTCGCTTTCCGACCCGTCATAGTTCGGGATGAAATCGACCGTGTCCTTCTCGATATCCGCGAGCAGGGACGCGGTGACCTTGGCCAGGCGCGCTTCGGTGTAGCGCTCCGCGGCAGGCGGATCGGGGTCCATCGATCCGAAATTGCCCTGGCCGTCGATCAGCGGCACGCGCATCGACCAATCCTGGGCAAGGCGCGCGAGCGCGTCGTAGATCGCCTGGTTGCCGTGCGGGTGGTATTTACCCATCGTGTCGCCGGTGATGCGCGCGCACTTGCGATAGGGCCGATTGTAGACATAGCCCGATTCCTGGCAGCTCCACAGGATGCGGCGGTGCACGGGCTTCAACCCGTCGCGCACGTCGGGCAGCGCGCGGGCGACGATCACGCTCATCGCATAATCGAGGTACGAGGACTTCATCTCGTCGACGATGGAGATGGGGGTAATGTCCGAGGGGTCGGCGAGGACGGTCTCGTCGGTCAACGTTCCGGTTCTTTCAGGTGATGTTGCTGTTCGATGACGACCCTAGCGGGTCACGCAGCCGATGTCACGCGCGTGCGCCCGCGCGCACGCGAGGAATTGTTCGGATCGATTTGGCGCCGTTCAAACCGCATTCAGCCCGTTCGGGCCAATCGCGGCGCCATATGCTTGAACCCGTCGCGCCCGCTGACTAGAGCGGGTGTGAAGGGTGTCCCCTGCCCGAGAGGAGAGTTTGATGAAGAGGATTTCGACCGCCGTCCTGGTCGCGGCCTTGCTTGCCGGCACGGCCACGGTGATCGCGACCCCCGCTATCGCCAAGGACAAGAAGGAAGAGACGAAGAGCGGCCCGACCCCGCAATTCGGCGCCGCGGTCGAAAAGGCCAAGGCCGCGCTCGCTGCCAATGACGATGCCGGCGCCAATGCCGCCATCACCGAGGTCGAAGGCATGGCGAAGAGCGACCAGGAGCGTTTCTACGGCCAGTTCCTGCGGCTCGCGCTCGTCCAGAAGCAGGTCGTGGCCGCATCGAAGACGACCAACGGCGTCTACGATCCGCGCCCGATGCTGCCGCTGCTCGACGGGCTGCTCGCCAATCCCGCGACTCCGGCCACCCAGATTCCGATGCTGGCGGTCGAGCGCGGTCGCGCCGCTTATGCAGTGAAGGACTGGGCGACCGCGACCACGATGTTCAACAAGGCGCGCGATGCTGGGTCGACCGATACCGACCTGTGGCTGTTCATCGTCGATACCCGCGTTCACGCTGGCGACGTCGCCGGCGCGCTTGCCGAGTTCGACAAGCAGCTCGCGGCGGGCAAGCCGATGACCGAGGATCAGTACCGGTTCGCCGCAGGCCATGCGCTCACTGCAAATCTACGGCCCGATACGCTCAAGTGGATCAAATTGTGGGTCACGGCCTATCCGACGGCCAAGACCTGGCACGACGTGGCCCAGATCTACGGCATGGCGCAGAACTCGCTCGCCAAGCTCGACAAGAAGCAGTCGATCGATCTCTTCCGCCTGCTTCGCCAGAACAAGGCGCTGGCCGACCAGAATGAATATGAGGCCTATGCGCAGCGCGTGTTCGATGTCGGTCTGCCCGAGGAGACCAAGGCGGTGATTGCCGAGGGCAAGGCGTCGGGCAAGATTCCGGCCTCGAGCCCCAACAGCCAGGCACTCGTCAACAGCGCGCAGGCCCAGTCCTCGTCCGACGCGACGCTGGCCGGCCTTGCGACCAAGGCGGCCGCCGCCGCCAATGGCGCACTCGCGTCGCAGACCGGTGACGCGTATCTCGGGCGCGGCGACTATGCCAAGGCGGCTGAACTCTATCGCCTGGCGCTGCAGAAGGGCGGCGTCAACAATGACGAGGTCAACACCCATCTCGGCATCGCGCTCGCGCTGTCGGGCGACAAGGCCGGTGCGCGCACGGCGTTCACTGCGGTGACGACGGCGCCGCGCTCCGAGCTTGCCGGGCTGTGGATCGTGTGGCTCGACCACCCTGCGGTTGGTTGAGCGCGGGCGATTCTTTGACGGAAGGGGCGGCCAGCGACGGCCGCCCTTTTCCTACTCCTCGCCGACCGGAATGCCCGGCTGATTCTTCGATGTGCGGATCGTGAGCGACGTCTTGACGCTCGCGACATTGGGTGCGGGGGTCAGATGCGTGGTCAGGATGTCCTGGAAAGCCTTCAGGTCGCCCGCCACGATCTTGAGGATGAAATCGATCTCGCCGTTGAGCATGTGGCATTCGCGGACTTCGGGAATCTCGGCAATGTGCGATTCGAACGCGGTCAGGTCGCGCTCGGCCTGGCTCTTCAGGCTGACCATGGCGAAGACGGTGATCGGATAGCCAAGGGTCGCCGGATCGAGTTCGGCATGATAGCCCTTGATCGCGCCGGCTTCCTCCAGCGCACGGACGCGGCGCAGGCACGGCGGTGCGGTCAGCCCGACGCGATCGGCCAGTTCGACATTGGTCATCCGTCCATCGGCCTGCAGCAGCGACAAAATCTGCCGGTCGATCCGATCCAACGCCATCGTCCGTTCTCCAGGAATTTAAATGTGGGTACGCCCTGCCAGTAGCATAATATAATTCCAAGCGGGCGCAATCGTCCCACATTGCGACGCGCCAAAAAGAGCCGTTGCCGCGCGCGTTGCGGCGGTTAAGAAATCCTTACGGTGCGGGATTTGGTTCGCGTCGCGAGAGGGCGGGTTTTTGCGCTTCGATGACAGCCTCGACACGGTACTCGGCGCCGACATGGCGACGCCGTTCGGCGCGCAATCGGCGTGGCGCCAGCTGACCGACCTGATCGGCCGTCGGCGAGCCGCGCCTGGCGAGGAGGCGATTGCGCGCCTGCGGGCGATTCGCTCGCTTGTTCCCGTGCCGGTCCGTGCCGCCAGCGCGCGCAGCCTGGCGTTTGCCAATCCGCCCGCAGACCTCGTCCACCTGTTTGCCGAGGATGCTCCGGCGATCGCCGCACCGGTGCTCGCGGTGGCATCGCTGAGCGGCGCGGAATGGCAGGCGATGATCCCGTTGCTGCCGCCGACGTCGCGCGCATTGCTTCGCCATCGTCGTGACCTGCCGGGCGAAGCCCGACGCGCGCTCGACAGTTTCGGCCCGGCCGATTTCGCGTTGCCGCAGCCCGAAGGCGGTGCCGCAATCGACGAGGCGCCCGAGCCGCTCGTCGAATCGCCGCATGTCGTCGAATCGCGCCCGATCGCGCCGGCCAATGATGCCGGGCCCGAAATCGCCCCGACCGGGCCGTTCCCGATCGCCGATCTGGTTGCGCGAATCGACGCCTATCAGCGCGACCAGGGCGATTTGAAGCCTCGCGCGCCGGTGCCTGCGGGACCGGCCGACCATTTCTGCTTCGAGACCGATGCGACCGGCACGATTCGCTGGGTTGATGGCGTGCCCCGCGAGCCCCTGATCGGCGTTCTGCTCGGCACCGGATCGGCCCAGGTCGATGGCGTGGTGAGCGGTGCGTTCCGCCGCCGCGCGCCGTTTGCCGATGCCCGCCTGACGATCGCCGGCAATTCGCCGGCCGCAGGCGAATGGCAGCTTTCCGCGACCCCGGCCTTCGATCCGGCCAGCGGTCGTTTTTCCGGCTATCGTGGCGTCGCGCGCCGCCCGCGTGCCGATCAGCGCGCCGAGCCGCTCCGAACAGTGAATGGACCACCACCCGAGGCGCTGCGGGCACTCGTCCACGAATTGCGTACGCCGACCAACGCCATCTCCGGCTTCGCCGAGATGATCGAGGCGCAGGTGCTCGGCCCGGCACCCGACAATTACCGCGAGCGTGCCGCGACGATCCGGAGCGACACGATGGGCCTGCTGGCAGCGATCGACGACGTCGATACTGCGGCACGGATCGAGCAAAAGGCGCTGGTATTGCGCCCCGGCGTCGTCGAGATCGCTCCCTTGCTCAAGCGTGCGGCGATCGATCTCGAGCCGCTGATGCTGCTGCGCCAGTCGGTGATGGACATCGACAAGGGGCCGGAAGGACTCGCCATCGCCGGCGACGAAGTCGCGGTCGGCCGAGTCGTCAGCCGCCTGCTCGCGCTCGCGGTCGGCGCCAGCGGGATTGGCGAGCGGGTCGCGGTCAGGGCATCACTGCGAGACGGCGAGGTTCGCCTCGCGGTCGAGCGCCCGCGTGCCTTTGCCGCCTGGCCGGGCGAGGCGCTGCTGACGGCTGATGGCGACGATCAGGAAGGGTCGCTGCTCGGCACCGCGTTCGGCCTGCGGCTGGCGCGCAATCTTGCGGTCGAGCTGGGCGGCAACCTCAAGATCGGCGAGCGCCGCTTGACATTGCGGCTCCCCGCCGCCTTGGATCGGAGCGTGGGGCAGCTTTCTTCCAACTGACGTGACCGACGTCTTCCGCCCGCCGGCGCCAGCGCCCGCCGACCGCGTCGCCTGGCCCGAGTCGTTCGGCACCCGCTTTGTCGTGTTCGTCGATACCGAGGAGGAGTTCGACTGGAACCGGCCGCTCGCGCGCGAGAACCGGTCGGTCGAGGCGATCGCGGCGCTTCCGCAAGCACATGCCCGTTTTGCCGCGTCGGGGGTCCCGCTCGCCCTGATGGTTGACCACCCGGTTGCCACCGATCCGCGCGCGATCGACACGATCGGTCCGTTGCTGACCCGTGGCACGGCGGTCGGAACGCAGCTCCACCCCTGGGTTAATCCGCCGTTCGACGAAGAGTTGAGTCCGGCCAACAGCTTTGCCGGTAATTTGCCGCGCGAGATGGAGGCGGCCAAGCTGGACGCACTGACCGATGCCATTGCCGCTGCATTCGGGACACGTCCGACCAGCTATCGGGCGGGACGCTATGGTCTCGGCCCGGCAAGTTTCGAGTTGCTCGCGAGCCGGGGCTATCGGCTCGACAGCTCGATGCGTCCGGGATTCGACTATGCGGAGGAGGGCGGCCCGGATTTCTCCGCGCTCGACAATCGCGCTTTCCGGATTGGCGGGATCATCGAATTGCCGCTCACCACGGTGTTCACCGGCGCGGCACGCAGTGGTGGAATAGGTTTGTACCGTGCGGGCGGCGCAATCCCGAAGGGGAGAGGCGTGCTGGCGCGGCTACGCCTGCTCCAGCGTATTCCGCTGACGCCAGAAGGCATCCCGGTGCGCGAGGCGATCGAGGCGGTGCGCGTCGCGGTGGGCGAGGGCCTGCGCGTGTTGAGCTTTGCTTTCCATTCGCCATCGCTGGCGCCGGGTCATACGCCCTATGTTCGCGACGAGGCGGAGTTGCGGGCGTTCTGGTCCTGGTGGGATGCAGTGCTTGCGGAGCTTGACCGGCTGGGGGCGAAACCTGCGGGTCTCGATGAGGTGATCGCGGCGGCGGAATGAAGGTTGGTGGGCCCGGCAGGACTTGAACCCGCAACCTAGCCGTTATGAGCGGCCAGCTCTAACCAGTTGAGCTACAGGCCCCACCATGTCCTCGGCCGGGGTAGCGCCGCGGCAAAGCCGCGTCGTCGGTCGGCGCCTTGGCGCCGCCGGCCGTTCGCGCCTTCAGCGCGAAATAGCGCAGCTATTTCGGGCGCCGGCGCGAATTGGTCGGGGAGACAGGATTCGAACCTGCGACATCCTGCTCCCAAAGCAGGCGCGCTACCAGACTGCGCCACTCCCCGACGTGGGGCGTTCCTCTAGGAGGCATTGCCCGAACCGGCAAGCGGCTTGCGTGATTGCGCGGCCAAAAAGCGAAAGGGCGCCCCCGCGAGGGGACGCCCTTCGTTGCTGACCTGGGCCTTGGCCCGGGGGTCAGGCGATCAATGCGCGTTCGACGCCTCGGCGCGGATCTTGTCCGCGGCGCTGTCGAGCTTGTTCGCGGCGGTGCCGACCGTATTCGCGGCGGCATCCATCGCATTGGCGGCGGCGGCGTTCGCGGCATTGTCGGCCGTCGCGGCCATGGCGTCGGCCTGGTCCTGCAGGTTCGCCGCGGTCGCATCCAGATTGGCGGCGGCCGGCGGGTTCTGCTTGCAAGCGGCGAGCGACACGAGAGTGGCGGCCGCGAGCACGATAGCAATCTTCTTCATCCGGGTGCTCCCAAAAACGTTTCCGTTATCCGCGCCCCCAGCAGGCCCGGAGGCGGAATGAATAACGGCAGCAATGTGGCGGTCAATCGGCAAAGTGTCCGATCATTCCGCTTTGCGACCAAATGTTGTGGGCGATTATTCGCCGCGCGGATTGAACGTTACCGGTCCGAACTCCTCGGGTGCATTCGCGACGATCCACAACAAGGTCGTCCATGCCGCGACATTTTGCCGCAATTGTTCCGGATCGATCTTGTCGAGCGTGTCCTCCGGGGTGTGGTGCCAGTCGAAATAGCGCGTGCCGTTTTGCCCGAGCGTGACCGAGGGCACGCCGAATGCCAGCACCGGGCTGACGTCGGTGCCGCCGCCCGCGGGATCGCGCCCGCGGACGATGCCGAGCGGCGCGAGCGCGGCGGCGAGGCGGTCGCCGACCGGCTTGGCGGTGTCGGGCAGATTGACGTTGAAGCGCCAGACATTGTCGGCACCGAAGTCCGACTCGCTCGCCATCGCGAATTTCTCGCCCTTGTGCGCCTTGGCATAGGCATCGCCGCCGATCCCGCCAGGCTCCTCGGCGCCGAACCAGACGACGCGGATCGTGCGGCGCGGGCGCGGACCGTCGAGCAGTTTCTTGGCCGCCGCGGTGGTGATCGCCACGCCGGCGCCGTCGTCGATCGCGCCGGTGCCGAGATCCCAGCTGTCGAGATGGCCGCCGATCAGCACCACGCCGGCATCGGGATCGGTGCCAGGCACTTCGGCCACGACATTGCCCGACTCGGCCTCGGGCAGCGATTGCGGGGTGAGCGTCAGGTGCATCGTCACCTTGTCGGTGCGATCGAAGATCCGTTCGAGCTGCTCGGCATCGGCGACCGAGAGCGCACCGGCGGGGATCGGTGCCGTGCCCGCGGGCCAGTTGGTCCCGCCGGTGTGCGGCCAGCGACCCTTGTCGCTGCCGATCGAGCGGATCACGATCGCCGCGGCGCCCTTTTTCGCCGCAATCGACGGGCCAAGGAAGCGCGCGCCGCCATAGGCGCCATAGCCGCTGCCGTCCTGCGCGGCTTTCATCTGGTTGGAGACAAAGGCGATCTTGCCCTTCAAGCTGCCGTCGGGAGCGGCGATCAGGTCGGCGAGCGTCGGGAAATAGGCGACCGGTGCGGTGATCCCTTCGGCGGGGGTCGCGCCCGAGCGGCCGAGCGCGGCGACGACGAGCTTCTGCGGATAAGGGCCGACGATTTCGGCTTTTTCCTCGCCGCGGACCCAGACCGGCATCCTGTAGGTCTCGATATGGACGTTCTTGAAGCCCAGCGCGGTGAGCTTCTTCACTGCCCAGGCGCGGGCGCGGGCCTCGGCCTCGGTCGCCGCGAGCCGCTGGCCGACTTCGGTGGTCAGCCCCTCGACGATGTTCCAGGCGACCTTGTCGTTGGCGAGTGCATCGTCGCGCGCCTTCTCGACCGCGGGGTCGACCTTGGCCGCGGTCGGCATCGCGCGCTGGGCGAGGACAATGGCGGGAGCAGCAACCGCGATCGCGGCAGCGGACAGCATCAGGGGAAGGCGCATCGAAGGTCTCCAGGACGAACGGAGCCCGCGCGCCGAACGGCGCTGGGGAAGGGACGTGCTGCTTAAGGCCAATACACCTGCTTCGGCAAGCGGCCGGGGCTTCCCAATCGGCGGCCCAATCGCTATCTGCCCGCTCGACTTTTTCCGGCAATTTCAAACCACGGAGCAACGTGCCGCCATGGCCGCCCAATACGCTTATGTCATGAAGGACATGACCAAGTCCTTCCCCGGTGCCCCGAAGCCGGTGCTCAGCAACATCAACCTGCAATTCTATCACGGCGCCAAGATCGGCATCGTCGGCCCCAACGGCGCCGGCAAGTCGACGCTGATGAAGATCATGGCGGGAATCGATCAGGATTTCTCGGGCGAGGCGTGGCCAGGCGAGAACATCACCGTCGGCTATCTGGCGCAGGAGCCCGAGCTCGATCCGAACAAGTCGGTGCTCGAGAACGTCAAGGACGGCGCGCGAGACGTCGCCGACATGGTCGACCGCTTCAACGCGATCTCGGCCGAGATGGGCGATCCCAAGGACGACACCGATTTCGACGCGTTGATGGAAGAGATGGGCGATCTCCAGGGCAAGATCGACGCGGTCGACGGCTGGACGCTCGACAGCCAGCTCGAACTGGCGATGGAAGCTTTGCGCTGCCCGCCATCGGACTCGCCGGTCACCAACCTGTCGGGTGGCGAGAAGCGCCGTGTCGCGCTGACCCGGCTGCTGATCCAGAAGCCGTCGATCCTGCTGCTCGACGAACCGACCAACCATCTCGATGCCGAGAGCGTCGAGTGGCTTGAAAACCACCTCAAGGAATATGCCGGCGCGGTGCTGATGATCACCCACGACCGCTATTTCCTCGACAATGTGGTCGGC
>OUNM010228907.1_pt1 | contig 18552 bp, 9 predicted proteins | sample 1769961 | NCBI WGS metagenome assembly OUNM01 (sample SAMEA3914820, study PRJEB12502) | metagenome | biome: forest; material: soil | place: USA | collected 2012-03-12 | depth 0.3 m
ATCCGAAGGACACCCAATGGCAATCAGCCGGTCACGCATCGCCGGCCCCTCTGCGAGAAAAAGCTCTCCTTGTGAAAATAGATCGGCATAGCGTTTACGCCAAAGTTCACTGGCGTAAGGCAATTGCCACGCGTCCATTCCGTAAAAGGAGGTGATCATCGGCACCTTGAGCCGGGCGCGCAGATCCAGCATTTGCCAGCCGCGCATTCCGAAATGCGCATGGATAATATCCGGACGCCAGCGCCGAGCCGCAGCCCGCGCCACCACCCCAGCCTTTCCTAATCGAAAGGCCAGCGAGTTAATTAATCTTGGTACCCCCAGGGCCGATCGCCAGGGAGGCGGATCAAGAAAACGTGGTGCGCCATTGAGCGGAAAAAGGTCCGGATTTTTCTCTTCCCCACAAAGCACGCCCGGCGTAACTCCACGCACTTTGGCCACCTGCGGATAAATCCAGTTTTCCGAAACAGGCAGAAAACTTTCAAGCGCGTGCAGGACCTTCATCTTCCAAGCGTGTCTCGCACCACTTCGACGACGGACGCCACGTCCGCCGGTGTTAGCTTTGCGGAAAGGGGTAGCGAAACGGTCCGTTCCCCAATTGATTGTGCAGCGGGATAATCTTCCGACCGCCAACCAAACCGCTCCCGGTAAACGGGATGGCTCGGAATTTGCCGGTAATGCACGCCCGTCCCAATATTTTGCCGATGCAGCGCCACGATAAACGCGTCCCGACTGATGCCCGCTTCAGCGGGATCGATCAGTAATGTATATAAATGAAGAGCGTGGCGAGTGTCCGGCTCGAACGGCGCCGGCAGCACCACCGGCAAATCCGCAAAAGCGCGATTATATTCTTCCCATACTTTCAGCCGCCGTGACCAGTAATCCTCCACACGCCGGATCTGATGCATGCCGATCGCCGCCTGGAGATCCATCATGTTATATTTAAAGCCGATTTCGACGACTTCGTAATGCTTGTAGCCATCGTCGGAAAATCGCTTCCAGGCGTCTTGCGACATGCCATGCAAGGCCAGCATTTTGATCCGGGCGGCGACATTTGGATCGTTCGTCAAAACCACACCGCCTTCTCCCGTAACAATGTTTTTTGTCGAGTAAAAGCTGAGGACTCCGCACTGTCCAAACATGCCTGCTTTTCGCCCGTGGTATTCGGTCTCGATGGCGTGGGCACAATCTTCGATTATCTTAAGTCTGTGCTCTTCGGCGACGCCAAGTAACGCCTCCATATCGCACGGGCGGCCGGCAAAATGCACCGGCATGATGGCCCTGGTGCGCGGTGTGATCTTTCTGCGCACGGACTCCGGATCAATATTAAAGGTATCGGGCTGTACATCCGCCAGCACGGGCGTGGCGCCAGCGTGCACCACCGCGTTAATCGTGGCACAAAAAGTCATCGCGGGAACAATCACTTCGTCCCCTGGCTTCAAACCCAGCGCAAGGCAGCTTAAATGCAGCCCCGCAGTGCAGGAATTCACCGCCACAGCATGCTTCACTCCTTTGTAAGCCGCCACGCGCTTCTCAAACTCCGCCACTTTTGGACCAGTGCCAAGCCAGGCGGCGCGCAGGCTGGCGGTCACTTCCTGAATCTCTTCCTCTTCGATCAGCGGTTGGCCGAATACTAAATAGTCAGGCCTTTTCGGGCGCGGCGTCATGCGAGTGTTGGGTAGTGGATGAAGTATTTTCGGAAGCCTTGTCTTTTTCGCTGAGGCGACCTTTGGCAGAGTGCAGTGAACTCCGGAGTTTCTCCGGGAGCAGCATGCTGAGATTGTTTTGCAGAAGTCGGCGTCCCTGTGGCCAGTCACCATTCAGCGTTAAAGCGCGCGCGCCCAGTGCCAGAGAACGCATGACCCGCCGGTGTCGGCGAGCGACTTCGGCGGCCTGCCAATAGCCGCTCGCCAGAAATTGCCGGCTGTTGCCGTGCTCCATGAAGAAAGCTCGATGGTGCTTTAACAAGTAATGGCGTGTGATATGATCCGAAGCGCTCAGCCCCTGGGACATATTGCGCGCATGCTGGCGATACCGGTAAAGTGGTTCAGCGAGGTGAGCGGCGCGAAAACCCGCTTCGGCAGCGCTCAGCCAAAAATCCCAATCTTCATTTCCCAAACGCAAAACACGGTCTTCATTGTATTTCCCAGCCCGAATCCAGAGATCCCGCTTCATCAACACGCCTGCGCCGGGAAGCCACTGATAGCGAGTCATCACCCCAAGGGGCTCAACCTGCATGGAGCGAATGCCTGATCCCGCACCGAAAAGCTCGAAGTCCGCAAAAGCACAGTCGAGCGAAGGATCACTTTCAAGTAACGATAGGAGCTTCGAAAGAAAAGACGACGCAAGGATATCATCACCATCCAGCGGAAGGATCAATGGAGCCTGGGCTGCTTCAAATCCCGTATTGCGTGCCGCGGCGAGGCCACGATTCGCCGCGTGGCGAAGCAATCGAATTCGTGGATCGCCGATCGCCGCGATGATTTCCTCCGGTCCACCATCCGTCGAACAGTCATCCACGACGATCGCTTCCCAGCCGCCCACTTCCTGGGATATAACGCTCCGCAGACATTCCGCTAGAAATGGCTGGATGTTATAGCACGGTATGACGACGCTTACCTCCATAGCCTCGCCCTCGATTTGCCACTCATGGCTTCGCTCCATTTTTCACCGACCACGCGCTCTCAAAAAAGAGCACACCATACTGGTGATCCATCGGCATTCCTGTTTCCAAAACATCGCTCACCACCACATCAAAATAAGCCGCCCCCATCAGTTCGTCGTGCAGCGCATTCTTGGCGTCTGCCAGGCTGAGATCGAGCACATATCGGCCCGGCAGAAGATTCACGGTGTCGATCCGGCATTCGACCACACAATCGTGATCGATCGGTTCGAGCTCGTAACCTGCCTCGCGATTGGCGCAGTGAAAGAGCTGCTGATTCATCGCCGTCCGCAGGGTGATCCCTATCCACGGCTGGGCGATTCGCTCCGTCGTTTTGATTCCGAGTTGGATAATCATTCCCGAACCCATCCGCAGGTCGTTCCCCGCTTTGCCTTCAGAATCAAAGATCCGCACGTGAGAAAGCTTCGCTACATTCGTGCCCGTATGCCGCGGCAGGTGAAGCAAGTCGCCGGTTTCGGAGAGCTCGGTGTTTGCTAAATAATCAGCCACCACCTGCTGGATCGTCCCCTGCGACGCCACCATTCCTTCACGCAGCAGCACGCCCCGGCTGCAGAGTGTTTCCATGAGTCCGATGTTATGCGAGACGAGCAAGACGGTGCGTCCTTCTCTCGCCACGGACCCCATCTTTCCCATGCACTTCTTCTGAAAATCCATGTCCCCGACGGCCAGCACCTCATCGACGATGAGGATTTCCGGCTCCAGGTGCGCGGCGACAGCGAAAGCCAGCCGCACGTACATACCACTCGAGTAACGTTTCACCGGAGTATCGATAAACGTGTCGATGCCGGCAAAATTAACAATCTCATCAAATTTTCGGGCGATCTCGGAGCGTTTCATCCCGAGGATGGTGCCGTTGAGAAATATGTTTTCGCGCCCGGTGAGCTCGGGGTGAAATCCTGTGCCGACTTCAAGTAACGATGCCACCCTCCCACGCAGAATGGCTTTGCCGGTGGTGGGCTCAGTGATTCGCGACAGCACCTTCAGCAGAGTGGATTTGCCCGCGCCATTGCGGCCAATGATTCCCACCACTTCGCCAGCCTGCACGTCGAACGAAATATCTTTCAATGCCCAGAAAGTATTTCGTTCCGGACCTGCACGCTGCTGGCTGATCTGCCTTTCCGTTTTGCGCGGCTTGGCTCCATTTCCGTTTCGCCGAAAGCGCGAAACCAGATGCTCGGCTGTCTCGCGGAGACTCGCCGGGCCGATGTTGCCGAGCCGGTACAGCTTGGAAAGCTGCCGGATTTCGACAATAGGTTTTGCGCCGGTACTCATGAAACGTTAGACAGTATCAACGGCCGTGCGCTCCATTTTTTGAAACACCAGGATGCCACTTGCAGTCACCCCGAGTGAGAGAAGCACCGATGTGGCGACAAATTCCGGACTGAGCGTGCCCCGGCCCAGGAGGGTCACGCGAAAGCATTCCACCACAGCCGCCATGGGGTTGATCCAGGCGATCCATTCGAGCCGCGGCGGAATCTTGGAAAGTGGATAGATTACAGGGGTGGCGAACATCCAGAGCTGGACGATAAATTGATTGAGATGGACAAGGTCGCGGTATTTGGCGGTGGAAGCAGACATCCAAAGACTCACGCCGAGTGAAAAAAGGGATGCCTGCAAAAGTACGAGTGGCAGAAAGACCACCGTCCAATCGAGGTTAAAATTGTGGCCCGCAGCCGTAAAGAATTTGTAATAGACAAAGAAACCGGCGAACGGGATGAACTGCAGAGCAAAGGCAAACAGATTGGAAATGATCGCCGCCGCCGGCAGAATGACGCGCGGAAAATAGACCTTGCCAAAAAGATGTGCGTTTGCCGTGAAGGTGGTCGCGCCGGTCGTGACGTTTTGCGCGAAATAATTCCAACCCAGCAATCCACAGAGATAGAAAAGCGGCTGCGGAATATCATCCGTGGGAATCTGCGCCACCCGTCCAAACACAATCACGAACATTATGGTCGTGAGCAGCGGCTGAAGGATAAACCAAATCGGCCCGAGCAGGGTCTGCTTGTATTTCGAAAGAAAATCGCGGCGAACCAGCAACACGAGAAGATCGCGATACTCCCAAAATTCACGCCAGGAGATATGAAACCACCCGCGCGAAGGCTCGATCACCAGCTCATAGCGAGAAGCGGAGTCGCTCATAAATCCGAATTGGCGGCCGCGGGCGGCACCGCACGAGGTGTGGAGAAAGGAGAAGATCCACCGAGGCAGTGCAATTCCCGGAACGGTTGCAATTCTGAGCGATTGATCACCGGGCGATCCGAACCCCGCCACACCATACTTTCGAGACAAAACTCTCCGCCTTCCACCGCCAGGGCGCCAGCATAGCCTTCAGCCGGGGTGAACGACAGCACCTTCCAACGTTCTGGATTCGGAATCATCATGCCATGGGCTAGACCTGAGCCGGCGGCTTTGAGCTGAGCTTCCGTGCGCGTCCAGATTTCGTAGAAACGCTCGGCACGCCGCCCAGGATCGAGGAGCCGCAGCTCCCAGGCATCCGCCGGGTCGAAGTAATGATCGGAGAGAATCTGAAACTGCACGTTGTCGCGCATCTCCTCGACATCGACACCGATTTCCCGTCCAAAAGTAACGGCCAGAAGGAGAAGATTTCCGGAATGGCTGAGATTAAAGCGGAGCATGCTATCTTCGAGCCGGGGCTTTCCTTGCGGCCCGTAAGCGATGCCGAGCTCGCAGGGTCCGCAATCCGCGTACGGCGCCAGAATGGTGCGCAAAAGGGCGCGCGCCGCAATATAGCGAGCGCGATCACTATCGAAGTGAAAGCGGCAGGCGCGCGCCCATTCTGCCGCGGAGAGCAGTTCGTGAGCTGCGGCGGGAGCATCGTGCAAATGTGCACTCCACAAATGAACCGCTCCGGCTTTTAAGACGGGTGGCTCTGCCGCTGGCTCGAAATGAAAATTGGCACTGTGAAGCTTCATGTTTGTGAAGAATGGGGTGAAGTGATTTTCTGCAAACTCATCGAATCGAGAGCACGACGCATTTCCTTTCCGACTGCGGAAAGATTGGCGCTCCGGGTGATGCTGCTGTCATGATTGCCCGGCACCATGATGAGTTGCACATCGGGACTCACAGAGTTCCATCCATAACCGGGATCGGTTCCGTCGCGCACCGGTTCATCACTTGGCCAAAGCAAGACAAGACGGCCATCAAAGGACCTCGGCACATAGCTTTCGGAGGCGTCGCGATAGATATCCCAAAACCGCCTCTCCTGGGGGGCCAGTTCCGCCGGAGCTTCAAGTAACGGATGCGCCGCACGGCCCATAATGCGCCGGATTTTCCCCGCAAATCGGCGGGTTTGCTCCGGAAATGGCTGGTGGAACATTTCCCGGGCGGCTGCGGCATAGTGCCGGGCGGAGGCACTGATGAATTTCACCTGACGCCGCCAATGCAGAAAACGCTCGTCTCGCTGCTCCTGTTCATCTCCGCGCAAAGCGCCTACCACTCCCGCGATGCGCTCCCAATGGCGGTGACGATAGGCCGAGCCATTGGCCATGAAGAGAATCACCAGCGGGACTTCTTCCCCGCTCTCCTCGAGAAGCCGCGCCATCTCAAAGGCCACGAGTGCGCCATTGCAATATCCGCCCAGAAGATAAGGTCCATGCGGGCGAATCTCACGAATCGCCGCCAGCCGCTGCTCCGCCATGACGGAGATGGATTGCGGCGGATGATCTCCGAGAAGCCCGTGCGGGTGTATCGCATAAAATGGCCGGTCCGCGCCGATTTCCCGCGCCAGCCCGCGGCAGAAAAAGCCGCCGCCGACAAAATCGCCGTGCAGGAAAAAGAAAGGCGTCTGCTTGCCGTCTGCGTGAATCGCGATGTACGGCTTGCCGCCACCCGCGAGTTGTTGCTCGTTAATCAGGCTGGCGGCGAGATGCTCGATGGTCGCCTTTTCGAAAAGTGTGGATAAGGCTGGACGCGCTCCGAGACGTTCCTCGACCAGCCCACACATGCGCACGGCCAGGAGAGAATGGCCGCCGAGTTCAAAGAAATCATCGCGGATGCCGATGGGCTGGCGGGCCAGCACCTCCTGCCAGATTTCGATAAGCTGCGAATGCAGAGTATTTTGCGAATCGAGCGACAGATCTTCGGCAATCTGCGTTTGCGGTAGCGGCAGCTCGTCCACGGCAACTTTTCCGTTGGCCGTGAGCGGGAAACGAGGAACCTCAATGAAGGCCGCAGGCAGCATGAAATCGGGGAGCACCTTGGCCAATTCGTGACGCAGCGCGGCAGCGGCTGGCAAGGGCGCGCCATTACGTGTGACGTAGGCAAAAAGCTGCCTTTCACCCGGCGAGACCTCCCGTGCTGTTACTTTACACTCGCCCACACTCGTCACTCGCCGGATCGCCGCCTCGATTTCGGCTGGTTCAATACGGAACCCGCGCAACTTGATCTGCTGGTCCTTGCGACCCAGGAAATCCAGCGCGCCATCGGGCAACCACCGCGCGAGATCACCGGTCCTGTAGAGGCGACCCGTCGGGGTTTCGACAAAACGTTTCGCCGTCTGCTCCGGGGAGCCGATATATCCGCGCGCCAAGCCTGGGCCGCCGATGCAGATTTCTCCCAAGGCGCCGGCCTCCACCACTCGAAGGTCTTCGTCCAACAAGTAAACGGCAGTGTTAGCAATCGGCCGGCCAATGGGAATGCGCTCAGCATCCAAAGGTACCGAGGTAATTGGAAAGTACGTCGCAAATGTGGTCGTCTCCGTCGGCCCATACACGTGGATCAGCCGCTGCGGAGGCGCTCCACTATTTAGAAACGCTCGAGCGACCGAGGGATTCAAAACTTCGCCACCGACGAAGAGCGCGCGCAACCCGGCAAAGCCCGTGGGGATCTCTCTCGCGAGATGATGGAAAAGCGGCGTGGTGAGAAAGAGTGTGGTGACTTGTTTCTCCCGGAGTAAACGGACCAGCGATGCCGGTGAAAGCAAGGACTCCTTGTCGATGATCACAACGCGTCCACCATTGAGAAGCGCACCCCAAATCTCGAAGGTGGAGGCGTCGAATGCCGTGTTCGAAACATGGGCAATCGCATCGGTGGCGGAAAGATCGATGTAATCGGTATTGATGACCAGGCGCGCAATTCCCCGATGAAGGACGGAAACGCCTTTGGGTTTTCCGGTCGAACCAGACGTGAACATCACATAGGCGACGCGGTCACCTGCTGACGGTCCATCGATGTTGGAATCATCCAATGAGACAAGATTCAGACCATCGATATCCAGTAACGAAACCTCTTTTGGGATGAGTGCCGCAAAAGGCTGGCGCGTGATCACCGTCGCAGCGCCGGTGTCGGCAAGCATCAGAGCAAGGCGCGCCGCGGGATAGGCCGGATCGAGCGGAAGGTAAGCGCCACCCAACTTCAATATCGCCAGCGCCGCGACGATAAATTCCGCGGATCGTTCCATGCAAATCCCTACGCAGGAATCTGTAGCAACACCCGCGCTTTGAAGATGGCGCGCCAGGCGGTTCGCGCGGCGGTTGAGTTCATCGTAAGTGATGGTGCAATTTCCGTCTTCGACGGCTAGCGCCGTAGAATTCTCGGAAACACGAGCTTCAAATAGCCGGTGAATTCCGGATTCAGAAGGGAATGAGCGTGAGGCGCCCAGGCTGTCTGCGGGACGAAGTCCTTCTTTATTCGAGGCTTGCGGTCCCGAGTTGCTATGAGTAGCGGCTCCATTTTGCAATTCTCCACGCGCAGGGCTTGTTACTTGATTACTGATTGAAGTTGAACTCGATTCCGGCGAGGGCGTATTCACCGGGCTCGGGCTCGCGTCAGCTCTTTCAGCCACCGCAGATTTTAGGACGGGCAAATTGGATAACAATTCCCCCAGTCCGGCCTCCGGCTGCGCTATCGCAGCGCCCAGGAGCGCATGGTATAACTCGATCCAATGGCGTGTGGTTGCAGGCTCGAAAAGATCCGTATTAAACGTGCAAATGACGCGAAACTCACCGGGCGGCTGGTCGCAATTGAAGCCAAGATCAAATTGCGAAGTCGCCGGAGGATTGGCTTCCAGCCGGTGCTGAAGGCCGGCGAATTGCAGCGCGCTCAGGATCGGGTCGAGGTTGAAAGTAACCGGCATCAACGGAATGCGGCCCGGCACGCGCGGCATGACCAGCTTTTGCATGAGCCAGCCAAAAGTAACTCGCTGATGCTCGAAGGCCTCGAGGACGTGTGTCTGGCTCTGGCGGAGCAAGGCTGCAAAAGTTTGCTGCCTGTCCAGATCGGCGCGAACGGGGAGCATATTTACGCAATGGCCGATGAGATGATCACCTCCCGCCAGGTTTTGCCCTGCAGATGGAATGCCCACCACCAAATCACCCTGTCCGCTTAAGCGATAAAGTAACGCCTGGAACCCGGCGAAGAGCACGTTGAATAGTGTGGCACCCTGCTCTGCACCAAATTTCTGCAAGGCTTGAGCAAAACTGCCAGGAAACCGCATTTCCACGCTCGCTCCCCGAAAACTGCGACGCTCCGGACGCGGGCGATCACCAGGCAGATCAAGCACCGGGGGAAGCGCGCGATACTTGTCCAGCCAGTAGGCAGCATCCGCCGCGAATTCCGGAGTTTCACGCAGAGCCGTTTCCCAGCGCTGGTATTCGCCAAAGGGCACGGCGTCCGGCAATTCGTCAGTCCTCCCTTCGCGTCGCGCGGAATAGATCGTCGCCAGTTCGAGAATAAAGACATCACACGACCAGCCGTCGCAAACGAGGTGGTGGGCATTGAAAACAAGAGCGTGCTTCTCGGATTCAAGCCGGACCAGTTCCACGATGAGCAAAGGACCGTGCTCAAGATCGAAAACGCGCGTCGTGGTCGCAGCACGCAAATCTGCAAAACGAGCTTCGCGTTCCGCGGCAGGCACCGAAGAGAGATCTGTGAAACTAGTGACGCTGCGAGCTTCAGCTGAAGGCGATGAGATGCGCATCGTCTCACCCGACCGATCAAACGTGCTCCGAAGCGAATCGTGACGCTTGATGACTTTCGCGATGGCGGACTGCAGGATTTCGGCGTCCAGCGGGCCGTCCAGGAAGAGTGTCCAACTCACATCGCAAGCGGTATTGGCCATGGCACTCTGCTGGCAAAGGAGCCACACTTCCCGCTGCGATTCAGTGGTGGGAATTTTTTGAACCGCGGAATCCGCCGCTTCCAACTGATCGTGAACCCCAACCATTCCCACCTGGCCCGGTGCGCCACCCGCGAGGAAACCCGCTTCCCGAAGCTCGGCAACGGATTGCGCAAACGCTTTTGTTACTTGATCGATATGTTCCGCGGTGTGCGCCGTGGAAATGAAGCACGGACGGTTTTCCCAGATGTGCAGGCCGTGATGGCGCAGGAGCGCGTAGAAAAGGCCGGAGTACGCGAAATTAGCGCGCGTCTGCAGCAGCCAATTTGACGTGAAGCGATGCGCCTGGAAAGGCGTTCCAACGAGAGCGCCATTGATCCCATCGATCATGCGCGCGGCATTTCCGGCGAGGTTTTCCTGGAGAAGAGGACCGTCCGTTTTGAGTCGCTGGAGTACGGCGCGCGCCGCCGCAAGAGCGAGCGGGTGACGTACGAAAGTGCCCGCAAAAAAAGTCATCGATGCTCCCGGGAAGGAATCGTCACCAAAATCCCACGGACCACCGTCAAAGGCGTCCAGATATTCCGCACGGCCCGCGATGGCCCCAATGGGCAGCCCGCCGCCGATTACTTTGCCGTAAGTCGCTATATCCGCACTCACTCCAAAGTACGCCTGCGCGCCACCGGGATGGCAGCGAAAACCGCTGATGATTTCATCGAATATCAGCGCAATGCCGTGCTTCTGCGTGAGTTCGCGCAGCGCGTGCAGGAACTCACGCGGCTGGAGCTGCGGACGGCGGCTCTGCACTGGCTCGACAAGCACCGCTGCGATTTGGTCAGCCGACGCCGCAATCTGTTCCAGCGCGCGCGGATCGCCGTAGTCGAGGATCAGAACGTTGGCTAACGCTTCCGGCGGGATGCCCGGCGCGATCGGCACAGCTCCGTTGTTCCCAACACGCCCGAGCACTTCATCGGAAATGCCATGATAGCTTTCGCGGAAATAAACAATGCGTGGACGACCAGTAACCGTGCGAGCGATGCGAATCGCACCGGTGACCGCCTCCGACCCGGTGTTGCAGAAAGTCGCACGCTCCGAGCCCGTCAGTTCGCAGAGAAGGGTAGCGACTTCACCGGCCAGCGGCGAGGTCGGTCCGATTTCCATGCCGCGCGCGAGTTGGGAAGTAATCGCCTGGACGACAAAATCCGGTTGATGCCCAAACATCGCCGCGCCGAATGACAGTGTGAGATCGATCCACTCATTTCCATCGATGTCCCACAGATGGGGGCCCGCTGAACGATCCGCGACGATGGGATAGATAATCTCTTTCCAGGCCTGTTTAAAGCCCGCGACAGCGCGCGGATCGGCGAATTGGCGGCGATTTTCCCGAGCGTAGCGCTTTGAGCCCGCGGTGCGTGCGTTGTAGCGCGCAACAAAATCAGAAAGCCAGCGTTGTTGTGGCCCAGTAAGCGTGCCGGCCAGTTCGCGTTGCAATGGGCGAAACGGACCGTGGGCCGGTCGCGAGGGCTCTTCCGCTCGAGTGGAACTTCCAGTTACTTGTTTCAGGACTATGTCTTTGGCTGCAGGACCTGAAATCGGCTTGGTCGCAGCGATATAAGCAGCGAGTGACTCAAGAGTACTGAGATCCTTCAGCAACTGCCGGAGGGTGATCTTGAGACCAAACTTGCGAGACAACGAAACCGCGGTCTGGGAAAGAAAGAGCGAATCAAAGCCGAGTTCCAGCAGGCCCGTGCTGGCTGCCGCATTCTGCAAATCAATGCCAGAGAGCTCCGTGAGCACGCTCTTGAGCGCAGCCAGCACTTCCAGTTCCGGCGAAACCGGAACAGTTACTTGATCAAGTTTGGCGGTATCCTGCGAGATCGTTTTACTTTCCTCCACACGCCCGCGGCTCGCGCCGGCCAGTTCGGATGTCGTCTCGGACAGTGAAAGAGCCTCGGGAGAGATTGCGGGCTCATTGTCCGTCGCCGCCGTTGCCAAAGGCAACGGGACACCCACCGGCAAATCCGCAAAGTAACGCTGCCTCTCAAACGGATAAGTGGGAAGCGACACACGCCGGCGCGCTTCTCCGGCATGAATAAGGGACCAATCCAACGGCGCTCCCGCCAGCCATAGCCGGCCCAATGCCGCTGCGATCGACTGCTCTTCATCAGCATCTTCCGCGATGCTGTGGATGAATTCGTGCTCCGCCGTTTTATCGCCGTGCTGACGTGCGAGCTGAGATAGCGTTTGACCTGGTCCAGTTTCGAGAAAAGCGAATTTCGCATGACGCAAAAGCGTCCCGGCCGCATCCGAAAAGCGAACGGTCGCACGAAGATGATTGGCCCAATACTGTGGATCGGTCGCCTGGGTGGTAAGCCAATCCCCCGTAACACTGGATACCACCGGCATCGACGGCGCTTGCAAGCTCGCCGCGCGCACTGCTTCCGCAAAGGGCGCCACCACGGGCTCGACCATTGGAGAATGAAAGGCGTGCGAAGTCGAAAGACGGCGCGCCGCGACCGATCGCTCGTTAAACTTGGTTTCGAGCGCCTCCACGGCCTCAGCCGGTCCCGAGATCACGCATAGCTTTGGCGAATTAACTGCAGCAATGGCAAGGCGCTCGTCGCCGGCGATCAAGTCACGCGCCTCACTTTCCGCAATCCGCGCAGCCAGCATCACCCCGTGAGGCAATTCCTGCACAAGCCGTGCGCGCGTGGCGACCAGACGCGCGCCATCTTCGAGCGAAAACACGCCAGCGATGGTCGCAGCGACAAATTCACCGACGCTATGACCCAGCATCGCCGCCGGACGAATTCCCCGTGACAGCCATAACTTCGCGAGCGCATAGCTGACTGTATAGATAGCAGGCTGGGTCAGGCGGGTTTCACGCAGTTGTTCCGCGGCGCCTGCTTCCGTGGAAAACAAAATCTCCCGCAAATCCTGACCCAACAACGGACGAAGAATCTCCACGCACGCATTCAGCGCCTCGCGGAATGCCGGAAACGCTTTGTAAAGCTGAGCCCCCATGCGCGCGTATTGCGCTCCCTGCCCGGAAAAGAGAAAAGCCACCGGCGTATCCAAGCGAGATTCGACACGCTGGAGTTTTGGCGCGTCACGCAAAGCCGCGATGGCTTCGGCGTGGGTGCGTGCGACCACCGCGCTCCGATGCTGAAAGAGCTGACGCCCCGTTTGCAAAGTAAAGGCAGCGTCGCCGAGCGGCTGGCCGGGATTTTCTTCGAAATGATCGGCTAATTCCCGGGCACGGGCTTCGAGCGCGGAAGCGGTCTTGGCCGACAAAACTAGTATTTCATACGGACGCGATTCCGGCTGCCTCGCAGGGCGCGCATCGACAGGCGCTTCCTCTAAAACGATGTGCGCATTGGTACCGCCAACGCCAAAGGAACTAACCCCGGCGCGCCGCGGAGTCGAACTGCGCGTCCAAGAGCGCAGCGTGGCATTGAGAAAGAACGGGCTTTCCTCGAGATGCAGAGCAGGATTGGGATTCTCGCAGTGCAGCGTGGGCGGCAATTGCCCATGACGAAAGGCCAGAGCCGTTTTGATCAGGCTGGCAATGCCAGAGGCCGCATCACAGTGGCCGATGTTTCCCTTCACCGAACCGACGGCACAGGATTGCTTCGCCACGCCCGTTACTTGAAACACCTGGCTCAGCCCGGCAATCTCGATGGGATCACCCAGCGGCGTCGCCGTGCCGTGCGCTTCGATATAAGAGATCGTCTCGGGTGAAAATCCAGCGACCGCCTGCGCCAGCGCGATCACTTCCGTATGGCCGTCAATGCTGGGCGCCGCGAAACTCACTTTCTGCCCACCGTCATTATTCAACGCATGGCCTTTGATCACCGCATAGATTTGATCTCCATCGGCCATGGCATCATCGAGCCGTTTCAATGCCACCACGCCGGCGCCGCTGGAAAAGATGGTCCCATCGGCCGCCGCATCGAAGGGCCGGCACTCCCCGGCGGCGGAGGTCATTCCTCCTTCCTGGTAAAAGTAACCGCGCTCCTGCGGAAAAGTAAGTGAAACGCCACCCGCGAGCGCCACATCGCACTGGTGGTCGCGCAGGTTTTGACAAGCAACACAAACCGCCACCAGCGAGGAAGAGCAAGCCGTCTGGATATTCAGCGCCGGCCCGCGCAGGTTCAGCTTGTAAGCCAGCCGGGTCGTGAGGAAATCTTTCTCATTCGCGACAACGGCATTGACGATGCCAACCGCGTCGAGCAAATCCCGGCGCTTCGCGACAAAAAACGGGAAATACGTGTTGTTGCTCATCCCCGCAAAGACGCCGATGAGCCCCGAAAACCGCGCCGGATCGCACCCGGCATCTTCCAGCGCCTCCCAAGCCACTTCCAGAAAAACGCGATGCTGCGGATCCATGACCTCCGCCTCCCGCGGCGAAATGCCGAAAAAACCGCGATCAAACCATTCCGGCTTCTCTACCAGCCCACGAGCAGCGACGAACCCGGGAATCGCCCGCAACTGCTTCGGGTCGTAACCAGCCTGGGAAAGCTGTGCATCCGTAAAGCGCGTGATGCAATCCTTCCCCTGCACCAGATTCCGCCAAAATTCATCCGTATTTCGGGCATTGGGAAACCGCCCGGCAAGGCCAACAATGGCGATGCCGTCCCGGGTTTCGTCACCGTCGAAACCGGATGCTTGTGGGGCTGGGTTACTCACCGTTTTGATAGTAGCCGCTGGCGTGCCAAAGCGGCTCGCTGTTTGGCGGCCCGCTCCTGCGCTGCAGAAGCCGGCTGGGCCGGAGCTCCGCTCTCGGCAAACTGCGCCTGCGAGCGGATCGTGGGATGCCGAAAAAGTGTGACCACACGGAGGTTCGGTCCGAGCACTGGGAGAAGCTCCGCATGCAAGCGCAAGAGGAGCAGCGAGCTGCCGCCCAGATCGAAAAAGTTGTCGTCAATTCCCGTGGCTTTCAACGCCAGCACCCGTTGCCATACCGAGGCAATCCTTTGTTCCAGCGGTGTGCGCGGAGCGACATAGCCCTGGCGCAGCTCCGGATGATCCAGCGCAGGCAGGGGAAGGGCACGATAGTCGAGCTTGCCATTGGGGGTGAGCGGAAGGGACGCCAGCCATACGAAAGCCGAAGGCACCATGTGTGCAGGCAGCATATGCTGAAGTGCCTCTCGCAGTTGCACTTCCGTCACGGACTCCTCTCCCGTAAAATACCCCACAAGCATCGGCTCACCACTGGGCGCCGGACGGGCCAGCACCGCGCATTGTCGAACTCCTGGCTGTCGGCGCAGAGCTATTTCGATTTCCCCAGGTTCGATGCGATGGCCGCGAATTTTGATCTGCCGATCCAGCCGGCCCAGATACTCGATGGAGCCGTCGGGAAGCCACCGGACACGATCCCCCGTTTTGTACAACCGCCCCATGGGAGTTTCGATGAAGCGCTGCGCCGTCAACTCGGGCTGATTCAGGTACCCCAGCGCCACGCCGGGGCCGCCGATGTACAGTTCGCCCTCAGCGGCAGGCTGAAGGTCGGCATCGAGAATAAAGGCATCGGTATTGGCGATCGGACGCCCAATGGGAACGCACTCTCCCTCCAGTCTCTCCATGGGATGACAAACGGCGAAGGTGGTCGTTTCAGTGGGACCGTACCCATTGATCAACTTGCCGGGCCGGCCATTTTCGAGGACACGCCTGATGCTCGCGGCGTCCGCCGCTTCACCGCCAAACACGAGCGCTCGCAAGCTGGCAAACATCCCAGGCGTTTCTTGGACTAGCCGATTGAAAAGCGATGTCGTGAGCCAGAGAAAAGTGATGCTATTCTCCGCTAAATGCGTAGCCAGTGCCGTCGGGGAAAGGACCGTCTCCGTGGGAGTCACGACCAGGCTCGCGCCGTTGAGAAGCGGTCCCCAAATCTCCAGCGTGGAAGCGTCGAAGGACAAATTCGAGTGAAAGGCCACTACGTCGTCCGGCTGGATCGAAATGTAGTCCGTTTCACACACCAGCCGCGCAATGGCCCGGTGCGGCACCACAACGCCCTTTGGTTCCCCCGTCGAGCCCGACGTATAAAGAACGTACGTGGGCTGCAACCCCTTGGATGTTGGGAGTTGGCCGTTGAGAGTTGAGAGTTTCCGCCCCTCCAGTTTCTCCACCTTCCCCTCGTTCCACAAAAATCGGCAATCCCTCTTCCGCAAAGCCTGTCTCCCCTCGGGTTCTTCCGGATCGATCGGCACATAAGCGCCACCCGCCTTCAAAATTCCGAGCACACCTGCCACAAATCCCGCAGACCGTACTGCACGAATCCCCACCCCGTCTCCCTCTTCCACTCCAACCTCAACCAGCGAACGGGCGATGGAGCTAGCCTCTTCATCCAGCCGGCGATACGACCAACGTTCACTACCGTCCACCACCGCGACCGCTTCCGGTGCTCGCTGCACCCATTGCGCAAATATCTCAGGCAGAGTGTGATCCGCAGGATAAGAGGTTACTTTCCCGCGGCTCCAAGCGAGCCACGTTCCGGTGAGATCAAGCCCGTTGGTAGAATCCGGCGACATGAGTAGTACTTCAGCGGCAGGCTTTTGGCGGGACCTGACGATCCGCGGCAACCAGCCAGCGATCGCCTGCAATGTAGGGAAGAGTCGGGAAACAGCAACGGGCGTTCTCGATGGCAGGCTCCCTGGGCAGAGGCTCCGCTAACTGAGCTTTGCCTGGTCACGAGGCATCCGTTGCGCTTCGACGAAGGGCTGGATCGAACCGAATTCCGCGATCTCCCTGCCGAAATTCGTGCTCATGAAAGCAGCGTCTGGAATCATGCCTACTCGGCCGAGGTCCAGGCGATCCGCATCCCAGCATGTGCCAATCGTGGGATCATCGTGATGGTCAGCGTCGGTGTGCCAGACGCAAGCGTAGCGCAGAAGCTCAAAGTGCTCGTCGGAAAGCGAGAAGGCCGTTCCACGCAAGGCGGCGGCATACTCGGCACCACGCGCACCGTGCCCGTCGTCCCAGCCGTCATGTTCGCGGCGGCTGTCGTGAAAAACGGCAAAGAGTCGCACGATCACTGGATCAGCACCCGTTCGAGATGCGAGCAACAATCCGTTGCGCTCCACGCGCCGCCAGTGATCCGGACCATGGATGGAATACTCCTGGGTGTGAAATTGGTTAGTTACGAGCTGCCAGAGGCGGAAGAAATCGATATCCACGGGGTGAAAGTGTCGAAAAGAAAATAGACCACAGATCGCGGGAACTTCACGAATTTTGGGAACCCCATTCCAGGCCTCATTCCCCCGGGGAAAAAGCGTTACTTGAGCGATCTCTCTTCCAAATGCCGAACGCCCGGCGCCCGTCAGTGCTTCGGCTTCAATGTCTCATTGAAGAAATCGCGAATCCACGGGACCACCTCTTTCGAATCGAAATGCTCGCCGTGGCCCCCGCCTTTAATCACGTGAATGGTCGATTTCACCCCGGCCTTTTGCAAAGTGCCATAGAGTTCCCAACTCTGTCCCACAGGGATGACGTGGTCGTCGTCACCGTGCACAATGAGAAAAGGCGGATCGTCCGGCGTAACATAGACGACCGGGCTGGCGGCTCGGGCCTTCTCCACGTTCTCCTGGACGGCTCCGCCGATCAATTGCGAAGCCGAAGAGCCGGGATCATCATGTTGTACGGTGCTCTGAGCATCCGCTTGGGCGGAAAGCGTCAAGAGATCGGAGGGTCCAATAAAATCGCACACTGCCTGGACGCGTGAAGAGACCGCCGGATTCTCGGGGTTCCCTTCCAGTTCCTTGACGCCACCTGATACCCCCAAAAGCGCCGCGAGATGGCCGCCGGCGGAACTGCCCCAAACTCCGATGTGATCGGGATCAAATCCATACTCCCCGGCCTTCGATCGGAGAAAGCGGATGGCCGCTTTGCAATCCTCGATCTGCGCAGGAAAGTGGGCCTCCCCGCTTGGCCGATAATTGATGCTGGCGCTGGCAAAACCCTCTTTGAGCAGCCAGAGCGCTTTGTCCTCTGCCTTATCTCCCCCGCGCCAGGCGCCACCGTGAATCCAAACGATCAGCGGCGGTTTCGCGTCCCCCTTTTTCTCCGGCACATACACATCCAGACTGCGGGAATGTCCACCACCAGACACGTATTCTACATCCCGCCAGACCTTGGGTTCCGGAGACGGCGATTGCCCTCGGGCCGTTCCAAAGGAAACGGTCAGCGTCAAAAGCAAGAGCAAAAGCGTGGGTGAAGACGTCATTTCAGTAATGACAACCGCGTAGAACGGCGGATTAGCATATACATAAAGGTAATTTTTTGAATATGCGCCACTTGCAAATTCTCCCCGCTTGTGGGGAGGGACGTCGAAATCATTTCGGAAGAAACCGGGGGATGCGGGTGGGCTTTTTTCGTCTAGCGTGAAAATGACCGCGCTTGAACAGTTTCTGGAAAAGGCGCAAGAGAGCCTAAATGGAGGGACCTTCGCCAAGGTGACACTCAGCCAGCCGCGGGAGAAATCGTCTGCCTTGCGCAACGTGTATGGACGCGAGATCACCATCCGCGAGGGCGAGCGCTTGTCGCTGGTCTGGCACTATGCGACGCGCGATGTGACGAAGAATTTCGCGTTCGAGGAAGGGATCGCGCAGGTGCGCCAATTATTGAATGCTGACTTCGAGCGAGCGCGGCTGTTCACGACGGAAGGAGATTGGGATCTGCGGTTGCGGGCGAGCGGAGAAACGAAGATCGAGAGACGGAAGGCCACGTTCACGATTGCACCCGAGCCAGTCCATGATCATGCAAAGACAGCGGCGTTCGGCGGCGCCGGCGCGCCATTTCTGCG
>OUNM011372394.1_pt1 | contig 18538 bp, 11 predicted proteins | sample 1769961 | NCBI WGS metagenome assembly OUNM01 (sample SAMEA3914820, study PRJEB12502) | metagenome | biome: forest; material: soil | place: USA | collected 2012-03-12 | depth 0.3 m
CGCCGATACCTCGGTGTTCATGCAGATCCTGCAATCGGACCTGTTCAAGGATTTCCCCAGCCTGCGCCTGGTCATTCCGCACGGCGGCGGCGCTGTACCCTATCACTGGGGCCGCTACCGCGGCATGTCGCTGGAAATCGCCAAGCGGCCGCTGGAAGGCCTGCTCGACAACATCTTCTTCGACACCTGCGTCTACCATCGCCCGGGCATCGAGCTGCTGACCAAGGTCATTCCGGCCGACAACGTCCTGTTCGGCTCGGAAATGATCGGCGCGGTGCGCGGCAAGGATCCGAACACCGGCGACTATTTCGACGATACGAAGAAATATGTCGACGCCATCGTCACCTTGACCGAAGCCGACAAGGCGAAGATCTATGAAGGCAATGCCCGCCGCGTCTATCCGCGGCTCGATAAGCGCATAAAGGCGCAAGGCAAGTAGGAGGAAACCATGACCCAACGTTTGAACGGTGTCGTCCGTGCCTGGGAGCAGGGCCGCCCGGCCTTTGCCGCTTTTTCGCAACTCGACCGCCGCGCCGCCATCGAATTCTCGACCTCGCCCTATGATGCCATCATCTACGAGATGGAACATAATCCTTGGGACATCAACGGCCTGTCGGACAATCTTCAGTACCTGTTGAGCCGCAAGCAGATCCTCGATGCCGGGACCTTGGCGCCGACGGTGACGCCGATCTGCCGCATCCCGCCAAACGGCAATGAAATGGACCAGGCCTTTGCCAAGCAGGCCCTGGATCGCGGCGTCTACGGCATCGTCTGGCCGCACATCACCAATGTCGCCGAAGCGCGCAATGCCGTTTCGGCCTGCCGCTATCCGCGTCCGGAGACCGCGCCCTTCCATCAGCCGGCGGGCATCCGAGGCGATGCGCCGACGGCCGCCTGCCGCTATTGGGGCCTCGGCAATCAGGAATACTATAAGCGCGCCGACGTCTGGCCGCTCAATCCGGATGGCGAAATCCTGGTCTTCCTGATGATCGAGTCGGTCGCCGGCATGAACAACCTCGACGAGATCCTGCGCGAAGTGCCGGGCATCGGCTGCGTGCTGATCGGCGAGGGCGACCTGTCGCAGAACCTCGGCTTCCCGCGTGAGTACGACCACCCCGTCGTCCACGAGGCGATGGCGAAGATTGTCGCCACCTGCAAACAGCACGGCGTTCCGGTCGGCCATCCCCACGTCACCACCAAGAATGTCGAGCGTGTGCTCGAGGAAGGCTATTCTTTCCTGATGTCGGCGCCGGTGCGCACCTTCAAGGCGATCGACATGGCCCGCGAAATCGTCGGCGCCAAGATCGAAGGCAGCGGGCCGGGCGCCGCCTACTGACCCCTGAAGACCACCTTTCGGTCGCTGCGTACCCACAATTACAGATTATGGGCCAGCGGGGCGATCGTCTCGAACGTCGGCACCTGAATGCAACGCACGGCGCAGGACCGGCTGGTGCTGACCGAATTGACGCATCACGACGCCACCGCCGTCGGCATCGTCATGGCGCTGCAGTTCGGCCCCCAGGCCATGCTGTTGCCGGTGACAGGCTATGCCGCTGACCGTTTCGATCGCCGCCGGTTGCTGATGGCGACCCAGGGCGCCATGGGCCTGCTGGCGGTGGGGCTGGGCCTTTTGACGGTGTTGCATCGGGTTCAGCTTTGGCATGTCTATGTCTTCGCCCTGCTGCTCGGCATTGCCTCGGCCTTCGACATCCCTGTGCGCCATACCTTCGTGTCGGACATGGTGCCGGCCGAGGATATGGCGAACGCCGTGGCGCTGAACTCGGCGTCCTTCAATGCTGCGCGTCTGGTCGGTCCGGCGATGGCCGGTCTGGTCATCGCCGTCGTCGGCACAGGCTGGGCCCTTCTGGCCAACGGCTTGTCCTTTGCCGGCGTGCTGCTGTCGCTGGTCTTTTTGCGCACGGCGGAGATTCGCCTACGGCCGCCAAGGGCCGGCGCCGGCGTGAGATTTATCGAGGGTGTTCGTGGCATAGCCGGGCGCCCCGACCTGCGCGCCATTGTGCTGATGTATTTCCTGATCGGCACGTTCGGCATGAACTATCCGATCTTCATTTCGACCATGGCTGTGACGGTGTTTCACAAGGGCGCCGGCCAGTTCGGCATCCTGACTGTGCAAATCAGCGCCGCACCGAGCGATTTTTGGCGGATTTGTGCTGTCGGTGGTAACGGAGGACAGACTTTGTCGTCGACATGCAGCGGCATGGCCGCCGTCCTTCTCCGTACAGAAAATCCAGGCTGGCACCAGATTGTTTACAAGCAAGGCCGGCCCAACGCGATCGGCATTGATCATGGCGCTGCCTTGGCGATCTGGGAGGAATTCTGGATCGACGAAGGTGGGTTTTTGTGTTCGATCAACGAACCAGGGTCACCAGGGGCCCGCCCGTGATAAGCCCAATTCATCGATCAGCCGGGAGGAGGGCACCAGTATGATAGCCGATCTCTTCCCCACCGTGCTCATCGGACACGGCATCCACGCAAACCCCAAAGCCCACGGGTGCGGCCTCGGATAATAAAATTTCTGAAGCAGTTGAGACGCCACTTCTGGATAGACTTGAGGCGGACTTTGAGTACCGTAGGCGCACCCGTGGGTTTGAATCGGCCCGAACTACGCCGCGTGCTCGATGATATGCTTCGTCAAGGTGACACCCTGGTCGTCTGGAAGTTGGATCGCCTGGCGCGGTCGTTACGGAAGCTGATCACCACGGCCGAAGACCTCGAAAGGCGCGGCGTCGGGTTTCCAATTCAATCGTGTTGAGTTTGTAGCGCGCCAGATTGTTGTGAAACGCCTGCATCGAGGTGCACGGCGCGAATATGAGGTCAAGGGCGGCCTGGCCGGCCTCCACTTCAGAGCATTGGAGGCGGCCTTAGGGTCAGCTAGGGCGTGCGTCTATACAGGATGACCCGTGTATACGACGTAGGTGGCACCGGGCTTTACCGTCAGGGTGTGTACAGACGGAGGAAGCTCCCTCTGCCCCGAGAGTTCGCGGATCGGATGATCGTGCGCCGGCAGAGCCAGCTCGAAGGTCTTGTCTGCGCTTGCATTGATAGCGACGATGTAAGGGCCGTAGCGCAGTTCATAATAGTCCGCCCGCCCGGCATAGGGATTGTCCTGGCCGCTCTCATACGTGCTGCCTTCCGGAAGCTTGGCGACGGGCAGCTTTTCAGCGGCTTGGGCCTGGGTAATGGTTTCGTCTCCCGGCAGCTTGACGCTAAACCGGAAGCCGTTGATGTGGGGGTTGTTAGGACGGATAAAGGTTTCGCCGTCCGGTGTGAACTCTTCCCGCTCGTACACAGTCGCGGCGCGGTCGGTCGTCGACGTGATCAGATGCGCGCGGCCGAGATGATTGACGCCGTAATTGGCCCGCCAATAGAGCTCCGCATAAAAGATGTCCTTGCCGTTCTTCACGGCGACGACCCCGTCTTCCGGGTCAGCAAAGACCGTGTCGGGGCTGCTCGCGGACATCGGCAGTTTGTAGGGTTGAGGCGCCATCGCCTTCAGCGCATGGTAGTCGTCGACCGTATCGAGGAGGCCAATCGTCTGGCGAATGCCTGGAACCTTGACTGCGGCGGCCACGCTGGAGAAGAACTGATTGTCGTCGACCATCTGCTGGGCATAGCCGACCAGGCGCGGGTCTTTCGTCAGCACGGCCATCGACAAGGCGGAGGAATCCCAACTGGTTCGCTGCAGATAGAGGACGTCGCCTGGGAAATAGTGGTCGCGCCAGCCGATCTCGCCCTCGAGCCGCATGCTGCGGTAGCCGTCGGCATCATATTGCGGGAAACGGAAGTTGGCGCGTGCCTCGGCAATCTTGATCATCTGGGCGCGGACTTTTGCATCCCCCGGGACGTCCGGGTTGGGTTTGGAAGCGACATACATGCTGTCGAGCCAGTCCAGCACTTCGCCGTATCCGCCGACGAACCCGAGCTCCTTTGTCAAGCCGCCCCTGGTGACGATACGGTAGCCTTTAGGCAGTTGGGAACTCGCGTCGGCTTCGTTCATCCTGTAGGTCGGCCGCCCCTCCGCGTTGTGGCTGCCTGTCCACTCTTGCAGGCCGACCGACTCGTAGAAGAACGGAAGCAGAGTTTCGCGTGCATCCGCCAGCGGGCTTTCGATCGCGATCAGCCCCTCATTGTCGTACCAGATGCCGTAGGTATCCTTGATCATGCTCTGGTTGGAATAGAGGCGGCGATTCTGAATATTGATGTCGCGGGAAGCCTTGAAGATCTCGGCATAGGCTTCGCGTCGCCTTATCTGATGGCCGGCGCCATCAGGGATCGTTTCGTCGAGCCGCTCGCCTATCCGCGGGGCGACGATTTTGAGAGCTTCACCGCAAAGCCCGAAGCCGAACCAACCGGTGTTCGGCGTGGCTGGGTCGTTCAGGGCGATCTTCGGATTGGCCTTGAAGGCGCGGTAAAACGCGTCAATGCCATCGACGATGACGTCGAGGCTGCGGGACGCCTGATAGCCCTTTGACCATCTGATCTGGTAGGCGCGGGCGAGGAAGTTGATTTCGAGCTGGCTCGGTGCCTTGTCCTGCCCCCACAGGACGCCGACTTCCTTGTCGACGCGGCTTTTCACGTCGTTCAGGACATTCGAGCCGTCGCCGGGGCGAACCGGCGCCGGCGTCGCGTGGCCATCGTCCGGCAGATCGGGAACGAAGGGATCGGTTTGTGAGAAGAGTTCATAGATCGGCCGCGCGGGCGTCGTCATGGGTTTCTGATAGGTCGCAAAATCATTGCCGTACCACCAGAAGGGGCCGGTCGCCTCGATGCGGCATTGGAGGACCGATTTGCCCCTGGTCAGCGCGACGGGGAGCGGCTCGGTGGTGGTGATGAAACGGCCGGGGGCGGGCTTGGCGTGGGTGCCCTCATCGAGCAGTGGGACGTCGCCGATCTGCCGGTAGCCGACTTGCTTGCCGTCGCAGAACAGGGTCTGTCGATTGTCCGTCTCGTCCTCGCCCCACTGGCGGATCGACACATAGTTCGGGCGCTCGGGATCGATCTTTATGGAGAAAGCGACGTTTCCGCCTTTCCAGTTGCCGGGGCCAAGAGGAAGCAGCCGGCGCGCGGTTTTATCCGATGGTCCCTCGATGATGTCGCTATGGTCAGCGGTGACGCCGTGAGCGGCTTCGGAGGCTTTGTCCCCGAACACGATGCGATCGGTGATACCTTGGACTTGGGCCTGGGCTGGGAGCGCCATACCTGCAACGGCTGTTGGCAGCAGGGAGGCTGTAACGAAAAGGATGTTTAAGCGCATGGACATCGGAGAGCCTTGGGGTCGAGTATAGCCGCAGGATTGTGTTCGGAAAAAAGCGGCCCGAACCGAGATTCGGGCCACCAAGTCGACGGGGACGAGAATTAGAAGCTGTGGTCTACTGTGAGGAAGATAGAGCGTGGGGCGTTGGTCTGTATCTGCACGAGCGAGTTCGGGTATTGCGAGATGTACTGGTCGAGCGTCATGCCCGAAGGCAGGTTCGGGGCCGGGTTGGAGATGGCCGTGACATTGCGGTTGTTGAACAGGTTGTTGATGTTCAGGCTCATCGTGGTGTCCTTGATGCCGGTATAGGCAATGCCGGTGTCCCACAGAACATTCGCGGGCAGCCAACTGGTGTGCAGGTTTGTCACCGGGCGCCGGCCGATGTAGCGGTCGCGGACGTACCCATTGAAGTCGCCGAAGGTGAAGTTCAGGCTGGTATTGGCGACGACCTTGGGCTCGAGCGCCACGAGGCCCCCGGTATAGGTGACGAAGTCGTCCGACGGGCCGTTGGCGCCGAGATTCCAGGTCGCCAGGCTGATCGACTGGCCGTTTTGCAGGGTCAGGTTTTCCGTCGCCGTCAGCCAGCGGAGCGGGTGGGCGCTGGCGAACATTTCCAGCCCGTAGGTCCGCAAATGGCTGTAGGCCGAGGGCGTATAATAACGCGTGATGCCGTCCGTCTCGAAGCCTTGGCTCTGGACGCTGATATTGTTCAGATCGACATAGAACAGGACCGGATTGAACGAGAAGATGCGGTCCTTGTGCGTGAAACCGGTTTCCCACTGCTGGATTTGCGGCAGGATGCCGATGTTGAGATTCTGGGCGGCGAAAGTCGAGTCGAACTGGGTCGCCTTGCCGTCGATACCCTTCACCCCGTGGGTATAGCGCGCGTACATGCCGTTGTGACTATCGAACGTGTAGTTTACGGCGCCGGTAAACTGCCAGAAATGGACGTTGCGCGTGGCGGTGAAATCACTGGCGCTGGAATAGGCGTAGTACACATTGTCATAGACGGTCAGCGGGTTGCCGTCGACGCCGCCGAAGGCCAGGTTGCTGGCGTTCGGGTTGACGACCCAGCGCACGTTTTCGGTCTTCAGGGTCACGGTGGAGTAGCGCACGCCGGTGTCGAACAGCCAGTGCGAGTCCGGCTTCCAGGTGAAGCCGGCGAAAGGCGAGAATTCCGTATAGTGCGGGCGATCGAACACGTCGGAAACACCCCGGCCGCCGAAGCCGGTCAAGTCCGTCAGCTGGTAGACCTTGCCAGTGGCCTTATCGGTGAACGTGACCTGAAGCAGCGAGGGATAGTTTTCCAGCGGCATGACCGCGCGGCCGGCGGACATCAGCATGCGGCTCTGCTTGGCGTCCGAATAATAGAAGCCACCGGTGAAAGTGAAGTGGTCGGTCTGCTTCGAGGCGACGAAGTTGTCGATGAAATCCTTGGTCGCATAGTTGGCATAGTCCGCGGTCGCCTGCATCACCATGTTGTTGGCATTGACGGGCGAATTAGATGTGATGTTCGAGCCGGGGAGGCCGTCATAGGTCGCACAGTAGGTGTTGCTGCCGCAGGCCGTGCCGGTGACCACGTTCGTGCCGAAAATATTGGACCCGGTCGTGGTTCGATTGACCGAAGCGGCCAGTGTGCCGTTCATGTAGAAGTTGTAGGTGCCCGGTCGGCTGGAAATGCCGTCCAGCGCGGTGCCGAGGTTTGTGTAAACGGTGGCATTGGTCAGCGACAGATAGCCGATCGTATCGACCTCGTTGATCTTTTCCTGGTCGTGCTGGAAGCGCAGGTTATTCGTGAGCGTCCAGCCGTTATGGAAGTCATGATCCCACTGCAGTTGAATCGAATGGACGAAGTTGTGGTACTGCGAAGAGGGATTGAAGGTCACCGATTGGCCGTTACCTAGCGAAATCTGGTCAGCGCCCGTATAGATCGGGTAGAAGTTGGCATCCTGGTTGAACCCGGTGTCGTAGACCGGATTGTTCCAGCCGTGGGCCAGGGGCTTGAAGGCATCCAGCGTGCCGTTCTGGTCGTCCAGATCCTTGACGCGCAACGTGAGCGTACCCGATCCCCAGGTCGTGTCATACTTGTGGCTCAGCGTGGCCTTGAGCTGCCCGCCGCTGTTCAGGGGGTAGGGCATGTAGCGATAACCGGTGTCCCGTCGATAGAAGCCGCCGATGGACGCCGCCCATTTTCCGTCTTTCGATTCCCAGCCATAGTAGCCGTCGGTGCGCCAATAGGGGAGGTTGTTGCCTTCGATGCCGCCGCGGATCTGGATTTCGCCGCCCTGGGCGCTGTAGCCGTCCTTGGAGATGTAGTTGAAATCGCCCCCCGGCGCGTTCGGACCGGTGACGGCTGCGGAGCCGCCCCGCACGGCTTCAACGCGGCGAGTGTTCAGGTCGGAGCGGAGGAAATTGTCGGGGTTGAAGTTGGAAAAGGTGTTCGCCGTCACCGGCAAACCGTCCTCCATCATGGTCGTCCAGTAGTAGCCGACCGTGTTCGCCCCGGTGCCGAAGGCCATGCCGCGGGTGTAGACCGTGTTGCGGGTCTCGCCAGCGTCGGTGACGACGACGACGCCGGGCACTTCGCTCAGGATGTCGGCGGTGCTGATCGGCATCAACTGCTTCATGCGCTTTTCGGTGACGGTCGTTTCCGCGACGGCAGCCTGGTCGACGCGCGTCTTGTGCATCACGCCCGTGACGATAACTTCCACCGTGTCGTCGGGCGATTTGTTGGCGCCCTTCGTGGGGGCGACAGCAGCGGAAGGTGTCGTTGCGGGCCGAGCCGTTGAAGTTTGCTGTGCGTGGGCGTTCGCGCTGACGGAAAGCCCGAGGGCAGCAACAAGCGTCAGCCATGAGGTTTGGGTGGTCGCGGCGCGGCCCCTGAATATCGTTCTCATCTGTATCTCCCTGATCCTGCGCCAATTCCCCATCGGAATCCCGCGCGGTCTTGATTGGCGTTTGATATCGATATCAATCATTCACTCTGATATCGATAACTTTTGCAAAATGACTCTTTTGTCAATATCGGGCGCGCCGAAAAGCGCCCGAAAGGACGGGATCGCGGCAAAAAAGCTACACGGACGGGCTGGGAATGTTTTGAAAAATAAGTAATATTATTTCAAATGTGCCTGATATCGATACCAATTTTCGCAATGCCGGCGACAATGCCGCTGTCCTCCGAACACGGGATCTATCGGTCATTTCGCGTTTGGTTCGCTGTTAATCTCTGGCTCGGCCATCGAGCGGGAACGGGGCGCGCGCGGAGTAAAGGCGTTGCCCGTATTTTGCGGCGAGATTTTCCGGTCTCAGTGTTTGCGACGCGTTTTCACGGGTGGGCAGTGTAGCGTCATCAAGCGGGATTGCGCCTGCGGGGTTCGCCGGAATCTCGATCGTGACCTCCTGCGATGTGCTGTCGCCGGATATGGTCCAGCCGAGTTTTGGAAGATGGCGCCGAAAGTCGGTACGTTCGACGGGCAGGGGCTGTTGTGGATCCGTCCAGAAGTGGCTGTGGGCATCATTCATAAAGGCGAGGACCAGTGGTCGAAGCCCCCAATGACAACTACCCGGCCCCGTATAATCGTCGACGAGACGCGGGTCGGTTTCCAGGTAACCCATGGTTAGCGTGCCGTCGCGCAGTACATTGCCGGCAATAAAGTAGCGCCATACGGCGTCCAGGGCGCGACGCGCGGTGCCCGCGGAAACGGGGCGGCGCTGTAAATGCGCCCCGCACAGGACCGCGGTCGGAATGCCCGTCCGATAGGCAATGCTGCGCCCCATGATCGGGACGCCGAGCGGCGAAATCAGGTGCTGGGTCAGGTCGGCCGACTGGGCAATCGCGCTCTGGATAAAGGCCGCGTCGAGATCCGGGTCGAGCAGGGATAGCCAGAACATGTCGTACGTTATGCCCCAGGCATTATAGAAATCGACGCCGTGCGGCGTATCAAAGAACCAGCCGGCTTCGAGATAGTTGTGCTTGAACTCCCAGTAGGTCGGGTAATCGGGGCGGCAGCGTTGCCCGGTACGCCAAAGAAAAGCGTCCACGACCGCCGGAAAGAGAATCCAGTTGTTGCGCCGGGTGATGGCGGCCATCGAGGCTTGTGCCAGCCAGTCGGACAGTTTCGTCTTGGCCGCGCCCTGCAGTTCGTCCCATACATACTCGCGCGAGAGCCATAGGGCGCGGGCGATGTCCGGCATCTCGACGAGTCTTTGATCGTCGGCATTCAGGTCGCCCCAGTAGCTCGGCGAAGCGACCTCGGTGCCAGCCAGGACGGCGGATCTCAGCATGTCAGCCAAGTCGCCTCGCGAAGCCGGTCCGAACGGGTCAAGGTGTTTGCCGAACAGGAGGGCTGCCAGCAAAGGGGCGGTTCGGGCGAAGCCCTCAAGTCCGGTTACGGTATAGCCCCGGATACTGGGGAGGCCGGGATAGTGCACGTGGCTGAAGTCCGCGGTCGCATGGTCCTTGAAGCCTTCAAGGAAATACAAGGCGAGCCCCGAATAACGCGCCAGGTCGTCCCGGCTGCCGTCAAGAAATGACTTGGACGCGGAAACATCCCTAGGCCCAGGCGTTTTCGAGAGCGGCCTGAACCGTGTGAAACCTTCGATTCCGGCCGTTATGGGGGGCTGCGGAACTGTCATATCCAAATCGTCCTGACAAGTGCATGTTGATATCGATATCAAATTATGCCAGTCTTCCGTTAATGACAAACAGTTGGTGCAGGGAACTGATGACAGACAATCGGGAATTGGCGGTGCATACGCGCGGGACCGCGGGGCGGGATCGCGCCGGCCGCATCACCCGACGCCATTTGCTGGAATCGGGTTTGGCTGTTGGTGGGGCGATGGCCTTGCCGGGGTTCGCCCGCGCGGATGCAGGCAATGCCTGGGAGGTGGTGTCGCCAGATGGGGCTCTGAAGGTGGTGCTCCGCAACGCGTCGCTTGTGACGACCTGGGAAATCACGAGAGACGAGACTGCGGTCCTGTCGCCTTCGCCGCTTGGTTTGGTCACGGCCGATGGTAGGGTCCTGGGGCGCTCGGCCCAGGTTATGGGCGTGTCGCGGCAGGACTTTGTGGGCCGGTGGACGCCTGTCTTCGGTATAGCGTCGGACTATAGTCAGGCGGCCCATGAGTTGACGCTGCACCTTCTCCAGGACCGCTATGCCTTTGACATTGTAGTGCGGGTTTACGATGTCGGCGCTGCCATGCGCTATCGCATTGTCTCGACTCCGGATGGTCGCGACCCGCGCCTTGCCGCCGAGCAGACCGGTTTCAATTTCAATACCCAATCCGTCTTTTACGCCAGCCGCGACGAAGGTGAAACCCGCGCGACCAGCGTTTTCGATTTCGGACCAGCGCCGGACCCCGCGCTCACGGCGAGCTCCGATCATCTGACCGCCGCAGACCTGCCGATTACGGTCGATCTGGCGAACGGCTATTTCGCCTTCATGGCGGAATCGGACCGCATTCATTACCCGCGTACGATGATCCGTGCGCGCGGTCAGATCCTTGAGACCTACCTGATGCATTTTCCCGCGCGGGCCACCGGCTGGGGCCAGCAGGACGTCACGCCGGAAGAGGCCCAGTTCACCATCGGCCTGGGCCAGCCGACACCTTGGCGCATAGTCATCGTGACGCACGGCGCGCCGGCGCTGATTGAAACCGCGGGGCTGATCCCGACCCTGGCGCGTCCCAGCGCGCTCGCCGACACCAGCTGGATACGGCCTGGGAGGGCGATCAGGGTCACCAAGTTCACGACCGAGCATACACTCTCGGTGATCGACTTCGCGGCCAAGCATAAGCTGGAATATGTCGAATTCGATGCGCATTGGTACGGCGACGGAACGGATGCCGGCGATGCGAGCGTACCGATCCCCGCCTTGGATATGGCCAGGATCGTTGAATATGGCCGGGCGCGGAATGTCCGGATCATTCTCTATCTCGATCGCGTCGCCATCAGCCGCGACCGGGATCGCTTGCTCGGCCTCTACCAAAAATGGGGAATTGCCGGCCTTAAACTCGGGTTCATGTGGGAAGGGCGGCAGAGCGACATCGACTTCATCTATGAAACCGTGAAAGCCTGCGGCGAACACCAATTGATCGTCGACCTGCATGATGATCTTCGCCCGGTCGGTTTGGAGCGGACCTTGCCGAACTATCTGGCGTTGGAAGGGGTTCGTGGCAACGAGCATTTCCCACCGGCCAGGCACAACGTCAACCTCGCCTTCACGCGTGCAATCGCGGGGCCGATCGACTACACGATCTGCTATGCGGCGCCGAGGAACCAGACCACCAACGCCCATCAGTTGGCCATGGCGGTGGTCTACTACAACCCACTGACCTTCCTGTACTGGTATGATAGCCCCGAGAAGTTCGCGGATAAACCCTGGCCCGACCTGGCCTGGTTTGACGAATGCCCAACGACCTGGGACGAGACGAAGTCGGTTGCCGGAAAACTCGGCGAGTTCGTGGCGGTCGCCCGGCGGCGCGGTAACCAATGGTTCCTGGGCGTTCTGACCAACGAACAGTCTCGCGACCTTGAACTCGACATTGGCTTTTTGGGCGCCGGGGCTTGGAAGGCGACGCGGTATGCCGACGGCGACGTGTCCAGTCCGGCGTGGCAAACCAAGGTAGTCATCACCAAGGAGGTGGTGACGAAGGACCGCGTCTTGAAGGTCTGCCTGAACCCTGCGGGGGGGCAGGCAGTCCAGTTTGATCGGAGTGCGACTTGAAGTGGGGGCTTGCGCTCGCCGCCGCAGTTGTGGCGCCGATGCCGGCCGGGATCTGGCATCCGGATCAGCACGACGGAACCTATGCCAATCCGGTCTTGAATGGGGATTATTCCGACCCGGACGTAATCCGGGTCGGAGATAATTTCTACCTGGTGTCCTCCTCCTTCGTGAACGCGCCGGGCCTGCCGGTTCTGCAGTCCAAGGATCTGGTCAATTGGACGCTGATTGGGCACGCGCTGCCCATTGTGTCGCCCCAGGCCCATTATGCGGTGCCGCGCCGCGGTGGTGGTGTATGGGCACCCAGCATCCGGTTCCACGGCGGCCGATATTATATCTACTATCCCGATCCGGATTTCGGGATTTTCGTAATTTCCGCGACGGATCCGGCTGGCCCTTGGTCGTCGCCTATCCTGGTCGACGACACCAAGGGCGCCATTGATCCCTGCCCATTCTGGGATGACAACGGCCAGGGCTATTTGGTGCATGCCTATGCCGGATCCCGGGCGGGTTTCTCAAACGTCATCACCTTGAAAAAGCTCAGCCCGGATGGCACGCGCATCGACGGCGCAGGGACCGACATCCTAAAGCCGGCGGAACTCCCCAAGGTCGCGACCTCGCAGGGCTTGATGCCGTGGTTCACGACGGAGGGGCCCAAGCTGTATAAGCGCAACGGTTATTATTATGTCTTCGCCCCGGCCGGTAGCGTCAAGGGCGGCTGGCAGGGCGTTTTCCGGTCGCGGTCGATCACCGGGCCTTACGAAGGCCGCGATGTAATGGACCAGGGGCATACGAGCTTCAACGGACCGCATCAGGGCGCCTGGGTCACGACGCCATCTGGGCAGGATTGGTTCATTCATTTCCAGGACACCGACACCTATGGCCGCCGCGTGCTGCTGGAGCCTATGAGCTGGGGCGCAGACGATTGGCCCGTGATCGGACACCGGCAGCCAGGCGAGGTGTTCGGCGAGCCGGTCGCGCGGCATAGCAAGCCGGATGTCCCGGCCCAGGCGGATAGGGTTCCGGCCTTCGACGATTCGTTCGTCGATGGCTACCACCTCGGATGGCAATGGAATTCCAACCCCGCGCGGGACTGGGTTGATACCGGCGTTAAAGGGATGCTGCGCCTCAACTCCGCATCCACCCCATCCAACCTGTGGGAAGCTGGCAATGTCCTTTCCCAAAAGCTGCCGGGGACGACCTTCAGCGTAACGGTTCACGTTCACCTGACCGCGAAGGCTATCGGTGAACGGGCAGGACTCGTCGTCTTGGGGCAGGACTATGCGTTTGTCGGCCTGGAGAACGCGCCGTCCGGAATCCGGCTCGTCGAGGCCGAAAGACAAGATGCGGCCGGTACGGGAGCTGAAAGGACGGTAGTTGGACCTGTTGTTCCGGAAGGCGAGATTTATCTCCGAGCCAGGTTCCGGCCCGTTACCGTCCGGCAGAGTCCACCCAATTTCCCCAACTACTGGCCGTCTATGCTCCGCTCATCCGAGGCTGAGATCACCTTCAGCTACAGCGACGACGGGCTTCATTTCGTGCAATTGGGCAGCAGCTTTACCGCTGTGCCTGGACGCTGGGTGGGGGCCCAGGTCGGCATTTTCGCCCAGGCCCCTTCCGGCTCACCGGCCTTCGTGTCGACGCGCGTCGGCCATGCGGATTTCGACGCTTTCAAAGGCGCAAATGAGTAAAATCGATCAAATTGTGGAGACACCGATAATGGCCCCCAGATCCAGAAATATGGATGGTTCGGCGTCCGTAACGATTCATGATGTCGCGCGTCATGCCGGCGTATCCTCGATGACGGTATCTCGTGTCATCAACCGGAATGTCAATGTACGTGGGCCTCTGCGTGAACGCGTCCTGGCCTCGATTGCCGCGCTGAACTACACTATGAACATGGCCGCTCACTCGACGCGGTCGGGACGTGTCAGCGCACGCATCGGCATCCTATATTCCAACCCTTCGGCAGCCTATCTGAACGAAGTCATGCTTGGGGGACTGGAGCAGTCCGCCAAATCGGGCGTCACCCTGCTGCTCGAAAAGTGCGCCGGCCTGCAATCGCAAAAGCAGGCCATGAAACGTTTGTTGGAGCAGGGGGTCGAGGGCGTCATCCTGCCGCCACCACTTTGCGATTCGCAACCCACCGTCGACATGTTGAAACGAGCGGGCATTCCCGTCTTGGCCTTGGCGACGGCCGCGCCGCTGGCAGATGTTTCCGCCGTCCGGATCGACGACTTTCAGGGCGCTTTGGCTATGGTTCGCCATCTGATAAAACTCGGCCATAAGCGAATCGGGTTCATCAAGGGTGACCCGCAGCATACGCCGACCCAGCTGCGCTATCTCGGTTTCGTCAAGGCCATGGCTGATGCGAATCTGCCAATCGAGGACGCCCTCGTCGTGGAGGGATTGTTCACGTTCGAATCGGGCCTGAAGGCCGCGGAAATTCTTTTGAAGCGTGGGGACCGACCCTCCGCCATCTTTGCGTCCAATGACGACATGGCCGCGGCGGTCATCGCCTTGGCTCACGGTCTTCAAATAAATATACCTGGAGACATTAGCATCTGCGGCTTCGACGACACGCCGGTGGCGACCACGATGTGGCCTCAGATTACCACGATCCATCAGCCCATTATCGCCATGGGGCGTGCCGCCGTTTCGACGATCGCTGAAAAAGTAAGGGAGTCGCGGGGAGGAAGAGACGCCATGCCCCGCCATCAATTGATGAAGTTCACGCTCGTTGAGCGCGCTTCGACCGGGCCCGCACCAACTGCGGAGTGACGTCTTCCGACCCAATCGCGCCGCAGGGCAGCCATTGCGCTGCTAAAAGCATTGCCTATACTGTTCGCAAACACTTGGAGTCGAACAGTGCCCCGTAAGGCAGCGCAAGCGGCAAAGGCTGAAAGCAGTGTGGTGACCATTTATGACGTCGCGAAGCACGCTGGCGTCTCGGCTATGACTGTGTCGCGCGTCATCAACAAGAACGTCAATGTCCGCGAACCGCTGCGCGAACGGGTGATGGCGTCGATCAAGGCGCTGAACTACTCCATGAATATGGCGGCGAAGGCGACGCGCGCCGGGGTGGGCGGGCTGCGGATTGGAATTCTGTATTCCAATCCATCGGCGTCGTTCCTCAATGAAATCCTGGTCGGCAGCCTGGAAGAGGCCTCTCGCCTTGGTGGGCAACTCCTTCTGGAAAAATGCTCGGGCCTGCCATCGCAGAAGACGGCGATGAAGCGGCTGATGGACCAGGGGATCGACGGGGTGATTCTGCCGCCGCCGCTTTGTGATTCCGAACCGACCATTCACATGTTGACGAAGGCGGGCATTCCCGTCCTGGCGCTGGCGACGGGCGCACCGCTTCGGAACGTATCCGCCGTGCACATCGACGACTACCAGGGTGCACTTGCCATGACGCGTCATCTCATTCGGCTGGGGCACACCCGAATCGCGTTCATCAAGGGGGCGCCGCAACATACGCCAGCGGCTAGGCGGTTCGACGGATACTGCGCGGCGATGACCGAAAAGGGACTGCCGATCGATCCGCGAATGGTCGTGGAGGGCGACTTCACGTATCAGTCGGGCCTCGCGGCGGCGGAGACGCTGTTTCAACTGGAGCATAGGCCGACGGCCATTTTTGCGTCGAACGACGATATGGCTGCGGCCGTGATCGCCGTGGCGCACGGCTACCGAATCCCTATTCCCGACAGTCTGAGCGTTTGCGGCTTCGATGACACGCCGGTCGCCAGCACGATCTGGCCGCAAATTACGACGATCCACCAGCCGATCGTCGCGATGGGACGTTCCGCTGTTTCCACGCTTTTCGAGAAGATCCGGGAAATCAAGGCCGGCAAGCCCGCGCAGCCCAGACAGATCACGATGAAATTCGAGCTCAGGGAGCGCGGGTCGTCCGGACCGTCACCGGACCTCAAGCTGATCCGAGGCGCCGGCAGTGGCGGCGTCCTGCCGCGTTAACCCGCTGCTTGCCGTGTCGCTGGCGGGCCAGAGCCGCGCCGCGCCGCGAACTCCGGAGGAATCGCCCCACTTCGCCGGAAGGATCGAGCCGTCCCATATATCCGAGAATGTCCGGCTGTTGATGGTGTCGCTTAGACCTTCGTAAAGTTCCGGGACGTTGCTCAGTCCCCCGCCGACGACGATCACATCCGGATCTATGATATTACAGATTTGGGCGAGCGCGCGGCCCAGGCGGTCAACGAGGTTTTCCAGGGCAATTTCCGCATCGATCGCACCGGAGCGGGCAAGAGAGATGATTTGCTCCGCTGTCCGCTTGCCACGGGTCTGTTCGAAAAAGTCGCGCTGCAGACCGGTTCCCGATATCCATTGTTCGAGGCAGCCGCGCTGCCCGCAGTAGCAGGCGGGACCGGGTGTCTCCGAGAGAGAAGCCCAGGGCAACGGATTGTGTCCCCATTCACCCGCTATGCCGTGCGCACCATTGATCAATTGCCCATTGACGACCAGCCCGCCACCGCACCCGGTTCCGAGGATGATGCCGAAAACGGTCGCGCCTCCGGCGCCCGCGCCGTCGACCGCTTCACTCAAGGCAAAGCAGTTGGCATCGTTGGCCATGCGGACGTCCCGGCCGAGCGCGGATACGAGGTCGGCCCGAAAATTCCGGCCGTTGAGATAGAGTGAGTTGGAATTCCTCATCAGGCTGGTCGATGGGGAGATTGAGCCCGGTGTTCCGATACCGATGCTGCCCCGGCATCCGGCCTCGCGCTCGATCTCACCGACCAGGTCCTGCACCGTCCTGAGTGCGTCGGCATAGTTGCCGGGATTGGCTTTGCGAATCCTGGCGAGGACGGCCCCGCTGTTGTCCAGGGCGGCGGCCTCGATTTTCGTCCCGCCGAAATCAATACCGATTTGCATCACCAGTAGGGCTCCCAGGGCCGGGTCAGGCGCAGAAGCGCTTCGAGATAGAAATAGTCGCCCCAGAGGCAGCACTCATCGACGCCGATGCCCTTCGGCATATGGTAGACGCTGTGCGCCAGCAGGCCGTTCCCCGGTGTTCCTGGCGGGCACGCATATTTCTGGGCAAGTGCGTCAACGATGGCGAAGGCGGCATTCCTGAATTGTGAGCCGTTGGGGGCGGCAGGCGACATCCATTTGGCCAGTTCTAGGAGGCCGCAGGCGGCAATGGCGGCGCCCGAGGAATCGCGCTGGTCGGTCTCGCCGGTGAATATGAGATCCCAGCAGCACACCAGATCGCTCGGCAGGCGGTTCAGGAAATAAATCGCTAGGTTCTCGGACGTCTGCAGAAGAGACGGATCGCTGAAATAGCGATAGACCAGCGGGAAGCCCGAGATGCCCCATGCCTGTCCGCGCGACCAGCAGGACGAGTCGGAGAAACCCTGGTGGGTCGAGCCGTAGCGTGGACTTCCGGTTACCGGATCCATGTGGAAGGTGTGGAAGGTCGAGAAGTCCGGGCGAACGATGAACTTCCGGGCATTCCCGATATGTGAGTCCGCCGCGTCGCGGAACCGCCGGTCACCGGTTTCGGCCGCCGCCCAATAAAGGAGCGGCAGGTTCAAATTGCAGTCGATGATCATGCGACCGGCTTGCTCGGGATCGTTCAAGTCTCCCCAGGCCTGGATAATGCCGGCGGCCGGCAGGTACCGGCGAAGCAGTAATTCGGCGGCCTTGAGCGCGGCATCGCGGGCGGTCACCGAGCCGGTCAGCTTGTAGCCGGCGACGCAGGAGAGGGAATAGAGAAAGCCGAGATCGTGATGGTCGACATTGATCTCTTCGAAGGCTCGCTCGTGAAAGCTTAGAACTTGCTGTTCCGCAATATTACGGTAGCGGGCGTCGCCCGTCGCTTCGAAGGCCAGCCAGAGCATGCCAGTCCAGAAACCGTTCGTCCATTCCGTGTTGCCCATCGGCGCATAAACGCCGTTGACGCTGGAAGGTTCCGGAAAAGCGGTCGTGAACGTCGGCAACACCTCATCGATGCGCGCAAGCGCCGACGCCAGGGCCTGGCGCACGAAACCCTCGTTTTCGGGCTTCGGAAAGACGCGCCTTAACGACTGGCTGCGAGCCGCGAAGCTTCGGACATCGGACGGCGGGCGTGAAGTGGTGGTCGTCATAGGTCTTTGCAAAACTTAGAACAATTGGAATGGGGTTCGACGGATCAGGCTCGAACGGGCTAGCTCACCGAAGCCGGGGAGGCTTATTTTGGAAGGGGCAAGACGCCCCCTGACAACTCGTTGCTGTCCGCTCGCATCGCTCACGCTCGTTTCCGTCCGTAGGCATTTTAATTGTGAGCCGCCATTTTCTGCGGCGCCGCGGGCGGGCTACGATTGATATCGATATCAGTAAATTGTGAGATTGTATATGCCTTTTTGTAGACACGAGGACAAATTGCGGGGGCGTCGAGCCTTGCCCGCCGCGTATTTTTCATGGTGCATACATAATTTCATTGATATCGATATCACAAAGAGGTATTGATATTCCGGGGATGGCTGCGCACGTGGCATAGCTGTTCGCCATCGCTTTTTCCCTGTCGCTCCCTCCCAGAGCGATATGC
>OUNM010219765.1_pt1 | contig 18521 bp, 19 predicted proteins | sample 1769961 | NCBI WGS metagenome assembly OUNM01 (sample SAMEA3914820, study PRJEB12502) | metagenome | biome: forest; material: soil | place: USA | collected 2012-03-12 | depth 0.3 m
CAGGCTATCGCCCTCGCGACGGGTTGCGGTTCGAGTTGCATTACGAGAAGGCGCGCGGCCTCCACGGCCCCGCCGTCGATCCGTTCGAGGCGCGCATGAGCACCGACCGCGACGGCCGCGCGCAGTGGGATTGTCACTCGATCGGCTCCGCCGAGCTGCACCGCGTGGCGGCCTTGATCGAGCGCGGCCTCAATCCCAACCAGATCGCGCGCGAACTGGGGATATCGAAGAGCAAGAGCTATCGGTTGAGGGAGCGGGTGATGCGGGATGGGCTGTGACCGATCTGCTAGGTTGCAGATCGGGACGCTGGCAGATAGGACGTCCCTGCCCCAACTGCATCGCGGTATTTGATGAAGCTAGAGAAGTACTCCCGTTATCGTGCCGCCGAGGACATTCTAGGGGTTCTTCTGCGCCGGGTATCCGGCCTGTGGCGGCGGCGGCTGAACGAGGAGCTCGCAACGATCGACCTCACGGAAATGCAGTTCGTGATCCTGATGGCAATCGCCTGGAAGACCCAGGACGTGCGCGATATCACGCAGGCCGCGCTCGGCCAGCACGCGCGCGTCCACAAGGCGTTGCTGTCGCAGGTCATGAAGACGCTGGTGCGCAAGAGCCTCGTCACGCAATCCAATTCCGAGGACTTGCGCACCCGCAGCCTGCGGCTCACCGCCAGGGGCAATGCCAAGGTGAGAAAGGCGCTCAAGATCCTCGAGCGAACCGAGGACGCCTTCTGGGCCGATATCCCTGAGGTGGCCGGGCGGCTGCGCAAGGATCTCGGCGAGATTCTGCGCGTGAAGGACAAGCGCCCCGAAAGCGCCTAGAGCGGTTTCCGATATGATGGAACCGCTTGTGGTTCCATCATATCGGAAACGCGCGCCCGCGAGCTGCCCATTGCAACAGGCATATTCCGCCCGGCTGATTACAGCCGGGCGGAATATGCTCTAGGGCGAGAGATCCTCCAGCACGCGGCCCTTCGATTCGACGAGGAAGGCCCCCGACACCAGTGCAGCGAACAAAGCCACCGAGCCGAAGATCACGAACACCGTGCCGAGGCCAGATCCGCCGAGCAGGAAGCCGATGACGTTGGGTGCGACCGCAGAGCCGACACGTCCCCAGAGCGCGGCCATCGACACGGCAAAGGCGCGCATACGCGTCGGATAGACCTCGGGCGTGTAGAGGAAGACGCTGAGGCTGATCGTCGAATTGAAGAACGATGCGACGCACACCCAGATCAGGATGAACGGGGCCGAGGACGGTCCGCGATACCAGATCCAGAACATCGCGAGCGCGCAGGCGGCGAAGGCCAGGCAGAACCAGCGCCGGCGACCGACGATGTCGATCAGCAGGGAGCACAGAAGACACCCGACCAGCGAGCAGCAGCTCGCGATGACGCCGTACCACAGCGCATCGCTCAACGAGAGATGGAACACGCCACGGTAGATGGTCGGCAACCAGGTCGTCAGGCCGAAACCCACGAAGTAGCAGGCGAACCAGGCGAGCCAGACGGTCAGGGTTCGCCGCAGGTAGATCGAGCCGAACAGGTCGGCCAGGGAGGCGCGTTGCGCGACAGTCGCGGTGCCGGCTTGCGGCGGCGGCAGGGCGTGGCCGAGCGAGCGCGCGCTGGCCGTCTCGATCCGCGACAGGGCGGCCTCGGCGTCGCGATCCCGGCCGCGGCTCGCCAGCCAGCGAGGCGATTCCGGCAGCCATCGCCGCAGGAAGAAGACCAGGAAGGCCGGCACGGCGCCGACGACGAACAGCGATTGCCAGCCCAGGCGGGGCACCATCAACCAGCCAAGCAACACCGCCGCCAGCAGGCCGAGCGGCACCAGGAGTTCGTAGAGCAGGAAGAAGCGGCCGCGGCCCTTGGCCCGGGCGATCTCGCTGATGTACGCGGCCGCGATCGGCACCTCGCCGCCGATGCCGAAGCCCTCGATGGCGCGCATCACGAGCAGGGAATTGAAGTCCCAGGCGAAGGCGCAGCCCAGGCTCATGAGCGAGTAGAGGCCGGTCGACAGCATGAGCGCTGGCATGCGGCCGTATCGTTCGGCGAACCAGCCGAAGAAGAACGCCGCCGCGATCTGGCCGAAGAAGGCCGCCGAGATCAGCAGACCGGTCTGCTGTGTCGTCAGGTGCCACAAGGGCACCAGGACCGGCATCGCGTAGCTGATCGACAGGAGATCGAAGCCATCGAAGAAGGTGGCGACGCCCACGATGGCGCGCGCCCTGAGGTGCCACCCATTGTAGGGGATGCGCTCCAGCCTCGCCGCGACCTGGTCCGCGAATGTCGAAACGGACGTCATGTTTCCCCCGATGCCGGCGATATGACTTCGCCTATATGGTCAATATATTGACGATCCGGATGCGGCGTCAATATAGTGGACGGCGGCAACGTCCGATCGCGAGGAGGAAAAATGACGGTTCAAAAGGGCGCGATGGCCTATGGCGGCTACTATCAGCGCGAAGAAGGCACCTCGAACCTGTTTCTGACGCAGGTCGGCGCGGGAACGCCGGGCGGCGAATACCAGCGCCGCTTCTGGCAGCCGCTCTGCCTCTTGAGCGAACTCGGCGACCTGCCGCGCCGCGAGCGCGCGCTCGGCGAAGATCTCGTCGTCTTCCGCGACAAGCGCGGCGAGATCGGTGTCCTGCACCTCAATTGCTGCCACCGCGGCGCATCGCTGGAGTTCGGCCGCATCGAGCAGCGCGGTCTGCGCTGCTGCTATCACGGCCGCCTGTTCGACGTGGACGGCACGATCCTCGAGGTGCTGGGCGATCCGAACGAGAAGGCTATCCAGAAGGCGATGGCGCAAGGCGCCTATCCCGCGCACGTCTTCGCCGGCATCGTCTTTGCGTACATGGGACCGCCGGACAAGAAGCCGCCGTTCCCGACATTCGACCACGTGGACCTACCCGGCATCCGCCTGGCACTGCCGATCCGCCTGCCCTTCGCCTGCAACTGGATGCAGATCAAGGAGAACGCGCTCGATCCCGCCCACACCGCCGTGTTGCACGCCTGGGAAGAGCGCTTCGCCCACCAGTTCGGTGTCTTCCCGGAATTCGAGTTCGCCGAGGCGCCCGAAGGAGCCTTCTATCTCGCGGTGCGCCGGACCGGCGACAATATCTGGATCCGCTCGACCTCGGTGATCATGCCCAACATCCATGTCATCTCGGAAGTGCGCGAAAGCGGCAAGATCGCGAAGGCGGCGTCTCCGCCGTACATGAGCTTCTTCACCGTGCCGACGGACGACACCCACAGCGTGACCTTTGCCGTGCCCCACGTGCGAGACGACGAGTCGCTGGAGCGCCGCATGGCTTTCGGCTGGGTCGGCACCGGCCAGACGGATGAGCGGCCCTACCACGAACGCCAGCGCTCGCCCGGCGATTACGATGCGCAGGTGAGCCAGGGGCCGATCGAGAAGCACAGCAAGGAGCATCTCAGCTACCACGATCGCGGCGTGGCGATGTTCCGGCGCATCCTCAAGCGCGGCATCGAGGCTGTGCAGCGCGGCGAGGACCCGCCGGAGCTCGCCCGCGGCGCCAACCACGCGATCAATTCCTACGGCAGCGACCGCGTGATCCCCGTCTCCTCGATCGAGGGCAATCCCGACGATCCCGAGATCCTGCGGGCGATTGGCCGTCGCGTTGCCGAGGAATATCTGAAGTGCCCGCCGATGAGTCTGCTCAAGTAGCGAGGCGGAGCCCTAGCGCTTGATCTGCTGCGCCCCGCCCAACCCCTGGGTATCGGCGACACGGGCGAGTGCGAGGTCTTGCGGCAAGGGGTAAAGCGCCGGCAACGTCGAATCGAGCAGGTTCAATTCCTCGCGTAGCGCCGGATGACGATTGTCGGGAAGCGTCTGGAGCAGATTTTCGAGCATTGCCCGCATGCGGCGGGCCACCTGAAAGTTCCGCGCCCCGTAGTGACGAATCTCGCGGCAGGAGAGTTGCACGAAGTCTTCCCAATTGGGCGTGCTGAATATGACGCGCATCTTGCCTGTTTCGTCCCGGATTTCCTCGCCGCGCAGATGGCGTAAGCCGACGGCACGGAGCAGGCGATGGAGTTGATCCAGGGCGAGCACGGCAGTTGTCGGGTCGTTGATCGCCTGGGACAGGGCCTTGATGCCGATGTCGACGATGATGCGAAAAGCGAAGGTCGCGTCCTGCTCGATGGTGCGCTCGGCCCCCAGGGCCACCTGCGCGCCCAATCGGCTGTCGTCGACGTCGCCTGCGCCGCCATGCAACCGGAAGACGGGGTCTCCTACTCCCAGGAAATCCCCGACCTGCGGAACGACTTCGATGATGCCCCCGGCATTCCGGGCGAGGGCGACCAGGGCTTCGAGATTCATCGCCAGTATCACGCCCGGTTGTCCCTGGAAGGAGAAGATGCGGGGCGGAGCGTCATGCGGCCGTCGTGCCGGGGATGGAGCGGGCGTCTCCGCGACCTTGTCGGGATAGATGTCCTTGATGGCCGCAAGACCTTCTTCGCCGACGCGCCGTACGATGCTGACCGGTCGCAGCAATCGCGCGGCATAGTCGATCAGGAACAGGAATGTCGCGATGGATGCCAGGCCAAGGACAAAGGCCGCCGGGACGATCAGGTGCGCGCCGGAAGAGTCGAGCCTGACGATCGCGCCTGTCGCGAATAGGAGGGACAGGATGAAAAGGCCGACCGAGAAGCGGATCGCGTTGTCCCGCAACAGTGTCGTGGCGATGATTCGCGGCGTCAGCTGACCGCTGGCGACCTGGATCGCAACCAGCAGGGAGCCGAACGTGAAGACCAGAAACGAAACCGTGAAGGTGATTACGGTCTGAAGCCCGAGCGTCACTCCGGCCGGCCCGTACGGCAGCACTGGAGCCCAGCGGACCCATGCGTCGAGGGCGTCGATGACCCGGACCAACACCAGGTAGGTCAGGAAGGCGACGAACGGGATGATCCAGAGCGAGCTCCTGAGATAGCTCCTGATCGAGTACCAACGGTTCCATTGCAACATCGATGCCCCCGCTCCCGCTACATTGGCATGTATCGGACGCCATGTACCTTCGCTATCCCGACTCCGGGATGCCGTCGCCAAGGCGATCGCCTTGGTCTATCCTCATGAGCCGTTCTTGAGGGAGAGAAAATATGAAGATCATCTCGCGCAAGACGTTGTGGGTCGCGGCCCTGGGCGCGGCTCTGATCGCTTCGGGTACAGCAACCGCCTGGAGTCAGGGGGCGCCCATCACCGGCATCTCCATGGTCTCCTCCTATTCCGGGACGGCAAGGATCACCGCCGTCGCCCCCGCCACGCGCACGGTTTCTCTGGCTTTCCCTGACGGCCGCACCGGGACCTACAAGGTCGGAGAGGCAGTACGCAATCTCGGCCAGGTGAATGTCGGCGACACCATCGAGGGCACCTATGAAGAGCGGCTGAGCTTCGTGCTCTCCGGCCCGAACACCAACACCCCAAGCGATCGCGAAATTGCCGCCGCGGCGCGCGCCGCCCCGGGCGAGGCCCCCGCCGGCGCCATCGGGCGCGAGACTGTCTTAACCTGGACGGTGGTACGCACCGATGTTGCGGGTAACACGATCTCGTTGGTCAACCCGGACGGCGGTCAGATCCGTACCTTCGACGTGCGCACGCCCGAAGGCCGGGCCCAGCTGCCGCGAGTCAAGGCGGGCGACAAGCTGACCGCCATCTCGAACGAGCTTCTGGTGGTCGCGGTCGTACCGAAGCGCTGAGACGAAACGAAATCACCGGGACTTGGCTCGCCACGGCGAAGCATCCAAAATTCAGGCGGCCTTTCAACCGATGATTGAGCCGATGAGCCATCTTCGCGCCAATGGCTTGAGGACGTACATCGTTTCGGGCGGCGCGCCGCCGCGCGGGTTTTTGGGCACGCAACAGGCGAACCAGCCCATGGTGCGCATCCCGCGCAAGGTCCTGAAGGGCGGCTCCCATCTCTGCGCGCCGAATTATTGCCGTCGCTATCGCCCGGCGGCGCGTCATGCCGAGGCAGTCGACACATCGACCAGTCACGTCGGCTTTCGTTGCATCGCCCGAAAGTGTGACGCCTGAGTCATTGCACTTCGAATGCTGCAATAATCACGAAAATGCATATCTAAGAAAATAGAATATGAAGAAAATACGCTAAAACGAGGCTTCAACTAACCCGAAGATGTGCAGAATTGCATATTCAGACATTTTGCAGCGATGTTATGGTCTGCTCATAAGCTCGTTTATTATTTCATTGGTTTTGTTATGAAAAAGTTGGTTTTCAGCGCGTTGGGCTCGTCAGCCCTCGCTGTCCTTGCCTTGGGCCTCTCCCTCCACACCGCCGCCGCCCAGGACACGACTTCGCACCAGCTGCCCGCAGCCAGCCCCGGCGGCTGGGGATCCGGTCCGATCATGGCGTCGCTTCTGGTTTCGGCGCGCCTCGAAGCGCCCATCCGCGGCATTGAGCCCTCTCCCACCTTTGTCCCGCCCGTCCGCGACGCGACCTCCTCGCTCCCGCCGGAAAAGGTCGAACCCGCGCTCCCGTCGGCGCTCTCGGTCGAGACGATGGAACAGTCGATCGCCACCGCCACGTCGACCGACTTCGCCGCCAAGGCCAGCCGCCAGATCGCGCTCGCGGGACACTAGTCGCCGGTCCGGGAATTAACGCTGGCCTGTCGCGGCAGCGATACCCTTTTCCTGCAGCAGCTTCTCGACCATCGGGGCCATCTTCTGCGCGACCATCAGGCAGCCCGCGGCCGTCAGATGGCCGCCCGCACCGCGTCCGGTGCCGCCGAAGGACTTGTCGTTGTCGAACTGCCAGTGCTCGCGATCGACGGGAATGCCCTGGGCGTAGCCGCCGAAATAAATGGCGCCGTATTTCTGCGCCATCGCGGCGGCCTCGGCCTGGGTCTGCATCCTTGAGTTGGAGACGTAGATCGTGGGCATGTTGCGCTCGCGCAGGAGCGCGAGTGTCTTCTCGGCGTATTCGACCGCGTACTTCTTGTCGGGATCGTTCGGCCCCGGCTCGAAGATCACCAGCCGCGTGCTGGCATTGAGCGCGGCCGGCAGCCGGCCGAACATCCAGACCGGCCGATCCCCATTGACCCCGCCGTTCACGACCGTCGCATCGACGCCATGGCTGCGCAGGATCTCCTGGAGCTTGACCGGATAGATCTTGTCGCGATCCACCCCTTCGCAATTGGTGGCGCTGGTCCCCAGCGCATAGATCTCGAACGCCTGGGCGCTGCCGCCGAGCAGCAACGCCTGCGCGGCACTGCAAAACAACAGAAGCACCAGCGACGGCACCCCGAAAAATCCGAGTTTCATGCAATCCCCCGAGCTTGCCGATGACCATAATCCCAATATCGCCCGACCGCGTGGGTGATGACTTCAGCGCATCTGCAACAGGGACGTGCGCCCCTGAGAGACGGTCACAAAATGGCCCCTTCGCGACCGGCCCAAGGTGTCCACAATTCTGCCCCGGGAAGGAAATGGGAGACGAGCGTTCGGATGGCCTTGCATGACGCTGGCGGACGGCATCGCACGCCGAATTGGGCGCGCCTGCTGCCGCCCCTCGCGCGACGCTTCGAACGCCGCCTGCGCACCGCGGCGATCGCGGATGCCTCGTTTGCAAGCATTGTGCTGCTCGCGAGCATTCCTCTGTTCGCCGGCATCCTCGTCCTGGTAACGCCCGGCCGCATTCTCTCGCGGGAAATGACGTGCGATTTTGTCTACAATCTCTCGGGCGCCTGGCATTTGCACTACGGGCACCTGGCCCATGTCGATTTCCACGGCCCTTTGGGTGAGCTCAACTTCCTTCTGACGCTTGCGGGATTTCGGATCGTCGGTCCCACGCCGCACGCCTTCCTGGTCGGCGTGATCATCGTGGCCCTGGCCGTGTTCATGCTGGCGTCCTGGGCTGCCTGGCGGCGGCTGCCGCTTCTTCCCGCCGTCCTCTTCGTCGTCTTCACGAGCCTCCTCGTCCTGATGCCGGCCAATGTCGGCGACCGTCCGTCGGACTTCTCGTTTGCGATGTCCTACAATCGCTACTGCTGGAGCGCGATCAGCATCCTGGCGCTGATCCTTTTCATCCCTCCGCGCCGCGAGTGGCACGACTGGCTCGGCGACTGGATGGATGTCGCCGTCGGCGGTGTCCTGCTGGCGGCCATGTTCTATCTGAAGGTGACCTATTTCGTGACGGGCCTGGCGGCCGTGGGCTTTGCCGCGGTGCTTTTTCCCCATGTCCGCAGCTGGTGGGGAGCCTGGGCCGCGATCGTCGGCCTCGCGATCGCCAATGCCGCCGCGCCGTACAGTCGGGCCTATCTGCAGGATATCTGGGCGGCCGCGAACGCCGGCGGCATACGCACCGGCCTCGCGCTGCACATCGGCAACTTCTTCGCGAACTCTGAAAGCTACGCGGCCTACGTCGCGGCCTTCATGGCGGCGTGCTTCATGTATCTGCGCGGCCTCGCGCCGTTGCGCCTGGCCGCCGCCACCGGATTCATTTTCGTAGGCTCGCTGGCGCTGCTTTCCCAGAATGCCCAGCTTCGCGGCACGCCGCTCGCTATCGTCGTCGCGTTTGTCTTCTACGATCAGCTTCGCCAGCACGCCGTGCAAAAGCCGTTGAACGCCATGGTTCCGCTTCTCGTGAGCCTGATGATCTTTCCGCTGCTCTCCATCGGCGTCTCCTCGACTAGCCTGATCGCGTATTTCGCCAGGACGCACGGCAACGAACGGCTGGTCGTCGTCGATCGTACCCAGCTGAAGGGTCTCGCCGTATGGGCGGAGGACGGCAAGCTTCTGGAGGCGTTCGGAAGCGGCCGCATCGACTACAAGTTGCTCAACAGCGCACGGCGCGTGGGCGTACGCTACGAACTCTCGCCCTTCGAATATGTCGAGACGATCATGGAGGCCGCAGCACTGCTCCAGGACGGCCGGCATGTGCAGGGCAACATCGTGCTACTCGACCAGGTCAACCCGCTGCCCTTCATGCTCGGGATAGAGCCGCCACGCGGCGGCAACCTTTGGTCGGGCGTCGGCGAGCCTGTCCACGAGGCAAGCGCAGTGCTCGGTAAGGCCGATCATGTGCTCATTCCGAAATTCCCGTCCTTCAGCGACGCGACCGAGACGGCGGTCCTGGAATACGGCGCATACATGGCCGAGCATTTCCCGAACCGCGAGGAGACCCAGAGCTGGGTGGTGTTCAGCCGCGAAGACGCGGTGCGCGGACCGCGCGGCCATGTTCCGCAGTCTTCCGCTGCCTATTGGCCGTAGCGCCGTCAGGCCTTGTCGAGGTCCCACTTCTCGGCCGAGGCGCCGGCCAGCGACTGGATCAACCCTTCATCGGCGGCCAGCGCCGCCGCCGGGCCATGGTGCACCACCACGCCGTGATCGAGCACGTAGACCGTGTCGGCGACGTCGAGCGCCATGCGCACGTTTTGCTCGACCAGCAGGACGGTCATGCCTTCCTGCTTCATCGTCGTGACGATCTTGAACACGTCCTTGACGACCAGCGGCGCGAGCCCCTGTGACGGCTCGTCGAGGATAAGCACTTTCGGATTGAGCAGCAGCGCGCGGGCGATCGACAGCATCTCCTGCTCGCCGCCCGAGAGCTGCCGCCCGCGATTCATCTTTCGCTCCGCCAGCCGAGGGAACAGCTTGTAGATGCGGGGAATGTCGAAAGGTCCGTGAGCACCCTGCGGCACCTTGAGATTGTCCTCGACGGTGAGATTGGGAAACACGCGGCGCCCCTCTGGCACGTAGCCGACGCGCAGGCGCGCGACCTGGTACGGCGCAAGCTTCGCGGAGTCCTTGCCGAACACCTTGACCGTGCCGGAGCGCGCCGGCGTCAGCCCCATGATGGAGCGCATGGTCGTGGTCTTGCCGGCGCCGTTACGGCCCAGGAGCGTCGTGACCCGGCCTTCCTCGGCGACCAGGGAAACGTCATGCAGGATGTGGCTCTTGCCGTAGAAGGTATTGAGCCCGCTGACCTCGATCGCGTTCATTCGGCTTTTCCCAGATAGGCGTTCTGGACGTGCTCGTTGGCGGTGATTTCCGGGGGCGTGCCTTCGGCCAGCAGCCTGCCCTCGGCCAGCACCGAGATCCGGTCGGCCAGGTGGAACACGACGCGCATGTCGTGCTCGATCAGGACGATGGTGTATTTCGAGTCCCGGTGCAGGCGGCGGATCAGGCCGGTAATCTGGAAGGTCTCCTCGTCGCCCATGCCGGCCGTCGGCTCGTCGAGCAGCAGCAGGCTGGGCTTCAGCGCCAGCGCCATGGCGATCTCCGCCGAACGCTGGTCGCCGTGCGAGAGTTCGCCGACCAGGCGATCGGCCTTGGACGTCAGGTTGGCCATCGACATTACCTCATCCGAGGCGTCGGCGACGCGTTTCTTGTCGGCGGCGCCCAGCCAGGCGCGCAGGCTGTAGCCGAGGCCGGTCTCGACCGCGATCCGGGTGTTCTCGCGCACCGTCAGCTCGGGAAAGATCTCGGTGATCTGGAATGTGCGTCCCATCCCCATCTTGACCCTCGCCGCGGCGGAGACACGGTTGATGTTCTGGCCATCGAGAAGGATGTCGCCCGACGACGGCGGGAAGAACCCGGTGATCAGGTTGAAGAACGTGGTCTTGCCCGCGCCGTTCGGACCGATGATGGCGCGCAGCTCGCCGTTCCCGACGCTCATCGACACGCCGGAGACGGCCACCAGGCTCCCGAAGTTCTTGCTGGCGTTCCGGACCTCGAGTTTTGGAACCGTCATGGTCACGCGCCCAGCCTCTTCTGCAGCATGCCCACCAGGCCACGCGGAAAGACCAGCACCACCAGCACGAAGGTGATGCCGACGAAGAACATCCAGTTGGTGGTCATCGAGGACACGTAGTCCTGCAGCATCACGAACAGCACGGCGCCCACCAGCGGCCCCCAGAAAGTGCGCATGCCGCCCATCACCGTGATCATCACGAGGTTGCCCGACATGACGTAATTCAGTCCCAACGGGTCGGCGAAGTTGTTGAGCAGCGCATAGAGGCTGCCCGCCAGTCCCGTGAAGAAGCAGGAGATCGAGAACGCGAGCCAGATGTGGCGCTCGATGGGCAATCCGAGGAAGCGCGCGCGCCGCTCGTTCTCGCGAATCGCCAGCATGGTGCGCCCGAACGGCGAACGCAGGATCAGTGCCTGCAGGCCGACGGCCAGGCCGAAGACGAACAGGACGAAGAAGTAGAAGATCGTGCCGCTGCTCGCGATATCGATCTTGAACAGGCCGAAGTCGAGCGGCGCGCGGGCAAAGCCGCGCAGCCCGTCGTAGCCGCCGGTGAAATCGTCCCACTTGTAGGCGATGTAATAGCAGACCTGGCCGAAGGCGATGGTCACCATGGCGAAGTAGACGCCGCGGCGTCGCACCAGCAGCCTGCCGAACAGGGTGCCGGCGACGCCGGCCAGCAGGGTGCCGGCCAGGATCGCCAACGGCGTCGATGCCGTGACGTATTTCAGGAACAGGCCCGCGCCATAGGCGCCGAGGCCGAAGTACGCGGCATGGCCGAAGCTCAGCACGCCGGTGAACCCCAGCAGCATGTTAAGGCTCATGGCCGCGAGCGCGAACACGAGCACGCGGGCGGCGATGGCGGTGTAGCCGCCCAGCAGGGGCAGCCAGAGCGGCGTGGTCAGCAGCAGCGCCCAGATGACCGCCAGATGCCATGGCCGCGCCGGCGCGACGCCAGAACTTGCCGCGGGAGGTGTCGTCGAAACACTCATGACAACATTCCCTCCTCGCCGAGCAGGCCTCGCGGGCGGATCAACAGCACGATCGCCATGATGACGTAGATCACCGCCTCGGCGCCCGCGGGATAGACCACCGTGGTGAGCGCCGACGCGACACCGATCAGCAGGCCTCCGAGCAGCGTGCCGGTCAGGCTGCCGACGCCGCCCACGATGATGGCGATGAAGCTCGGCATGATCAGCGTATCGCCCATGTTGGGGTTGAGGCCGATCTGGCCCGCCGCCAGCACACCCGCGAGCCCCGCGAGGAAGCTGCCGACGGCGAAGTTGTAGGAGCGCAGCGCCGTCACGTTGACGCCGAGCGCCGACACCGTGTCGAGATCGAGCGTGCCCGCGCGAATCCGCATGCCGACTCGCGTGTAGCGCAGGAAGGCGAACAGACCCGCCACCGCCACGATCACCACGACGACCATGAACACGCGGTACCAGGTGACGAAGAAAAGGTCGGGCGTGATGGCAGCCGACAGTGTGTCGGGAATGCCCAAAGGCAGCGGGCTCGGTCCCCAGAGGAAGCGGCAAGCGTCCTGCAGGATGAAGCCCAGACCGAACGTGAGCAGCAGGCTGTAGATGTGGTTGCGCGCATAGACGTGCCGGATCAGCAATTTCTCGATCGCGTAACCCATGAACGCCGTCAGGAACGGCGAGATCAGCAGCGCGCCCCAGAACCCGACATAGGGCGTCAGGGTAAAGGCGAGATAACCGCCAATCGCGAGGAAATTGCCGTGCGCGAAGTTGACGACGTTACTGAGGTTGATGATCAGCGACAGGCCAAGCGCCATCAGCACGTAGAACGCACCAACGATCAGCCCGTTGGTGAGGTTGAACATCACAAGTTGCAGCATGCCCTGCCCCGAAGCTCGAGTGCGAAGAAGAACGCCGCGTCGGGAATTCCCGACGCGGCGTTTCGCCAACGGCCTAGGACGGCCAGGCGACCTTGCAACCGGTCGCCTCCGCGGAGCCTGCGGCCTTCTCGCCGGGGACCACCGATTCAATCTTGAAGAGATCGTCGGAACCGCCCGGACCCGGCTGCTGAACCTGGCCCACGAACAGATCGCTCATGAGCTGGTGATCGCCCTTGCGATAGCGGATCTTGTTCGGCGACAGCGCCACTTCCGGCGGAAGCTCGAGATCTTCCATCGCCTGCGCCATCTTCACCGCTTCCAGCGACTTCGCTTTTTCCGCCGCGAGCTTGGCGGCGTGGAGCGAAACGTAGGCCATCCAATGCCGCGGCGTCGGCTTCTTGTTGCCGATCGCGGGCGAGATCGCGTCGACGAATTCCTTCACGTGCGGCACGTTCGGCTGGTTCCACCACCATTCCATGGTCCACCAGCCGGTCAGTGCCTCCTTCGGCACCGAGCGCAAAGTCTCGAGTTCATAGAGCGCGCCGCCCAGCGCCATCTCCTTGGCCATGCCGAATTGCACGAACTGTTTCATGCAGTTGAGCTGGGCCGAGCCGCCCATGTTGTTCAGCAGCACGTCCGGCTTGTAGGCCTTGGCCTTGATCAGCGTCGCCGAGAAGTCGGCGTTGTCGATCGGCAGGAAGTCGCCCTGGTACGTGCCGCCCAACGCTTCCAGGTTCTTCACGAAGTTGGCCTGCAGCGTCTTGCCGTAAGCATAGTCGGGCGTGATGAAGAACCACTTCATGCCGAATTTCTTCACCAACTCGCCGGTGACAGCGGCGGCATCCATCGCGGTGGTGTTGCAGGTGCGGAAGGTGTTCCACTTGCAATCCTTGCCGGTGATCGGGTCGGTGTGGCCGCCCGGCACGATGTGAAACACCTTCTTCTCGGCGGTCACGCCCATGATCGCGTAAGCGATGCCGGAATTCACATCGCCCATGATCATGTCGACCTTGTCGCGTTCGATCAGCTTATGCGCCTTCTGGACGCCGGTGCCGGTGTCGTTGGCGCTGTCCTCGATGAGCAGTTCGACCGGACGGCCAAGAATGCCGCCCTTCTTGTTCATCTCGGCGACCGTCCACTTCGCGCCCTCGACCTCGCTCACCGCGAGCGCGGACAGGCTGCCGGTGATCGGATCGATGAAGCCGATTTTTACGGGCGTTTCACCGCGTGCCTTGATGATGAAGGGACTGGTGAGCTGGAGGCCGCCCATGGCGGCGGTAGCAGCGAGGAACGTACGGCGACGCGTCGCGAGTCTGAACCTGGTGTTCATTTCGTTTCCTTCCCAAAGCTTTGCAGGTCACGCACGGCTTATATGCAGAACGTCCCACTCATCGGACGATAGACCTCGCAGAGCGGCAAGCAACGGAAGTTGAGCGGATTCGTGGAAGGGCGATGCTTTGCCGCGGACGGGAGATGGCGTTGCATCAGGTGCGCAAAAGAGAATGTCCGTGTCGTCTGCCTCTCGAAGGCCAATGACGGGGCACGGTCCGGCCGGTAGCTTGCCCAAAAGAACGCGCGTTGGCCCACTGGGACGTCAGCGCACTCAGGGGAGGACACCGTGACCGCAACAGCAAGGCTCGCGCCGCATCGCAATCGATGGGTGCGCATCCTCGGCGTCTCTTTCGTCATGTACGTGCTGTCCTACATCGACCGCACCAACATCGCGATGGCGATTCCGGCGATGCGGACCGAGCTCGGCATCACCGCCTCGGCGATCGGCTTCGCCACCGGCATGTTCTTCTGGGGCTACATCGTCCTGCAGATCCCGGCCGGGCGCCTGGCCTCGGTGTGGAGCGCCAAGCGGGTGATCCTCTGCCTGCTGCTGTTCTGGAGCGTGGTGTCGTTCTCGACCGCCTACGTGCGCACCGAGAACGAGCTGATTGCCAACCGCTTTATCCTGGGCCTGTTCGAAGGCGGCGTGCTCACCTGCACCATCGTGCTGATCCGCAAGTGGTTCACCAAGGCCGAACGCGCGCGGGCCAATACCGTGTTCCTGGTCAGCATCCCGATCGCCCAGGTCGTCGCCAATCCGATCTCGGGCCTCGTGCTGCAGCACTTCGGCTGGCAGATGATGTTCGTGGTCGAGGCGGTGCCCGGCCTGGTTTGGGCGATGGTCTGGATCTGGGCGATCGCCGAGACGCCTGCCGAGGCCAAGTGGCTCGACCCGCAGGAGAAGTCCCGCCTGATGGCCGCGCTCAAGGCGGAGGACGCGCAGACCGCGCCCGTGCAGGGCCACTGGATCAAGACGCTGTGGCATCCGGCGGTACTGCTGTTGGCCCTCTACAATTTCGCCGCCCTGATGGCCGAGTGGGGCGTCACCTTCTGGATCCCGACGGTGCTCAAGGAGACCGGAATGTCGATCGTGACGGTCGGGTTCCTGGCGGCCCTTCCTCCGGCGGTCGGCGCGGCGATGATGATCCTGGTCGCGTTCAGCTCCGACCGGCTGCAGGAGCGCAAGTGGCACATGATCGTCTGCACCGCTTTGTCGGGCGTGTTCCTGCTGATGGCGCAACTGGCGGGCCACAGCACGATCGGCATCCTGGCCTTCCTCACGCTCGCCGTGGCTTCGTTCCTCGGCCGCTTCGGGCCGTTCTGGGCGCTGCCCACGGAGGTACTGCCGCCCGCGGTCGCGGGCGTCGGCATCGGCCTGATCAACGGCGCCGGCAACCTTGGCGGTACGGTCGGACCCTGGTTCTTCGGCCGCATGCGCGAGATGACCGGCAGCTTCACCTTGGCGCTCACCATCGGCGGCCTCTCGCTGATCGTCGGCAGCCTGCTGGCGGTGCCGATTCGTCAGCGACGGAAGTCTAGTAGAGGTTAATGACCCAGTGCAGGCGGCGGTAATAGTTGGTGACCAACCCCACCGTCTGGAGCGAGTGGAACAGGAACATGCCCGGGATCGCGAACAGCAGCGCGATCGGGCGCAGGGTGTCCGGGACCAGGTGGACGTTGGCGATGAAGCCGATCAGACCGATCGCGCAGGCGAGGCTGAGGCCAAGCGAGTACAGCGCGCGCACGGGCCCCGCCTTGGCGAGCACGAAGAACGGCCCGAACAGGCCCGCCCATACGTAGGACATTCTGACGATCCGCACTCTCTTCTCGCCGTACGGATCGGTGAAACGGATGGCCTTGAACATGGCCAGGAAAATGCCAGCCCAGACTTACAAAGTACTTACATTGCCGATGCGATTTTTCATCCCTTCAGCAGAATCGGCAAGGCCTGTTGATAAGCGATCTCCGCCCGGGCCTTGAGCTCCGGCAGGGTGCAGCTGCCGATCGGATGCTGGACCGAGAGGAACGGATAATCGGGCAGGCCGAGGACCTTGGCGATGTTACGCGCCGTCACCTGGAAGGGCACGGTGCAGAGGACCACGGCGCGCTTGCCGAGTTGTTCGAAAGTGATTCCGTCGTGCAGACTGCACGTCGAGCAGGAGCCTCAATCCCCGAGGCCGGTCAGCAGGAAGTCGACCTCCTGGGCGACCTTCACCAGCGTGTTGCCGGGCGCCGGCGCCGATGCGTTGCTCTTGGAGGCGAGCGTGCGGATCGTGCAGCCGTTCCTCTGCACGAAGAGCTGGGCCACTTCGTTCAGCATCTCCTCGGCGTTGAGCTTGCCGTTCTCGAGCACCCCGATCCGCATGCCATCGATGGTGGCAAGCGCCGGCGCGCGGAAGGCCTTGCGCTTGGGTGTCGTCGAGGTGGGCGCGTAAAGCTGCATCGGATCAACTCCTCTTCACTGGACTGATGGCGGCGTGCTGCATGATCGAGCCGCGGCCGCGGCTCCACGACGGGATGAAGCACGAATGGCCGCCGGCATCGCCGCCGCCCATCGTGATCAAAATATCGGCGGGCGTCATGCCGCGATGGAGGAATCCCTGCTCCACCAGATTCGGCGCATTCTCGCCGTGCTGTGCGTCGTACTCGCGGTCGCGGAACTTGCCGACGCTCTTCATGCCGTCGACCGAGCGCTTGGCGGCGCTGAACAGGAAGTCCTGCGCCCTCTCCCGCGTCCAGCCGGCCTCGGCGATAATGCCCATGTGCTCCGGCGCCAGGATCACGACGCTTTGGCCCAAGGTGATGCAGCCGTAGTTGGCCATCGCGTCGGCCACCGAGCCCAGCACCTGCTCCGGCGTGTTGCCGCCATGGTTCTCGACATTGCAGAAGCCGCCGCCGGCATAGACCGTGACGCTCGACGTGCCCTTGGGATAGCCCTGCGCCTGGCAGAGCAGCGGCCACGGATTGCCGCGCGAGCGCTCGGCGATGCAGAAGCTGTACTTGCCCGGGTTGCCCTGCGTCGACTTGTCGGAGATGCCGGGGATCATCTGGAAGACGTTGCGCAGGATCAGCCGGACCGCGCGCCCGATCGTGGAGTTGGCGCGATTGCCCGGACCGAACAGGTTCACGTCGGCGTTCATGCCGATCTCGTCGCCGTAGGGACCGCTCACGATCAGCAGCGGCGCCGAGCCGCCGGTGCTGGCGGTCGAGCCGTGGAAGTTGAACGCTTCCTTGTCCATCGCCTCGTAGGCCGCGACCAGCACCGGAAAATGCTCGGGCAGGCAGCCTGCCATCACCGCGTTGACGGCGGCGGCGTGCAGCGAGAGGTCGAGGCCGGTCGCGGGATGATGCGCGATCACCGTCTCCGGCGGGCGAGGATCGGCGGCCAGCATCGCCTTCACGCGATCGACCACGGGCGGCACGACCGGCAGGCCGTCGGTCCAGCCCTGGTCGTAGCAATAATCGATCGCCGCGAGCAGGTCGTCCGGCACCTCGTGAATCTTGGGCGCGAGTGCAGCCATGTCCCTACTCCGCCGCCTGAGCTGAAGCGGGCGTCATGGCCTTCATCGTGCCGCCGTAGCGATCCTTGAAGGCCGTGGTGTCGATCTCGTCGAGTTCTATCTCGCGGTTCAGCACTTTTTCCTTCCACTTCAGCAAGTCGGGATGGGCCGCCTGGAACTCGGGCATCACTTCGGCGGCGAACAGCTCGAGCGACTCGCAGATATGCTCGTGCGTGTTGCGGCCGGCCTGGTTCAGCAGCACGACCTGGTCGATGTTGGACGATTGGAAGCGCCGCAGCTTGCGGCGAATCGTCTCCGGCGAGCCGATCAGGCCGCCACGCAACGCCGCGGCATGCTGCTCCGGATTGGCGGCCTTCCACTTCTGGTACTCGTCCCACATGTTGACCGAGCCGGCCGGCGGGCGGCGGCGGCCCGCCGACTGGCCATAGAAGCGCAGCGAGAACTGGAAGAACGTGTCGCCCTCGGCGCGGGCGCGCGCCTCCTCATCCGTCTTGGCGCACATGAAGAACGACACCAGCGCGATGTTCGGATTGGCGCGGTAGTCGGCGAGCTTCTTCCGGCGCTTCACGAAGGCGTTGTAATAAGCGTGCACCCAGGCATGCGCGGCATCGGCCGAGACGAACTGGAAGCCCAGCGCGCCCATGCCCCATTCGCCGCACTTGGCCAAGGTATCGAGCTGCGAGCAGGCGACCCAGAGCGGCGGGTGCGGCTTCTGCATGGGCTTTGGGACGACCGTGCGCAGCGGCATGTTGAAGTATTTGCCGTGATGCTCGCTGGCGCCCGGCTTGAACATCGGCAGGATCGCCTGCACGGCCTCCTCGAAGATCTCGCGCTTGTTGTCCATCTCGACGCCGAACGGCTCGAGCTCGGTGATCGAGGCGCTCTCGCCCATGCCGAATTCGCAGCGGCCGTTCGACAGGAGATCGAGCGTGGCGATCTTCTCCGCGACGCGCGCCGGATGATTCGTCGTGAGCTGCATGATGCCGTGGCCGAGGCGGATCTGCCTGGTGCGCTGGCTGGCGGCGGCGAGAAACGACTCGGGCGACGGCGAGTGGGAATATTCCTCGAGGAAGTGGTGCTCGACCTGC
>OUNM010100269.1_pt1 | contig 18519 bp, 16 predicted proteins | sample 1769961 | NCBI WGS metagenome assembly OUNM01 (sample SAMEA3914820, study PRJEB12502) | metagenome | biome: forest; material: soil | place: USA | collected 2012-03-12 | depth 0.3 m
GCTCAACCTGAAGGACGGGGAGGCGGACAAGTACGGCCAGACCAAGCACTTCTACGACACCCTCGCCAGCCAGTCGGCCGAGTCGATACGGGACACCATTTGGAGCATGGTCAAGCACGACCATCCCGATGCGCTCATCCTGCGCTTTCTCAGGGCGCGTAAGTGGGACCCTGAGACGGCGCTCATCATGCTTGTCTCAACCATGAACTGGCGGGCACAGGAGATGAAGGTGGACGAGGACATCATAAAGAACGGCGAGGCCGCAGCGCTGGCGGCTGAGACGAGCAGCGACCCGGCGGCGCAGAAGCTGGGGCGCGATTTCATGGCCCAGATCAGGAAGGGCATCAGCTACGTCCACGGCCACGACAAGCAGGGGCGGCCCCTCTGCTTCGTCAACGTCAGGCTGCACAAGCAGGGCGAACAGGCCGAGGAGGCGCTGGAGCGGTACACGGTCTATCTCATCGAGACGTGCCGCATGGTGCTGCAGCCGCCGGTTGACACCGCTGTGAGTCCCACCCGTCGCGATGATGCCACGACAGCACACTGACTGCCAGCAGACGATTGTATTCGACATGACCGGCTTTTCCATGGCCAACATGGTACGTTATCTATGCCCTCCTGTCCCCTCACAAGCTCGTCGCTGACCACCACCAGGACTACACCCCCGTCAAGTTCATGATCAAGTGCTTCGAGGCCAACTACCCCGAATGCCTCGGCACCGTGCTCGTCCACAAAGCCCCCTGGATCTTCCAAGGCAAGCACCCCTGCCCCCTCCCACAACCAAACCACCCCACTAACCCCCCACCCAGGCATCTGGAAAGTAATCCGCGGCTGGCTCGACCCCGTAGTCGCCAACAAAGTGCACTTCACGAACTCGGCCAAAGAAATGGAAGAGTTCATCCCCCTCAAGCACATCCCCAAGGATCTCGACGGCGACGAGGACTGGACCTACCAGTACGTCGAGCCGGTCCCCGGCGAGAACGCCGCCCTCGACGACGCCGCGACGCGCGACCGGCTGCTGGCGGCGCGCGCGCTGCTGTACAAGGAGTACGAGGACGCCACGCTCGAGTGGATCCGCGCCGGGAGCGACGCCGAGAAGGCGGCGCAGACCAAGGCGAGGCGGAATGCGATTGCCGAGAGGTTGAAGGTGGATTACTGGAATGTGGACCCGCATCTGCGCGCGCGGTCGTATTATGACCGGATTGGGGTGCTGTTGCCGGGGGGGAAGCTGGATTGGTATCCTGAGGCGAAGCCGGCTGCGGTGAATGGGAGTGTGGCTGCTCCGGTGGTGGGGGCGGAGACGTCGGCGGATGATATTGACTAGGGAAGAGGGGAGAAGTATATATATCCATTAGTGTTTGACTGCAGGGACTGAGTCCTTGTTTAGACGAGCATCGTTGTTGTTGTCTTCCTACTGGGATAATACATTCAGGGCGTTTGCAAGCGGACTGATGGGCAAGTTTACTTCAACGATTGGATGGTGAAGCCAGTGCCTTTTCCACTCAACATCTACACCTTGGACTTGATGTCCTCAAACAGCGCCTTGAGCTTCTCCATGTCCGTCTTCTGCTGCGGCCAGCTGATACCGAGGCCTTCCGTCTCGTTGGGCTTCGGGATCTGTTTCATCCAGATTAGTGGCCGACGTTGGTTGGCATATACTCAAGGCAGGGTGGGGTACGTACCATGTGAAAATGCACCTATTTTCGTTGTCACTATGGTCAGCAAACCAATGCCATGGGAGCACGGTAGTGTGTGAATCTAGAGGGGGCCCACGTACATGCCCAACCTCTTGGTGTGCTCCGCGGCCGTTGTTCTGCAGGATGTTGTACTCCTGTGCGCCCGTTGCCACGACGAGCTTCTTGGCGATGGGCTGTCAATCAGGGAAATCTCCGTCAGTCTTCTGAGATGGACTCTTCTTATATGAAAGGATGTCGCTCGGGTACGGGGGCGACATACCAGGATCTCTCTCAGGTGGTCATCGGGGATGTCGGTCAGCTTCTCGCCGTGGACCTTGGGGATTACGAGCTAGGATGTGCGGGACGAGGTCAGCGTCTAATCAGAAGATAAGGGGTATGGTTGGGGGAGGGGCGTACGGCGTGGCCCTGGCTAAGAGGGTTGATGTCGAGGAAGGCGAGAGTCTTGTCGGTTTCCAGGATCTTGAAGCAAGGGATGTCGCCTGGTGTGGATGGGACGAGGTCAGCAAGTCAGCTCGATAGCTGAATGGGGGGTCTTAGATGGAGCTCCCAGCTGCGTCGGGGCTTGATTGATCGACTTGCCCTTGATGATCTTGCAGAAGATGCAGGAGGCCATCTTGCTCGCCATTGAGGTGTGTGAGGACGGTGGCAGAAAGAAGTCAATTCGAGAGGGGCAAGCTGACGTTGCTCACCTCAAGTGTCCGGCTAAGGTGCAGCTCTGCGCGGTTGTTCAGACGGGACGGATCGCGACGCAGCGGGGCAACGTCAACGGGAGCGGGAGCGGGGAAGTTACAGCGCCCACGGGCCCGAAACGATCGACCCAGGTTCGCCCTCCATCGTATCGCAGAGGAAGGGTACAGCTTAACACGCAGAAAAGCTCAGAGTATTCTGTACAGGCTGGAAGTTACAAGACATCTTTTATCACCATTTACCTCACCTGGGGTATGGTCAATACATGCCGCTACTCAGGTACCCTCATCGGGTTATGCATCCCCCAGGGCGAGTTTCCATTCGTTTGAAAAGCCACCATCTGCGAAGCGCTGCGCCAACAAGCCGGGCGTAGGGACCCCGCTGCGCCGCTAACGCAGTTGGTCGTCCCTGCGGCACGACCCCGCCATCACCTGCCTGCTGCTTGATGTCACTGCCTGCCTGCCCATGCCGCGTCGCAAACCAAGTTCGAAACTTGCACTCAGCACACTAGAAACCCAGGATCCCCAGCTGCGCCGTTGCCATCCCAAAAACACGCACATCGCGCTCCAAGATCCCACCGTCTTGGTCCCACAGCAGAAGCTCCGTTCCTGAACATCACGATGCCCCACGGGTTCCGAAAGACCGGCCTCTTCGGCGGCGCGCTCGTCTGCGACCTGCCCGACAACTTTGCCGATGTGAGGTGTGTTCGCTCTGTCATCCAACAAGGCTCTGTCCCCCCTCCCCGTCGAGGCTGTGGGGCTCTGCGCTGGACTGTTTAGACACCGGAGACTGACCTTGGTGGATGCCTAGCACGATCCGCGAAGTTCCCGACAACCAGGAAGTCTACCTCGACAAAGACGGCTTCACCTCCATCATCTTCGACATTACGCAGCGCGTGGGCGCTTCCGGCGAAGGCCTCGAGCGTGATGGCCGCGCCCTGACAACCCACCTAGAAGACCTGGTCGGCGAGGACGCGGACACCGTCAAAGTCTGGAACACGACCCAGACGCAGTTCACCCATCTCGAGTACGCCCCTCAGCCCCTCCGTCTCACACCTCCCACTTGACCAAAAAAAGCTAACCGCGGCCGACCCCGAATAGCGAGAGCATACCCGCCTACACGCTCATCGCGACGCAGACCCCCACGGGCGCGGACGAGTCGCGACGGTCCGCAGCGCCCGACTTCACGGCGCTGATCCTCACGCTGGTGCGGCTCGAGAAGGAAAAGACGGACATCCTCATCACCATCAACGTGCCGCACATCAAGGGCGAGTACGACGAGGAAGAGGTGGACCTGGCGCTGGGCAAGCAGGGCGAGCTGATTGGGGATGCGGTCGAGTACTCGGCCCGGATCTGGTCGACGTTTGAGGTGAAGAGCTGGCGGTTGTTTGACGAGGTGTAGATTTTGGAGAGGTCACTTGGATGGGTTGGGTATTTGAGCGAGCGGATTTTGGAGGATATCTCGTTTGGATTGCCCGCGGAGCCGGGACTGGCGTTGTATGAAGAGGGACAACCTTGTGATGAGCTCATGACCATGACGGCATAGTCTATTCCATTTACACTGTTTCTACAAGAGGGTACAATAACTATGTCTCCCCCACAACCATCTCACAGCACCAACTCTTCCATCCCCTCAACCACCTCCTGAACCTCCTCCTCCGCCACCACCGTCTTCTGCCCCTTAGCCTTCTGCGCCGCCCACCGCCCCGCCACAATCTTCATGATCTCCTTCTGCGGACTCTTCGGGTTCTCCTCCTTGACAACCCGCATCTGCGCCTTCACAAACGCCTGGTACTCACTCACCGCACCCCCACCAGCACCAGCACCCTCCTCCTTCTTCTTCCTCGGCACAGGCTTCGTCTGCCGCAGCTCCTCCTTGCACCGCCCGCACCGGTGCCGCGCCGGGTCGATGCTGCGCGAGTGGCGCTTGAACTCGGCGCCGCAGGCCACGCACTCCCACACGTACTTGAAGGCGATGTCGTACGAGTGCTTGGTCGTGACCTCGATGCCGCGGTCGCCGAACGCGCGCGTGCAGCGCGCGGCCCAGGCTTTGAATTCGCGCCCGTGGGGGTTGGTGGTGACGTTGCTGATCATGAAGTTGGCGAGGTGGCAGAATTCGTGGGCGAGGACGTTGAGGAGGCGGGGGGTGGAGTCGATTACTTTTTCGGCGAGCTCGATGGAGGCGTGGTGTTTGTGTTTTGTTGTGGTTGTGGTTGAAGTGGTGGCGGATCCGGAGGGGGCGGTGGTGCGGATGGTCTCGCGCTTCCAGTTGGCGCGGCCGGCTGTCGTGTTGAGCTTGTTCGTCCAGATCAGCTTGATGCCGCCTGTCGAGGCCGAGAGCTCGGCGAGTTTGCCGTCGGTGATGGTGGTGTCGAGCTCGTGGAGGAATTTCTCGGCGAGTTCGTGCTTGGCCTTCTCGAAGGCTTTCTTGGCCTCGCGCTCGGATGTCTGTTGTCCTGCCGCTGCGGCCTTTTGGGGCTTCTTCTCCGGGCTGGTGGTCTTGCTCGGGCTCCTTTGTTTCGCTGCGGCGGCATCTGGAAACAGCTGCTTGCGAGGGGAATGCTCGTCGTTCCAGTCGTCGACAAACTCCTGGCTCCAGAACAGGTCGGAATTCGAACGGTGAGGTGTGTTGGGAATACGAGCGAGTTTCCTCGGCGAGACAAGGCCAGGCCGAGATTTTGGTGGCGTTGAAGGAGGCGTCACCTTTCGGTTGCTTGGTCTCGAAGTTTTCTTCGTTCCTGGTTCTTCCTCGCTATCGTCACTAGCACAGGTTAGAGGTCGAACGAAATCATGAGTCTCCAAAGACCCCGAACTTACAGACACAGTTCGGAAAGGGTATTTGTAAGCCCCTCGGCCGTCTGCCTGGTCCTTTGTGCTTCCTTCCGTCGTGCTGGAGGTTTTGAGGCAGTGGGTTGAGATACGGAACGCCCAGGGTTTGTTCTTTGAGATTTGTCCACCCGGTCTTCCTTCACATGGAAATCGTCACTGCGTTCCGCATCGCCGCCACCAGCTGGCCCTAACCGCTTGCTGTCCTTCACCCGAAGACTTGGTTTTGTTGTTAGCCTTCTCGGCAGGAAATCTGCCAAAAAGTCTTCGTCCTCCTTGTCCTCGTATTCACTGGACTCTGAGCCATCCGAGTCGCATGAGTGGAATGTGTCGTCAATAATGGACACCTCTTCGATGAGAGTGATCTCCTCTTTGGCTGAAACATATTCCTCGTCCTGGCCGGCTGGCGACGAGGCAATGGCGGCCACGGGTTTGGCGGTTCTCGTCCTAAGCTCAACCCTCGCCCGCCGTGGTACTGTTGCTTTCCTTTCCTCGAGTGAGTGTCTCTCTTCTCTGCCTTTGCTTCGATGGTCCGGTGTCCACGCTTTGAGCAATAAATTGTCTGTTAAAGGTCCCAGCTTTCGCCTCCGAACGGTGGTTGTGGTAGGTGCATCTTCGCGACCTTCCAATTTTTTCCTGCTCACAAGCGCATCGAGATCTGGGAACTCGTCGTCGTCGTCGCTGTGGTCGCTCCGGGCTGTTGATGACTTTGCGAACCTCGCCATGGTTGTGAAGTGGGTGGTCGGTCCTCTCGCTTAATAAGAATGACGAAAACCGGTGTCAGGTAATTTAGTCATTCTCTCTTGGGGTTGGCATCAGGAATGTTGCCGGAAGTTGAGTTTGTCGGAGCTTGAACGATGAGAGGTGCGTGCGGATGAGATCTGTGGGTTCCAGGTTGCCAGGGGCAACTGTCACTCAGGAAATGGACCGAGCTGTTGCTCGCTGCGGGGCTCTCTTTGACAAAATCCGATTTCCACCGCACCCCGCCTCTGCTGGCTGCTTGAGCTTTGGTTTCAGTTGCAGCTTTGAAACAATGTTTGCATTTTACACTGTGTGCGTTTCGCAGCATATCGGTGGTGCTGGTCTCTCTGGTCCCTGGAGCTCGGAGCCGACTCGGTGCTTTTGGGCGCTCCACATACCAGACCATCACCAGAAATGCGCCTAGCCATCGCGAAGCGGCATGTTGTTGGCTGACTCGCATGCCTTGGTAGCAGCAGCCGGCCGAGTCAGGTTTCGTATGGGAGAAAACGGTGCGGGAATGCGCGTTTTGGCATGCCATCCGTTGCCAGCGCGCCACCAAAGGTCAAGATACCTAGCTGCGGAGGTTGGCTCAATTCTCTCCTCTCTCTTGGTTTGCAGAGAGGATCGAGATTGTCGGAACTCGAGCCTGGCCTGCCCATCGGGTTTCCCATGTGGGCAGCGGCCCTGCAGCATGCGGCCTTGCCCTTACGCAATGCCACGAGGGTCTCCTCACGATAGGGGACGCGCATCGCGCATTGCTCGGTATCGGACGGCCACTGCATATCTCTTTGCAGGTTTTTGTCGTCCCTCAGCACGGCCGGTTACCCACATGTACCTACGGAGTGTAGATTTAGCCATTCGGCGCGAGATGTCGTTCCGCATTTTGCCTGGGGCAGTCCCCGGATCTTGCCCATTGCATGACGGGATGGACGAAGGAGCATCATCAGGCTGTGGACCGCTTCCTCAGCGTCCTGCTTCGTATGTGCTGTCGAGTACCTGCATGGCAGCCGAGGCTCTTCCCGCTTCGCTCGGGTGCTTTACGAGCTCGTCGCATGCGCGGTGAGTGGGATGAAGCCTTCACGGTCGACGTGATGCAGGTACCGTCGTCTCAAGACCCAAGGTTGGGGATGTCCACCACTTGTTCGTCCGAACACTCAGTCACACGGCATCCAGTTGACGGCTTCACCTGCTGCGAGCACCTAGCACAAGCGGGCTCAATGCAGGCAGAGCTATCTTCTCCCTCGTTGGCTGAGCCGTTGGGCACACTGGCATATCTAGTCCACGCCAAATACCAACATCGAGGAATATCATGCACGGCCAACACAACCCTGCCAAGACCACGACGGTAAACCCCGTCGATCAGAAGTTTCTTGGTCCAAACTTTCCAGAGCAAGGCACGAGTTGTTGAGAGGATCGTCGTCAAGCTTGGACGGACTCGGAGCTATGCCCGAATGGGACTGTCCAACGGTCAGACCAGTGCTTGGTGTCAGGCACTGGAAATAGATTGCTAGCCAATCTCTGGCGTTTCTCGAATTAAACCCAGGGGCACAACCGCGGACCGAAGCGGCGTGGTGTGGGAGCGCAGGGTCTGCGCACTGTGTTCGGATCGACCGGGTTTTGGAAACGGAGCATCCTCTGACATGAAGATGAAGCACTCCACCAAAGGCCCAGTTGCAATTATCGCAGTGGGCACCCTCGAGGCACCTCTGAGAAGACACAGCATCGCTCCGAGGTGAATCAGCCGCAGCACGAGTTGATGTGGATGGCTGCAGTAGGGCGTGACACAGCTTGCCCGAACGAGCCAAGCAGCTCGTGTTATTCTGAAAAAACGCACTTCTTGTGTGTCTCGTGGCGGTGTTGCCAGCTCGTGTCCGCATCTTTGCATGCGGGCAGATCGTGGCCCGTGTGGGCTGTGGGGATGGCCCAATGTTCCATGCTGCCGACTCAAGAGGTTCTGTGCACAGTCTATCCGTACTGTCGAGTTCAATTCGTCTAGAACAGGGAATGATGTTTCGGTACCAATTTACGGTTGCCGAAAACAAGAGCTTCTCCCAATATCGCTGCCGCCGGTGGGTGCCATCTCGATGGTTTTCGGGTTCCTTGTTTTTCGACTCTTTCCCACTGTCGTCATCGCTCTTCCCGACAAAGACTTGAAGAGCGCGGCCGCCCGCAAGCCGCGACGCATGAACAAGGGGGGAACCCGGTCAAAACTTTGGCTGCATTGGATTCAGGGGGACAGGGAGCTTGGGAGTGGCGGAGCAGTCTGGAACTGACGCACCACAATCTCGGCTTGACAGTCTGCCGCAGGCCGTCGCGGACCGCCAACACTTCTGGGCCCATTCCTGCTTGATGCCATTGAAGCCGCCTGATTGGCCGGCCGTGGTCCGTCCTGAGAGGCGAGCTCGATCGTGGCGGGAGTTCCGACAGTCGTGTTGCGCTAACTAACGTTGACCACCGTTACAGGTACCGTACATACGGAGAACCTCCGAAGATTGTGAGAATCGGGCCTCTCAGCAGAAAACCAGGGCAAGTGGCAAGGCTGGGTCTCAGCACTGGGCCGTGGGCGGAGCTGTCTGTGGGTTTCGGGGAACTGCCGGTATTCGTCGAAGGCACACATGAGTCCTGGGAGAGATGAAGGCGAGATTTGAACGAGAACAACAGCGTTGACACAGAATGGCCTGCTGGCCTGACACACGCGATGACCATCTGCTGTTGGTTGCTGGCGGTGCTGTGGTGATGTTTTGTGCTGCCTGCCAGTCTGCGACGACGATGGAACGCTGGAAAACGGAGAGCTCTCCGACGTGACATTCTCATCCAATTCCTCCACGCACAGTGCCGCCGTCTGGCCACCCAGCTCATGCTGCTGGCCGCCCTCCCCTTTTCCAGAACCCCTGGCGAGCGGCCACACCCCGGTCGTGGCCCGCCAGCAAGCCTCCTCCCCCCCACTGGCCCAGTCCTGGCAGACCCTGTCGCCTTCCGTAACCACGAAACGCATGCAATCCTTGAATGCCTCCTTTTCCCGCCCATTTCCCTGTTCTTCGCTCTCCTCAAGCTCGCCTGGGCCTCAGCCTTTTCTTTCCCTCAAACTCCCCCGACACTCGCTCGCACCTCCTCTCCCAACTCTCGTTTTGGGTCCATCCGCGAAGGAATTCTGTGGGTTTGCACGGCGCCAGTCCCAGCCCAGCGGCAAAACCGACCACCTGCGCCGCCAACCGCCAGCCAGTCGTTGGCTTCCGCAGCTCCCTGCGTGCCGACACTCGAGACACGAAGGTCGCCGCCAGCCCCGAGAGAAGAACCGACGCCGTCAATCGTTTATTCGAAGGAGGGCCATTTTGGAACAAACAACACCTGCGTTGGAAAGAGTTCGGAAGAAACCCGTGTTTTTTCCAGCCCAGAATCCAGGGTCGCTGTGCACGGAGTCGCCTCGCAGTCAATCCAGCTCAGCACCCGCCGCTGCTACAGGGCGCTTCGACCTGTCATCCCCAAGCCAACACCTGCATCTGCGCCCCACCGCGCCGCCAATCACCCAGTCCGCTTCTGTTGTCTGCATCAACAACTGCGGCCTCCAGAACCGACACTGCTCTTCAGCAACAACCGCACTGGCCGCTGGTTCCTCGTATTTCGCGTTGTGGCCGGCCACTTAATTATTTTAATTCCTTGTTTTTGCACGGACGACAAGAAGACCTCACGCGACTTGTTTCCGCCAGCGCTCTTCCCTCGCTGTCCAGGTTCCGCCGCAAAACTCTGCACAGAAGGTTGCTCCATGAGTTGTTGATCCGGTAAGCTGCCGCCATGACCGCATCGCCGGCCCGATCACTCAATCCCCTCTGCTCTCGATCCCTCTCTGCATCGTATCTAACCCTTGCCTCGTGCCGCAGACACCGCACCCAGCATGTCGGGATACCCACAGGGCCAGGGCCATGGCCAAGGTCATGGCCAGGCCCAGGGCCAAGGCCATCATGACTACGATGACGGCTACGACCAGCACGGCAACACCGACTCGTACTACCAGGACGACCAGCACTACTACGACAACGGCCACCACGGCCAAAACGGGCACCACGACAATGGCCACCATGACAATCGTGGTGGGCAACAAGGCGATGGATATTATGACGAGTCGTAAGTTCCGGGCGCCTTGACCCCCGCGCCGTTTTTGCTTTTTATTGACACGTTTTCCCAGCGGCTATTACAATGCGGATTCCAACAACCCGTACCAGCAGGACGGCGGGTACTATGACAATCATGACCAGTACCATGATGACTACTACAACAACAACAATGACGGCTACTATGACCAGGGGTACGATCGCGGTCATGGAAACGGCCATGGGAACGGCCAGGGCAACGGCCACCGGAACGGGTCGGAGGAGGATTCCGAGACTTTCAGCGACTTCACCATGCGCTCCGACATGGCCCGAGCTACCGACATGGACTACTACGGCCGCGGTGATGAGCGCTACAACAGCTACAACGAGGGTCAAGGAGGTGGCCGTGGATACCGTCCGCCTTCCTCGCAGATCTCGTACGGCGGCAACCGGTCGTCCGGCGCGTCAACGCCGAACTACGGCATGGATTACGGCAATGTCCTCCCGGCCGGTCAGCGGTCGCGTGAACCTTACCCCGCCTGGACTTCCGATGCCCAGATCCCTCTCTCGAAGGAGGAGGTCGAGGACATCTTCCTGGATTTGACGGCAAAGTTCGGTTTCCAGCGCGACAGCATGCGCAACATGTACGACCACTTCATGACGCTGCTCGACTCTCGCGCCTCCCGCATGACGCCGAACCAGGCCCTGTTGTCTCTCCACGCCGACTACATTGGCGGCGACAACGCAAATTACCGCAAGTGGTACTTTGCCGCCCACCTGGATCTCGACGATGCTGTTGGCTTCGCCAACATCAAGGGCAGGGGTCTGAAGCGGAATCGCAAGAACAAGAAAAAGAAGGCCGATGCCGAGAACGAGGCCGCGGCTCTCGAGGATCTGGAAGGCGACGACTCGCTCGAGGCGGCTGAGTTCCGCTGGAAGACGAGGATGAACCGCATGTCTCAGCACGACCGTGTGCGCCAGCTCGCTCTCTACCTGCTGTGCTGGGGTGAGGCCAACCAGGTCCGCTTCATGCCCGAGTGTCTCTGCTTCATCTTCAAGTGTGCAGATGACTACCTAAACTCCCCAGCGTGCCAGAACATGGTGGAGCCGGTCGAGGAGTTCACGTTCCTCAACCACGTCATTACGCCGCTCTACCAGTACTGCAGAGACCAGGGGTACGAGATCTCGGACGGCGTCTACGTCCGGCGGGAGAGGGACCACAACCAGATCATTGGGTACGACGATTGCAACCAGCTCTTCTGGTATCCCGAGGGCATCGAGCGCATCATTTTTGAGGACAAGAGCAGACTGGTCGACATTCCGCCAGCCGAGCGCTATCTCAGGCTCAAGGACGTGATCTGGAAGAAGGTCTTTTTCAAGACCTACAAGGAGACGCGCTCTTGGTTCCACGTGCTCGTCAACTTCAACCGCATTTGGATCATCCACTTGACGATGTTTTGGTTCTACACGGCCTTCAACATGCCCACGCTCATCACGCCAAATTATGAGCAGGAGGCTAACAACCAACCTCCCGACGCGGCACTATACTCCCTCGCTGCCTTCGGTGGCTCCATCGCCGCTCTGATTCAGGTCCTGGCGACGATCGCGGAGTGGGCCTATGTCCCTCGCAAGTGGGCTGGTGCACAGCACTTGACAAAACGCCTCCTCTTCCTCATCGCCATCCTCGTCATCAACGTCGGCCCTGGCGTCTACGTCTATATGCCCGCAGCCAACCAGGCCAAGTTCCTCGAAAAGCAGAACGGCAAGATTGCGTTCATCCTCAGCATCGTGCAATTGGTCATCGCCATCCTTACCTTCATCTTCTTTTCCGTTATGCCGCTCGGCGGTCTCTTTGGCAGCTACCTGACCAAGAACTCGAGAAGATACGTGGCCAGCCAGACCTTCACCGCCAGCTACCCCCGCCTCCGCGGGAACGACATGGCTCTGTCCTATGGCATGTGGGCTGCTATCTTCGGCGCGAAGTTCGGCGCGTCCTATGGTTATCTGACCCTGTCCATCCGCGATCCCATCCGGTACCTCGCGCTCATGAACACCAGCAGCTGTCTCGGCGACACCATCCTGAAGACCTATCTCTGCAAGTATCAGCCGCTGATCACTTTGGGGCTCATGCTCTTCACCGATCTGATCTTCTTCTTCCTGGACACGTATCTGTGGTACGTCCTGCTCAACACGGGTATCTCCGTCGCTCGGTCTTTCTATCTGGGCTCGTCAATCTTGACCCCCTGGAGAAACATCTTCTCGCGGCTGCCGAAGCGCATGTACTCGAAGATCCTCGCCACTACGGACATGGAGATCAAGTATAAGCCCAAGGTGCTCATCTCGCAGCTCTGGAATGCTGTTGTCATCTCCATGTACCGCGAGCATCTGCTGGCCATTGAGCATGTGCAGAAGCTCCTTTACCACCAGGTTCCGTCCGAGCAGGAGGGCAAGCGCACCCTTCGCGCGCCGACTTTCTTCGTCGCCCAGGAAGACCACTCGTTCAAGACCGAGTTCTTCCCTTCCCACAGCGAGGCCGAGCGCAGAATTTCATTCTTTGCGCAGTCTCTGTCGACGCCCATCCCGGAGCCGCTTCCGGTCGACAACATGCCCACCTTCACCGTCATGATCCCGCACTACAGCGAGAAGATCCTTCTCTCCCTCAGGGAGATCATCCGCGAAGACGAGCCGTATTCTCGCGTCACACTTCTCGAGTACCTCAAGCAGCTCCATCCTCACGAGTGGGATTGCTTTGTTAAGGACACCAAGATCCTGGCCGACGAGACCTCGCAGTTCAACGGCGAAGACGATAAGAACGAGAAGGATACCGCCAAGAGCAAGATCGACGACCTCCCCTTCTACTGCATTGGTTTCAAGTCCTCGGCTCCCGAGTATACTCTCAGGACCCGTATTTGGGCTTCCCTTCGTTTCCAGACCCTGTACCGCACTATCTCGGGCTTCATGAACTACAGCCGCGCCATCAAGCTGCTTTACCGCGTCGAGAACCCCGAGGTCGTCCAGATGTTTGGTGGCAACTCCGACAAGCTCGAGCGTGAGCTGGAGCGCATGGCTCGCCGCAAATTCAAGCTGGTTGTTTCCATGCAGCGCTTCTCCAAGTTCAAGAAGGAGGAGATGGAGAACGCTGAGTTCCTGCTCCGCGCGTATCCGGATCTCCAGATCGCGTACTTGGATGAGGAGCCGCCGCTCAACGAAGGCGACGAGCCCCGTCTCTACTCCGCTCTCATCGACGGCCACTCCGAGATCATGGAGAACGGCATGCGCCGGCCCAAGTTCCGCGTCCAACTCTCCGGCAACCCGATTCTCGGCGACGGCAAATCCGACAACCAGAACCACGCGCTCATCTTCTACCGCGGCGAATACATCCAGCTCATCGATGCCAACCAGGACAACTACCTCGAGGAATGCCTCAAGATCCGCAGCGTCCTTGCCGAGTTCGAGGAGATGAAGACGGACAATGTGTCGCCCTACACTCCCGGAGTCAAGAGCGCCAGCCCTGCTCCCGTCGCCATTTTGGGTGCTCGCGAGTACATCTTCTCGGAGAACATTGGTATCCTCGGTGACATCGCCGCCGGCAAGGAACAGACGTTCGGTACGCTTTTCGCGAGAACGCTGGCACAGATTGGTGGCAAGCTTCACTATGGTCACCCGGATTTCCTCAACGGCATCTTCATGACGACGCGTGGCGGTGTGTCCAAGGCCCAAAAGGGTCTCCATCTCAACGAGGATATCTACGCTGGTATGAACGCGCTCCTGCGCGGTGGTCGCATCAAGCACTGCGAGTATTACCAGTGCGGCAAGGGTCGTGATTTGGGTTTCGGCTCCATTCTCAACTTCACGACCAAGATCGGAACTGGCATGGGTGAGCAGATGCTCTCAAGAGAGTACTATTACCTGGGAACCCAGCTGCCTCTCGACCGGTTCCTTTCGTTCTACTACGCTCATCCCGGCTTCCACATCAACAACATGTTCATCATGCTGTCTGTGCAGCTGTTCATGATCTGCCTCCTCCAGATCGGCTCTCTCCGGAAGGAGACCATCCCTTGCGACTACAACCGAGACGTGCCTATCCGGGATCCTCTCTACCCCACGGGCTGCGCCAACACGGATGCTCTCATGGACTGGGTCTACCGCAGTATCCTGTCGATTTTCTTCGTCTTCTTCCTCTCGTTCGTCCCCCTGGTCGTCCAGGAACTGTCGGAGCGTGGTCTTCTTCGCGCCGCAACCCGCTTTGCCAAGCAAATCGGCTCCCTATCGCCTTTCTTCGAGGTCTTCGTCTGCCAGATCTATGCCAACTCGGTGCAGCAGGACATCACTTTTGGTGGCGCCAGGTATATCGGTACCGGCCGTGGCTTCGCCACCGCTCGCATTCCGTTTGGCGTGCTCTATTCCCGGTTCGCCGGCCCGTCCATCTACTTCGGCGCTCGCATGTTGATGATGCTGTTGTTTGCCACCCTCACCATCTGGCAGGCGGCTCTGATCTACTTCTGGATTTCGCTGCTGGCGCTGGTGGTTTCGCCGTTCCTCTACAACCCCCACCAGTTTGCCTGGACCGACTTCTTCATCGACTACCGCGACTATCTGCGCTGGCTGTCTCGTGGCAACTCTCGCTCGCATGCCTCCTCGTGGATCGCCTTCTGCCGGCTTTCTCGGACTAGGACCACGGGATACAAGCGCAAAGCCTTGGGAGACCCGTCCAGCAAGATGTCGGGCGACGTCCCCCGTGCCGCCATCACCAACACGTTCTGGGCCGAGATTATGACGCCTTTCTTCCTGGTTGCTGTGACGCTTATCCCCTACCTGTTCGTCAACGCCCAGACGGGCGTCAAGAAAAACAACCCGAAAGCGACGGCCACTGCTGCGCTCATCCGGGTTGGTATTGTGGCGTTGGCACCCATCGCCATCAACGCTGGCATTCTGGGAGCCTTCTTCGCCATGGCTTGCTTCATGGGCCCTCTGTTGAGCATGTGCTGCAAGAAGTTCGGCTCTGTTCTCGCCGCCATCGCGCACGCCATGGCCGTCATCGTGCTCCTGGTCTTCTTTGAGGTCATGTTCTACCTCCAGGGATTCGACTTCACCCGGACGCTCCTGGGCATGATTACGGTTGTTGCCCTCCAGCGCTTCGTCTTCAAGTTGATCATCACGCTGGCGCTCACCAGAGAGTTCAAGACGGACCAGTCCAACATTGCGTTCTGGACGGGCAAGTGGTACTCGATGGGCTGGCACTCGGTGTCGCAGCCCGCTCGCGAGTACCTCTGCAAGATCACCGAGCTGTCCATGTTCGCGGCCGATTTCATCCTCGGCCACATCATCTTGTTCCTCATGTTCCCTGTCATCTTGATCCCCCAGATTGACAAGCTGCATTCCATGATGCTTTTCTGGCTCCGTCCAAGGTACGTTTCATTCCTCAATCGCTCCGTTCCAGGCACCTCACTGACATGCCGTCTAGCCGACAAATCCGCCCTCCCATCTACTCGATGAAGCAGACCAAGCTCCGGAGGAGACGTGTCATCCGTTACGCGATCCTCTACTTCGTCTTGCTTGTCGTCATCCTTGCCCTCATTATCGGACCGGCTGTCGCCGGCAAGTACATCCCCACCTTCAATCTCTCCCTGTTGTCGGACAACCACCTGGTCCAGCCGACGGGCCTGGACAACGACGACACCCAAGGCCGCAACGCCACGGGTACCGGAGCAGTGCCCTACACTGGTGTCTTGGCGTCGGCGATGTCGGCTTCGGCCGCGGCCGCCAAGGCCACGGGCGGCAAGGTGGCGGCGACGACGACAAAAGCGGCGAGGATGGTGCTTCTTAACTGAAGGACGAGTTAGTGGGGGTTTCCTTTTTTTTCTGTAGTTGGGTTGGAAGAGGCATAGAATGGCGCGGTTTTGTACACTGTTTAATATGCCAGCCAGCGAGTCGGATCTGAAGGAGGATACATCACTGCACAGAGCGTCATGCGTGGGGGTTTTTCTTTACGGGGCGGGGCATGCAACCCGGGGCTGGGTTCTCATGACATCAAACTTGTTGTATTGTACCCGGCAGGTGCTTTTTTGTGTATTGGCTCGCGTTTGCTTGCTTGCTTGCTTTCTCTCTCTCGTTTCCACATCGTTTTGGGGGTTTTGAGGCATTGAGACAATGATTCACACTTTCTTTCACGAGACTGGGCGGGCCTTGATGGTTGGGCCGTCTTTGCTTGATGTTTGTGGCATTGATGTGATGTGCTTGGGCTTGCGGAGGCGGTTGTGTGGTGGCTTGCATTGTCTGGATAATGATAACTAAAGAGAGCGAGTTTCGTCGAACCCTCGGTGTGTAGTTCAACGTCTTGGGACGAAGTGTGTGTCTGTGCTTCAACACTGTGAGCCGGAAGATGACTATAGATGCTCCAACTGGCAAACCCGTGCCAACAGGACGAGCATGAATCCAAGGTTGTTCTGTCGTCCAGGTTTGTTGGATGTGTGGGTTGGAGGCCTGACTGCCCGCCAAGACCCTAGCGGGCCACCACCCCTGACCCGGCCGGCACCTCAAGGATGCGTGGAATCTTCGGTCGTTTCCCCTGAAAAAATTGTGGAACGGAACCGCGAAACGGTGCATCCAATCCCCGATCCCGCCTAGCAACGATGCGCTGAAACCGCGACGAATCCCAATCCCGAAGCTCCCGGCTGTTCGTTTCTGCTTCCTTTTCAGTGACCACGCCCACCGTCCGATCTCGACACCCACCTCACCCACCGACGTCGACACTGCATTGCATTGCCTTGCATCACACCGCATCCCCGACAACCGCATGCCCGCCGCCGACCGCTTGCCCTGCTTAACCGCTTGAGGTCTCGAACCGGAACCGAGGCAGACGCGATGGACCTGCACGAGGTGCAGGCGCACCTGAACGAGTGGCTCGAGGAGGCGGCTACGACGTTCCAGAAGGTGCCCGGCTCGGCCGTGCTCATCCGCTACGTCCGCTCCAGCTACCAGAACGACCCCGTGCGCTCCGCCATCGAGCTGGTGCTGTTCATCTTCTTCATCCGGTACCTGCTGGCTCCCAGCTACCAGACCTCGAAGCAGAACTATGTCAAGTTGACTGAGGATGTGAGTTGTTGCGCCGGTTTTGTCCCTGCTGGGTGGGTGTGGAAAAGCGAGGGAAGGCTAATCCGATGGGTTGCGGGTAGGAAATCGACGAGTTGGTTGAGGAATGGACTCCCGAGCCGCTGGTTGCGACGCCGAGTGCGCTCCAGGAGGCCGAACAGGAGAAGCTGCCGGTTCTTGTCGGGTAAGAGATATGCCGGCTGGCTAGGGGAGGGGAGGACTTGAAGCTGACGAGAGCAGCCCCACTGGCCCGAAGTCGAAGCTTGCCAACGGCAAGACAGTCACCAACCTCGCGTCGTACAACTTCTACAACTTCAACGCCAACGAGCAGATCAAGGAGAAGGCCATCCAGACCCTCCGCACCTACGGCGTCGGACCCTGCGGCCCTCCCCAGTTCTACGGCACCCAGGACGTGCACATGAAGACCGAAGCCGACATCGCCTCGTATCTGGGCACCGAGGGGTGCATCGTCTACGCGCACTCGTTCTCGACCATCTCCAGTGTCATTCCGTCGTTTTGCAAGAGAGGAGACATCATCGTCGCGGACCGCGGCGTCAATTACTCGATCCGTCGCGGCCTCGAGATCTCGCGGAGTAGTGTCAAGTGGTACAACCATGGCGACATGGAGGATCTGGAGCAGGTCCTTCGCAAGGTCGTCAAGGAGCAGGCTGGCAAGAAGCTGACGCGGCGTTTTATCGTCACCGAGGCGCTGTTTGAGACGACCGGTGATATCAACAACCTGCCCAAGCTGGTGTGTATTCAATTCTTTGACCTAACACGTGACCACGCCGTGCTGACGACTCGCAGATCGAACTCAAGGCCAAGTACAAGTTCCGCCTCATGCTCGACGAGACTTGGTCCTTCGGCGTGCTCGGCCGCACCGGCCGGGGCCTGACGGAGGCGCAAAACGTAGACCCCACCCAAGTAGACATGATCGTCGGCTCGCTGGCCGGCCCGCTCTGCGCGGGCGGCGGCTTCTGCGCGGGCGCCAAGGACGTGGTCGAGCACCAGCGCGTCTCGTCGACCGCCTACACCTTCTCGGCCGCGCTCCCAGCCATGCTCGCCGTCACGGCCAGCGAGTGCATCAACTTGCTCCAGTCCAACCCGGAGATCCTGCTGCAGTGCCGCGAGAACATCCGCCTCATGCGCGCCCAGCTCGACCCCCGCAGCGACTGGATCGTGTGCACCAGCGCGCCCGAGAACCCGATCATGATTCTTACCTTCAAGCCCGACGTTGTCAAGGCGCGCAGGCTGAGCGTGGAGGACCAGGAGCGCTTGTTGATGGAGTGCGTTGACGAGGTATGCCCCCCCAACCCCCGCGCCCTCCTTGCCAAATGGCCAGCTAACACGCCACGCAAAAGACGCTCGCCAACGGCGTGCTCATCACCC
>OUNM010301711.1_pt1 | contig 18500 bp, 15 predicted proteins | sample 1769961 | NCBI WGS metagenome assembly OUNM01 (sample SAMEA3914820, study PRJEB12502) | metagenome | biome: forest; material: soil | place: USA | collected 2012-03-12 | depth 0.3 m
ATCCTCAGACATTCTTTGCCTTGGGTATCGGCAAGGGTAACAACTCCACCTTCGAACACTTCCTCGTCACCATCAAAGATGCCGCGGGAGTGGTCATCGGCACGGAAGATGTCCTGTTGGCGGACGGAACGCAGGTCATTGTCGATGCCGCCCACTGGGGGACAGGAAGCGGATACACATCCGCCTCGGCTCCGTTTGCTGCTTTCGCGGAAGTCGATGTGAAGAACATCGCCGTCAACGCCAATAGCGAAGACATCAAGGTCGTGCTCACCGGCTTCAGCGCCACGGAGCATATCAACGTGAGCGATACCACCTTGAACTTCGGCCTGGGCGTGACGGATAACGATAGCGATTCCTTCACGAGCTCGGATCCGCTCTCGGTGTCCTTGGTCGGCACGCATACCGGCCCTGGCTATCAATTGACCGGAACTGCCATCGGCGATGCATTTGCCGCCAGCGCCGGCGCCGACACGATCGTGGGCAACTCCACGAACGACACCGTCGATTACAGCAATTCGACGGCGGGTGTAACGGTGAATCTGGCGGTCGCAGTGCAGGTTTCCACAGGCTACGCTTCGGGTGACTCCCTCACGGGAATCGACAATGTGATCGGTTCGAACTTCGCGGATTCGCTGACTGGCAATGCCAGCGCGAACATCGTGATGGGTGGCGCCGGTAACGACAGCATGACTGGAGGTGGCGGAAACGACACCTTCAAGTGGGTGGCGGGCGATGGTGGCACCGTTGGCACACCGGCCGTGGATACTGTCACCGACTTCGGCAGCGCCGTCGGCAATACCGACCGCATCGACCTGAGCGGCCTGTTGAACGGTGAGACGCATCCGATCAACAACAGCACGGCGGGCAATCTGTCGAACTACCTCCACTTCTCGTTCAGCGGCGGAAATACCATCCTCGAGATCAGCACCACGGGCGCGTTCTCCGGGGTTTCCGAGACCAGTGTGACGGCGCTCGGTGCCGGCTTCGATCAGGAGATTATCTTCTCCGGTGTGAATCTGGTGGGGGCGAACACGCACCAGAACACGATCATCACCAGCCTGCTTGCCACGGGCCAGCTATTGAACGATGCCTCGGCGACGCCCGTCGTGCTCGACCTCGACCACAACGGCCTGCAGTTCGTCTCCCTGCACGATTCCAACGCGCACTTCGACTACAATGGCGACGGCGCGATGGTGCAGACCGCCTGGGTGGGCAGTCACGACGGCATTCTGGCCTATGACGCGAATGGCGACGGTATCGTCAACAATGGGATGGAGATCGCCTTCACGCACTACGCCCCAGGCACCACCACCGACATGCAGGCGCTGGAAGCAGCGTTCGATACGAACCACGACGGCGTGTTGAATGCACAGGATGCGCACTTCAATCAATTCGGTGTTTGGGTCGATGCGAACGGCAATGGAGTCTGCGACCCGGGTGAATACCACACGCTCCCGCAGATGGGCATCACCAGCATCAACCTCGTCAGCAACGGCCAGACCTATCTGGCGGCGAATGGCGATGTGCTGGTCAGCGGTGAAAGCAGCTACACGATGGCCGACGGCAGTCACGGTGTCGCGGGGGACGTGAGCTTCGCCACCACGCCCTACTATGCGGGGTCGACGGTCTCCAGCACCTCGACATCGACCGTGATGACGGCGCCGCTCGTGCTCGACCTGGATCACACCGGCCTGCAATTCCTCAGTCTGCAGGAGTCCCAGGCGCACTTCGATAGCAGCGGCAGTGGCACGCTGCTGCACACCGCGTGGGTAGGGCAGCACAATGGAATCCTGGCTTTCGACGCCAATGGCGACGGCATGGTGAACAATGGCCTCGAAACCGCCTTCACCCACTACGCGCCTGGAGCGCACTCGAACTTCGAAGCGTTGTCGATGGCCTTCGATACTAATCGGGACGGCGTCTTCGATGCGAAAGACATGATGTTCACCAAGTTCGGCGTCTGGCAGGATGCCAATAGCAATGGCATCAGCGACACCGGCGAATTCCACACCTTGTCGCAACTGGGTATCACGAGCATCAGCCTGACCAACTCCGGGCAGGCCTATACGACGGCGAACGGCAACGCGGCGGTGATCGGGCAATCCACCTTCACGACGGCGGATGGCACGCTCGGTATCGCCGGCGACGTCTTGCTGGCCACGACGTCGGAGAGCAAGACGACCGCCTCCGCGACCTCCACTTCCTCCGGCTCCGTGCCGATGGATGAAGTGCTCGCCCCGCAGGACAACCTGGACGCCATGCTCCGAAACGCCACGGGCTCGAACTCGGGCACAACGTCTACCACGACAAACGACTCCCCGACGAGCGGCACATCTGCCACCCATGATGTGGCCACCGGGCCCACGACTGCGGCCTCGACCTCGCCGACGAGCGTCACATCGACCACCAGCGCGAATCCTTCCACATCGGAAGCAGCAGCACACACAGACACCGCAAGCTCGACGGCCAGTACCCAAAGCGGCGGAGACACCAGCTCCGCAGCCAGTACTGCGTCGAGTCCGGCATCCACACCGACGAGTGAAGCGGCAGCGGCACACGACGGCTCGGTGGCAGCCGTGCCGTCGAACGTCGCGCCGGTTGAGGACGCCCATCACGCCGCTGCTGCGGCGTGATGGCAGCGGTCGGGGGCGGAAATTTTTCACTCATGAATACAGAAGCAGAAGCGGCGCCTTCACCGGCGGCGGTAGAAGTTCCAGTGCGCGATCCATTCCTGGAGTGCCTGGAGTATGTGGCTCAATGGCACAAGCTGGAGTTGAGCCGCGAAGCGGTTCTGTCCGGATTGCCGCTGGCCGATGGCAAACTGAACCCGGCACTCCTGCTGCGTGCGGCGCATCGCGCGGGCTTTCGGGCTCGGATGGTGGAGCGGCCTGTCCGGCGGCTGCCTCGGTCGGTGCTGCCGGCGATATTGCTGCTGGAGCCCAATCGCGCCGGCGTGCTCATGCCGGGAGCGGGAGATTCGGTGGAATTGCACATCCCCGGTGCGGAAAAGAGCGAACCGACTGAGTCCGCCTTGAAACGCGCCTACAGCGGGTTCGCGATTCTCCTCCAGCCGCATCATGCCGAATGGGAAGAGAAGCGCCCGGACCCGAAGTGGTGGTTCTGGAAAACGATGTGGCGCTTCCGCGGGTACTATGTGCGGCTGCTGCCGGCGGCTTTCCTGATGAGCGTCCTCGGCATGGTCATGCCGCTCTTTACACTGCTGGTTTACGATCGTGTCGTGCCGCATGATGCGTCGGAGACATTGTGGGTCCTCGCGCTTGGGGTGACGGCGATTTTTTGTTTCGATTATCTCATGCGGCTGTTGCGTGGCGCCATCCTCTCGCGGGCCGGCCGGGAGGTGGACACGGTGCTGGCCAGCACGTTGTACGAACAACTCGTCACACTGGAGATGCAGGCGCGCCCTTCCTCACCCAGCGTGCTTGCCGCACGCATCAAGGCCTACGAGGTGCTGCGCGATTTCTTCATGTCGGCAACGATTCTCGCCATCGTGGACCTGCCATTTTGTCTGCTCATGATGGCGGCGTTGTTTTTCATCGCCGGCCCGGTGGCCTGGATTGTAGTCGCCACGTCCATCCTCGCGATCGCCATGGGTTTCTTCTGCCAGTTGCCATTGCGCCGGTCGGTGGTGGCATCGGCGGAATCGAGCCTGGAGCGACAGGCGATGGTTTCCGAGACGGTGAACGCACTGGAATCGGTCAAGGGTGCGAATGCCGAAGGCGCGATGCAGCATCGGTTTGAGAGCATCGTGGCCACTGCAGCGGAAAAAGACGTGTCCATGCACTGGTATTCCCTGCTCGGCAACTCGACCACCACCGCGATCATCAACCTCACCAACGTGGCCGTCGTCGTCGGCGGGGTCTATCGCGTGCATGCGGGAGACATGACCATGGGCGGGATGATCGCCAGCCTGATGCTGAGTTCGCGGACGATGATGCCGATCGCCATGATTGCGGGAATGATGACACGGCTGCAGCAGGCCCTGCAGGCGCTGCAAAGCCTGAACAAGATCATGGCCATGCCGCGAGAAACCGGCGCGGATCGCAATTTCATGCATCGCAAGGCTTTCGATTTCAATTACACCTTCGACAACGTGATGGTGCGCTACCCCGGGCAAGGTGTTCCGGCCCTGAACAACGTCTCGCTCGAGATTCAACAAGGACAGCGTATCGGATTGGTCGGGCGAATGGGCTCCGGGAAAAGCACTGTCCTGCGCTTGCTGGCCAAGCTCTACACGCCTACCGAGGGCAAGGTGCTGCTTGATGGAGTGGATCTCGCCCAATACCACCCGGCTGTTGTGCGCCATGACATTGGCTATCTCGCGCAGGATGCCTCGGTGTTGAGCGGCACGATCCGCGAAAACGTCGCTCTCGGCGAACGCGGCGTGACCGACGAAGAGGTGTTGCGAGCCATCCGGCTGGCGGGACTGGAGGATTTTGTGAAACGGAATCCGAGAGGCATCCACGCGGCGGTGGGCGAGCAAGGCTCGATGCTTTCCGGCGGCCAGCGTCGTGCGCTGGTCCTCGCCCGGGCCTTCCTTCGCCTGCCGCGGTTGCTCCTCCTGGATGAGCCCGTTTCCAACATGGATCCGCAGTCGGAAAAGGAATTCATTCAGGCGCTCAAAAACTATCTCGATCAGGATCCGCGGCGCACGCTCGTGGTGGTCACACACACAAGCACCGTGCTCCAGTTGGTCAATACCATGATCGTCCTCAACGAGGGCCGGATCTACACCGCGGGCGAGAAGGGCGCGGTCATGGCCAAGCTCGCCGGCACCGCGAAATCGCCGGCGCCACCACCGCCGGCGGATAGCGGCGCGGCCGCCGCAGCCGTACACTCCCCGATTTATACCATCCGCGGGCGCGCAGCTGAACAGAAGGCCCCTGCACCGAATCGCTAATATGGAAACGAAATCCGACGCGACACCTTCATCGAACGGCGACGCTCCGCGGTCCTGGTCGCGAGCCCAATTGCGGGAACTCTCTCATCCCGCGCAGGTCGGAGCGAACGACCAACTCACCGGCGAAGACCTGGCTTACGTCAAGGACGCAAGACATCTCATTCGCCGGCGTCTGGGTGGCGGAATCAGCGGCTGGCTGCCATGGCTTTCGCTGGCCCTGGCAGGAGGGCTGATTTGGTGGGCCTCGTGGGCTGAGATCGAGGAAGTCACCCGCGGTGTGGGCAAAGTCATTCCGTCCCAATCCGTTCAGCTCATCCAGAGCCTCGAGGGCGGCCTCGTGGAGGAAATTTATGTGAAGGAGGGGCAGATCGTGGACAAGGACCAGCCGTTGCTCCGCATTCGCGATGCGATCTTCGCGTCGAACTACAACGAGAATCTGGCAAAGCGCCAGGTCCTGGAAGCACGCTTGTGCCGGCTAGCGGCGGAAGCGGAGGGTTTCAAGGCCGAGCTCAAGTTTCCCGAGGGGATTCGTCCCGATCTCGTCGATCTCGAGCGCAGCCTTTATGAGAAGCGCAAAAAAGACTACGTCACGACGAAAGCATCGCTCGAGACGCGACTGAAACTCGCCAGGGAGCAGGAAGCGCTGCTCAAGGACGGGACGAAATCGCGAGCCGTTTCGGCGGTGGAACTCATTCGCGCCACGCAGGAGGTCGAGCAGCTCGACGGGCAATCGCGCACACTCGACACCAGCTCCCAGCGCGAAGCAATGGAACACTATCATCAGGACAGGGGCGATCACGATGCGTTGGTGCAAGCGCTGATGCGGGATAAAGATCGCCTCGACCGAACGCTGATTCGCGCTCCTGTTCGCGGCACGGTGAACAAGATCTATATCAACACCGTTGGCCGCGTCATTGGCAGCGCCGTCGACATCATGGACATCGTTCCGACCGATGACACGCTGTTGATCGAAGCCAACGTGCGCCCCGCGGACATCGCCTTCATCCATCCCGGCCAGGACGCCATGGTGAAGTTCACCGCTTATGATTTTGCGATCTATGGCGGCCTCAAGGGGAAGCTGGAACGCATTAGCGTGGATACCATCGCCGGCGAAAAGACGGGCACCAAAGGCGAAAACAAAAACAACAACAACCAGAACGAGAGCTTCTACCAAATCAAGGTGCGCACCGCTCAAAATTCCCTGGGCAAAGATCGTACCGGAAAGGAGCTGGAGATCATTCCCGGAATGGTCGCCGAAGTGGACGTCCTAACGGGAAAGAAGACCGTGCTGACCTATCTCCTCAAGCCGATTAACCGCGCGAGAATGCGGGCGTTTCGGGAGCGGTAATCGAATTTCCTCGATCGCGCGCCTCGCCCCTCGTCCTGCAAGTGGTGTTAGGAGAGGCGCACGCGACATTAGCTAATAACCGCTGTTCCAGTGCCGCGAGGCGCTCGAATTTGATTACTTGATGGCCGTCGGACGCGCTTGGATCGGCGCGCTCTTCTGCGAACCGGCAACGACCGTTGTGGCAGGCATGCCGGGAATCTGCGAAGCGTACGCGCCGAGTTCGCCCAAATAGGTCCGGCAGCCAAAAGCGACGCTGGCCCGCTGTTGCGAGACGGCGATGATGCAGCCAACAAGTTCCCAGCGATTCTGCTCGCGATTGTAAGTGAACGCCGCGCCGCCCGAGTCACCGTCGGCCGCCTGGCCGGCGAAGAACGTGCGCTCAAACTGTGTCGTGAAGCAATGGGTGGAGAGATTCCGGCCCGTCTCAACCGGCTGTTCGAGCGACTGGCTGCCGTGATTGAGCGCCCACGCCGTGCTGCGGTGCCGTTCGACATGATAGCCCAGCACGCCGAGCCCCGTGCTTCCGCTCGAGAAAGTCAAAGGCTGCGCGCCTTGCGTGTAGCCGGTGCCGATCAGCAACACCGGGCTATTCGCCTGCCGGGAATTGCCGAGTGCGATGCGGCCCAGCTTGGCCAACGCGGAGGCCGAGGGAACTCGCACTTGGAATACAGCGAGGTCGCTGCGGGAACCGTCTGTATTCTTGAGCACGCTCCAGCTTGCGTAGTCGGGTTCGTAGTGCGAGCCATCGTGCAGGCAAAAGGGATAGCAGCCCACATGGGCACTGGTCAGGACATAGCCAGCGCCGAGATAGATGCCGCTGCCCATCCCAACGGTGCCAACATGATCCCAGTAAGGAAACGCCGGGAGGCCGGAAAGCTGGCCTCCAATAACGTGGTTGAGTCCCTCCAGTTGACGCTCCGGATGAGCCTCCTTTTCTTCTGCCGTCTGCGCGGCCGGCAGATGATTCACCATGCTCCAACCCGTCGAAGACGCGACGGAGATAATTATATAAATTATGGAAGCTATGGTTAGTTTGGAGATACGCATGTTTATGGGGGATTTCGCGATAGTTAGACGCACTTAGCATGCCAAAGGGCTGCTGAAGGCTAAACGGCGCCCCCAATCCGCCAAGCTACGTAGTTCGTCAAGAAAAAGTGAAAAAGAAATTAGTTCCCTGTTTCACTCCTGCGTTTGCATTCGAAATGCCTGACGATGAAAATAAGTTATACAACGATTAGTGTATTATTTATTTGCAAGTTTGCTTTGGCGTCAAAAAAGAGAATAGAGCGATGCCAAAAGTGATTGGAGTATCGCAATATCGCGTACGCCAAGGGGTGGCTTTATTTACGTATTAGCCAGTGCACGACCCCAAACCACTAGTCGTGCGTAAAAAACGGAGGGGCGTTTGCGTAAACACCCTGAGCGGGGCATCAGGAAAATCCTTAGGTGCGTCGTAACCTCTGTCGGGTTGTTCTGTAGACTTCGATCTGCATTTCATACTCGCGTATGAAATGGACCCCCTGCCTGACGTGGATCTCCTGCTGCGCGATGCTTAGTGGTGGCGCGGTGGCTCAGACAACCCTCAACGAAGCGATCATTCAATCACTCGCGAAAGACCCTACCATCTATAAAGTCCATGCGGACGTTACGGAAGCTAGAGGTTTTGAAAAAACTGTAAAAGCCGACCTGCTACCCCAGCTTTCCATCGAGGGAAGATTTGGCGCTGCCATGCACGACCAAGTTGCCTCAGGGGCGGTGGGAGACACCCTGATGAACCGCCGCGGCTCCGTTCTGGGCCGTCAGCATATCTGGGATGGAGGCTACAATTGGTACCGATGGCAGGATGCCAAACAACGCGTCGTCGCGAAAGAGTTGCTGGACAAAGCGCAGCGTGAAAGTACGGCGATCGGCACCGTCGAGGCCTACCTGGATGTGATTCGCGCTCGCAAGCAGATCGAGCTGGCCAAGCAAAGCGTCGCGGCCCACGAGAAGGTGCTCGACCTCGCGAAAAAACGCGCTGAGGCGGCGGGCAATCAAGCCGACATCGAGCTTTCCTCCGCTCGCTTCAATCTGGCCCGCACGCTGGTCATGGAGCGTCAGCTGGCTCTTCACCAGGCCGAAGCCGCGTTCGCCCGCTGGGTGGGACACAATCCGCCGGAACATTTGTCGATGCCGGATGTGCCGGAGGTGAATTCGATTCGAGACATCGACCCGACCCGCAATTTCCACTACCTCGCTACGATGAAGCAGCGCGATGCCGCGATGCTGGAAAAGAAATCGCTGCAACGGAAATACTATCCGCGCTTCTACTTCGAAGGCGCGGCCGGCCTCGGCTATGACGTCTATGGAACCAAGGGGCGCGACAACGATGCCAGCGCGCTCATCGTCGGGAGTTGGGATATTTTCGATGGCGGTAAACGCAAAGGCGAAATCGAGCAAGCCATGGCCGATGTGGATCGCCAGATTGCGATCGTCGAGGAAACGCTGGTCCTCCTCAACCAGGACATCAATGCCCGCTGGCAGGACTACCGGACCATTGATCAGCGGCTCAAGTTGATCCGCGACTATTCCTCCAGCCTCGACAAGACAGTGAAGTTGTATCAGGAGCAGTTCGATCTTGGCACCCGTCCTCTCCTGAGCCTGCTGGATATCCAGAACGAAGTCATCTCCGCGGAGATTCGCATTGAGGATGAAATTCGCGATCGTTCCTTCCTCGCCTATCGTCTGCTCTTCTTCGGCGGTCGGTTGATCCGCGACACAGTCGGGCCTGCCTACCTCGAACTGAACGGCTCTGCGCCGAATGGGAAGGACATGAAGAGCCCGAAGGTGATCATCCGCAGCACCTCGACATCGCCAAAAACAGCACCCGAAGAAGCAACGGTCGTAGCGGAAAAAACAGCCGCTCCGTTCCGAACCAGCCAGAACCTGCGCGTGACTTCCGCGAACTAACAGCCATCAAAGGAAGCCCTGAAGGTCGGGCCCCCGGACGTTCTCCGCTTTGCCACTTTGAGACGCAATCGAGATGAGCGCCCGAGGTCCGATGGGGGCACGTGACTTTCACTCTGTCGCCAGACGGAGGGGAACACCTGTCACTGTCGCCGCGGACCCTTTTCTTCGTGCGATCGGATACAGTTTAACCGTCGTCCGAGACTTGCTTGATGACTGTCGCCATCATTTGCACGAATATTTTGTAGACTCGTGACACAAAACAGCAGAATTACAGGGAGTTAGACACCCGCCACCGGTTGAAATGAGTATGTAGACCTTAGCTGTCCCCGTGATCTCTCCACCCACGAGCCTTGGCGCCATAAGGCAGAAACAGACGGAGCAATCCCTCTCGGAGGTCAACGAGCAGCTACGCACGTTTATCGAATACTCACCTGTGGCGCTGGCCATGTTCGATCGCAACATGGGCTACCTCCAGGCGTCGCGGCGATGGAGGGACGATTACCAGCTCAGCGAGCAGAATCTTTTAGGGCGCTCCTACTACGCTATCTTCCCCAGGACTTCCCAGCGCTGGAAAGACGTGCATCGGAGGGCGTTGACTGGCGAAACGATCCGCGTCGATGAGGATTGCTTCCAAAGAACCGACGGCTCGGTGCGGTGGCTGCAGTGGGAGGTGCGACCGTGGTACGCCGCCGCTGGTGAGATCGGCGGTGTGATGATCTACACCGAAGACATCACCGATCGACAACGGATCGGCAATGCTCTCGCCCAGCGGACGGCGCTACTCGATACACTGCACACCATGGCGCCCGTCGGTCTGGGGTTTGTGGACACCAGCTTTCGCGTGGTGCGGTTCAATGAAACGATGGCCGGTTTCGCGCGCACCACGCCCGATGCCTGTGTCGGCCGGCCCATCGCGGAAATCGTTCCGGAACTGTGGTCCGCTCTCGCCCCCCTCTATAAGCGCGCACTCGCGGGCCAATCGGTGGTCGACCGTGAAATCTTCGGCGAATTGAGAGCCACTCCGGGTGAGCTGCGGCATTGGCGGGTGAGCTATTACCCGGTGAGAGTCGAGAAGGAGATCATCGGCGTGGGAATCGTGGCCGCCGAGATCACCGAGGCAAAGCGAACCGAGTACGCACTGCGCAAGAGCGAAGAGCGCTACCGGACCATGTTCGAGACGATGCTCGAAGGTTTCTGCGTCATCGAAGTGCTCTTCGATGCAGCACAAAAACCGGTCGATTATCGATTCCTCGAAATCAATCCCGCCTTCGAAAAGCAGACTGGATTGTCCAATGCCCGTGGGCGCTTGATGCGCGAGCTCGTCCCCACACATGAGGAGCATTGGTTCCAAGTGTATGGAAAAGTCGCCCTCACTGGGAAGCCGGTCCGATTCGAAAACGAAGCCAGGGGCCTCGGTCGCTTCTACGAGGTTTCCGCCTACCGCGTTGGTGATCCGGACAGCCACAAGGTCGCCGTCATTTTCAATGACATCACTCAGCGCAAGCACATGGAGAGTTCGCTGCGGGAGAGTGAGGAGCGTTTTCGACAGCTCGTCCAAGGCCTGCCCGCAGCAGTCTATACCTGCGATGTCAAGGGACGCATTCTCATCTACAATGCCGAGGCCGTGAAACTGTGGGGGCAGGAGCCGGATTGCAAACGCAAGCGGTGGTGCGGTTCGCATCACATCTACGATGAAAGAGGCAACCCTCTGCGGCGCCGCGACCTCGCGATCGTGCGGGCCATTCGCGAGGGAAAGACCGGCCAGGAACCGGAGCGGATCATCGAACGTCCCGATGGGAGTCGCTCCTATGTACTGGCCTACCCCGATCTCATTCGCGACGGCACTGGCCAGGTGACCGGAGCGGTGAACATGCTTTTCGACATCACCGCGCTCAAAGAAACGGAGAACGCACTCCGCGCGACGGAACGCAAACTAAAGACGCTCTCACGGGCCGTGGAGCAAAGCCCCGCCAGCGTGGTCATCACCGATCCATTAGGTGAGATAGAATATGTCAACCCGACGTTTGTCGAGGTGACCGGTTACACGATGGAGGAGGTGCTCGGGAAAAATCCACGTTTCCTGAAATCGGGACGGCATCGTCCAGAATTCTACCAGCAAATGTGGGAAACGATTGCGGCCGGCCAGGACTGGCGTGGAGTCATTTGCAATCGGAAGAAGAACGGCGAGGAGATCTGGGAATTCGCGGTCATCGCGCCGATTCACGATGCACACGGCGCAATCACTCACTTCGTTGCGATCAAGGAGGATATCACGCTACGCAGGCAGGCTCTCGAAGCGCTGCACGACCGGGAGGAGCGGCTGCGAGCCATTCTGGATACGGTGATGGACGCGGTGATCACGATCGATCAGCAGCGAAGGATTGTCGGCGTAAACCGCGCGACCAGGCGCATGTTTGGTTACACCGATCCGGAATTGCTCAACCAGAACGTGAGCATCCTCCTGCCCTCTCCCTACCCGGAAGAGGAGGAACCGCTCTCCGAGCAACATCCCTGCACCGACGCTGCAGCGATCATCGACTGCAGCCGCGATGTGCAGGCGCGGCGGAAAGATGGAAGCGTTTTCCCAGTGGAGCTAGCCGTGAGCGAAGTGCGTCACTTGCGCCTTTTCACCTGCGTGATTCGCGACGTGACCCTGCGGCGGCAGCTCGAGGCCGAGGTGCTTCAGATTAGCGAAGACGAGCGCCAGCGTGTGGCCGCCGACCTGCACGATGGCATTTGCCAGGAGCTCATGGGCATCAGCTTCGTAGCCACCGCCGTACAGCGCGACCTGCAGGAAATCAACCCAAAGCTCGCGACCAAGATGAAGTCTCTTTCGGAAGCGATTTCACAGGCGGCTACGCATGCCCGTGAAGTCGCACGGGGTATGACCCCGGTGGTGGCCGACAAAGACGGTCTCATGCTGGCTTTGCGGCACTTGGTGTCGAATACGGCGCAGGCCCACTGCGTTCGTTGCATCTTCAAGTGCTCCACGCCCGTGATTATTAACGACATCGTCGCGGCCAATCAGCTCTATCGCGTGGCCCAGGAGGCCATTCAAAACGCCATTCAGCACGGCAAACCCACGCAGATCACCATCGCCCTGCGCGAAGACGACGGCGCGATTTGCCTCGCGATCAAAGACAACGGCCGTGGTCTTTCCGAAAACGAATCCGCCAGTAACGGAATAGGACTGCGGACCATGCAGTATCGCGCCTCGCTCCTCGGCGGGCACCTCTCGCTCAGCCCACGGCGTGGCGGCGGGACCGAGGTGCTCTGCCGGCTTCCCAAAATGCCTCCCCCGCCATGAAATCGAAGGCTACCAAAAAGAAACCCGCCGTTTCGAAATCGGCTGCTCCGAAACCCGCCGCTCCGGCAAAAAAGCAGGTGCTCATCGTGGACGACCACCCCTTCATGCGCACGGGCATGGCGGAAGTTCTGAGCAAAGAGCCCTGGCTTAGCATCAGTGCTTCGTGCGGGACGGCAGAGGAGGCCCTCGCCGCTATTGCCACCACTCATCCGGACATCCTGATCACCGACCTGAGCCTGCCGGGGAAGAACGGATTGGATCTCGTTCGTGAACTGGCGGAATCGTGGCCCAATATTCCTGTCATCGTGCTTTCCATGCACGATGAGGGCATCTACGCCGAGCGATGTCTGCGAGCCGGCGCGCGGGGTTACCTCATGAAAAGCGAAGGCGCCGACAAGCTCGTCACCGCCATCAAAGCGGTGCTCGCCGGCGAGATTCACGTGAGCGCGCATATTTCCTCGCGCATTTTGAAATCATTCTCCGGAGCCGGCGCATTGAAGAACACGCCCACCTTGGGGCAACTGACCGAGCGCGAGTTTGAGCTCTTTCGACTCTTTGGCGGCGGCCACTCCACGCAGGAAATTGCCGACCGTCTCGGCGTGAGCGCAAAGACGATCGAAACCCATCGCTTGCATATCAAATCCAAGTTGAACATCAGCACGGCGGCGGAATTGATCGCCTACGCCGCTCGATGGGTGGAGACGGGAGAATTGGGACCTTCGGGAAATCACTGAGGCACAGCTCTCGGGGTGGGCGTGGGGCACGATTCCACGACCTGAGGCTATTCACGAATCGGATAGGTGGCGTTGCGTCAAACCCGCCCCGCCGGGGCGACTCATTTTGCACTCCCCCCCACCCGGTAGTTTGTAAACACGATCTAAACTGCCGCCGCGCAAGGTCATCGCGGGCGCCTCCTGCGAATTACTCAACATGGAAACCAATACGCACCTGCGCTGTACCCTCAATCATCTCATCCAGACATGCAAAGACGGGCAGGAAGGTTATCTCACGGCAGCGGAAAATGTGAGCGATGCCGAGGCGAAAAAGTTCTTCAACGAGTGCTCGCTGCAGCGGTCCAAATTTGCGGGTGAGCTGCAGGCGCTGGCGCACGAGCTGGGCGAGAGCAATCCCGAGTATGCGAGCAGTGTATCCGGAACGCTCCATCGCGGATGGATTAACCTGAAGAGCGCCATTCTAAGTGGCGATGCTCGCGCGATCCTGCAGGAGTGCGAACGAGGAGAAAGCAGTGCAGTGTCCGAATTCCAGAAAGCGCTGGAGCTTGCCCTGCCGGCGAATATCCGGGAGATCGTTTCAAGGCAGTCCGTGGCGATCACGGCGGCTCATCATCGTGTGAGAGCCATGGCCGACGCCGGCGCAGCACATTGGGTCTGAGACGAGAGCTGGTGCTCTGCTTCGGTCCAGTCCTGCAAGGGCGCACCGGGCTCTCCACGCGCCTCGCGATCGAGACCGATGAAATAGGCCCGGAGGGCAATTTCATCGTACGACGGCCCCGACTGCGTCGCAATTCTCTTGCGGCGTGCTCTGCCGCGAATCAAGGCCTCGAGACCGATACCGAGTGCCGCAAGGCCGAGTGCAAGGAACAGCTTTTTCATACTTGCAGGGATTCGCAGCAGGACCACCGGCTGGTTTTGCCAGGGATCATCAATCCTTTCGCTCGATCGAAAACCACCCGTCATCCCGTTGCGAATCAGTAGTAGAGTGTTATGAGCGATACAGAAGTCATTCGAGCCGAGATTCCCGATGTGCAATCCATCGTGGAGGACGAATGCTGGCTGGAAGGAGAACGGCGCGGACGCCCGGTGGATCGGCGGGATCCGGTCGTTCAGGCGCGCGTGGCCGATATCATTCTGAACGGCATGGGCGCCCGCTTGCGGCGCAAACACATGGCGCAGTCCTAAGTGCGGCACTCGGCTGCGCCTCCGATTTTTAACGAGAGCACCTACCAAGTTTGGTAGACGCTGGTGCCAGGGCGAAAGCGGCGCTTGCTGTCGAGAGATTGCTCAAAAAGAAAATGCCCACCTCCGCGAGGTGAGCATTCGAGACCGCTTCGAAGTTACTGAATCACTTTCGTCCGCTTATCGCTGTTCCGACATTTTCCGTGTCAGCTTTTCGCGCTGTGCACCATCGGTGTGTTGCGCGTCCGCTTCGATATCGAGCTTCCGTTTGTCGGCCTCACTGAGGTGCCTGGTCGATTCCGGCTTCGTGGCTCCGCTACGGGTCTTTGGTTTTCGTGTGTTCATATCCGGGTAAAAGAAAAAGGTGCCGTCCCCCATGCGGAGGACGGCACCCACCCACAGACAGTGTTCTAGTCCTTGTCCTTGTCTTTATCCTTATCGCGATCGTGGTGACGACGCCCCTCTTCGGTGGTCGTGGTCGTGGTCGTCTTCTGCGTTGTCACCGCTGCGGGCGCCGCCGTCGTCGTGCGGTGCACGATCACGCGATTGACCAGCATGCGGTCACCTTCGCGAATGTAACGGACAGTCACCGGCGTGCCGGCTTTGATGACCTCGCGGGTCACTGGCGCCCCCGTCTCGTCCACATACTCGATTGTCTTGGCTACCGAATAGCGAATCGGAGCGGTTGCCTGCTCGGTGCGGAGCACCACGGTGTCCGGAGCAAATTCCGTGACCGTTCCCACGGCCTCGACCGGCTCCACCGCAGTGACCGTCGTCTCGGGTACAGCCGTCGTGGTTTTCTCCCGAACGACCGTCTGCGCATTGGCGTGCAAAGAGCACAGCAGCATCAGCGCCGCGGCACTTGGAATGATGAGTTTGGTTGTCATAGTATAGTTGATATTGTTTTCCTCGATTGGTTGAGGGCGGTGAAACCCGCCTCAACAAGCGTATCGGCCCGTACGCCTGACGTGGTCGTGCTTTCAACGACACGCCGTTTCCCGGTTCCCTGATTCTTTCCCAAGTGTTAGTGTCCTGCCACAGGAGGTCCGTGATCTCATCAGACCTCGAGAAGGCAATGTCACTGCCAAGACACGAAGGCACAGAAACTTTCTGTGACACCACGTTGGTTCGCGTTGTTTGTGAGTGAAGCGGGCGGTTCGAGGCATCCGTTCCGACCTCACTCCGCGAACTTTGGCTAAATGATGTTATTCAAATCGAAAGTTGGTCCGGGTTGCGTTGAAAAACTCTCCAGCAGCGCAGGCGGATCGGGGGAGACGTGCATCCAAGGACCGAAGAAGAATCTCCAATTGCCGCGAACACTTTCCCATGAATAAACCACCTCCTCACGGGCTGCGCGCCCTGGCCACGGATTACGACGGCACACTCGCTCACGACGGCTCCGTGAGTGAAACCACGCTGCAAGCGTTACGACGCCTCAAGGATGCGCACTTCCGCCTGATCCTCGTCACCGGACGCGAATTGCACGAGCTGCGCGGTATCTTCCCGCAGATCACCTGGTTCGATCTCGCAGTGATGGAAAACGGCGGAGTGCTGTTTCATCCGCATACCGGTGAAGTCGAGCCGCTCGCCGCGCCACCGCCGAGCGAATTCGTGGCTCGCCTGCACAAGCTGGGGTTGCCGCTCCAAGTGGGCAAATCCATCGTCGCCACTTGGGAACCGCATGAGGCGGACGTGCTCGCAACGATCAAGAATATGGGCCTCGAGTTGCAGGTGATCTTTAACAAAGGCGCGGTGATGATTCTTCCCAGCGGTGTGAATAAGGCCACGGGTCTGCGCGCCGCGGCCGAACGGCTCAATCTCAAGCCGGAGCAGATCGCGGGTGTCGGCGATGCGGAAAACGACCACGCGTTTCTCAAGATATGCGGTTATTCGGTGGCGGTGGCCAATGCTCTGCCGGCCATCCGAGAGGAAGTGGATTGGGTCACGGAGCGCGATCATGGAGACGGTGTGACCGACCTGATCGAGCGCATGCTCGCGCCGCAGGAGGCGATCAAATGAAAGTGCTGATGCTCGATGTGGGCGGGACGAATGTGAAGATGATGGCCAGCGGTCACGAAGGGTATCGCAAGTTCCCTTCCGGGCGTGCGCTCACAGCGGCGAAAATGGTCAGGGGTGTGCTCGATGCCACGGAGGATTGGAAGTATGAAGCGATCACCCTCGGCTTTCCGGGCATCGTGCGCGACGGGCAAGTCGCGCGCAATCCGCTCAACCTCGGAGGTGGCTGGGTGGATTTTGATTTCGAGAAAGCATTCAAGAAACCCGTGCGCATCATCAACGATGCGGCGATGCAGGCCTTGGCCAGCTATGAGGGTGGGCGAATGCTTTTCCTCGGGTTGGGGACGAGTGTGGGAGCCACCCTCATCGCCGATGATACGATCATCCCGCTGGAGATTGGCTTGATCCCGCTGTCCAAATCCGAGGCGTTCATGGACAAGCTGAGCAAGGAAGCCCTAAACACGGAAGGCAAACGGCGGTGGCAACGTTCGGTGGAGCGCGCCGTCGCGCTGCTCCAGGACATCTTTTTCCCCGATGTCTTTCAACTGGGTGGTGGCAATGCGAAACATCTCGATCCGGTGCCGGAGGGGTGCGAACGCGGGGACAATCAGGACAGCTTTCGTGGCGCCGTGCGTCTGTGGCCTGGAGCCGACATGCTCGCGGAGCCGGCGACGACGACCTGGCGACTCAAACGCACGCCCAAAAAGAGCGACAAGAAATAGCAGGCCTTTGGCGGGCTTACGAGCGCACGTGGAGGGAGGTGCGAATCAGCAGATAACATCCTGCCTTACTTATGCTCGCTATCATTGGTCTCATTCTCATTGCTCTTTGGCTGGCCGGCGTCCTCCTGCACATCGCGGGGGGGCTGATTCATCTCTTGCTGGTCGTAGCCGCCATCTTCGTGTTGCTGCATTTCTTTACCGGCGCCCGACCGGCGGCGTGAGCTGCAGGTCTACCCATTCTTAAGCCATGAAAATGCTTATTGTAGAGATCGCCGACGGGACGAAGACCGAGCTCATGGAGAAAGTAGAGGTCAAGCACCTGTGCGACTTGGGAAATGAAGTCAAAGGCGCCATCGAAAATTTCATGAAATTGAACGAAGGCGCTCTCATTCCGCCGGTTTGCATTCGGGTGGAGGAGAAGGAAGCCCGCTGCGAAGCGGAAGTCCGGCAACGTTGATCGAAGTGCCTCCTTTCCCCGATGTGGAAATCAGTGCTTTCCCTTTTCACGGAGACCTTCAAACAGTGGAACGCGCACAAGGCGCCCAAGATGGGCGCGGCACTGGCCTATTACGCAATCCTCTCACTGGCGCCATTGGTCATCCTGAGCCTGTCGCTCATGAGCCTTCTGGTGCAACGCACGACAGCGCAAACGGAGATCGTGGATCAATTCTCGGCGTTGGTCGGACGGCAAGGCGGAGAAATGGTCTCTACGATTCTGGCCGGCGCTGCCTCGACCGAGGCGGGCGTGTGGAGTGCGATCGTGGGATTTGTCGTACTATTGATCGGGGCTTCCGGGGCCTTTGGGGAGTTGCAAGACTCACTGAATCAAATTTGGGATGTCAAGGTCACCGAACGGTCGTGGATGGCGATGATCAAGGATCGGTTGCTGTCCTTTGCCATGGTGTTTGTCATCGGTTTCTTGCTGTTGGTTTCACTTCTCCTTTCCGCTGCGATCTCAGCGGCTGCTAAATTTCTGCAAGGCTACCTTCCAGGAAATGGCGCCGTTTGGGAGCTGGGAAATGCCGCCGTCTCCATCGTGATCGTGACCGTCCTTTTCGCGCTCATTTTTCGTATTTTGCCGGATACTTACATCGCCTGGCGAGACGTCTGGGTTGGCTCAGCATTGACGGCGGCCCTCTTCACCGTTGGCAAATTTCTCATAGGCCTTTATCTCGGAAAGGCGGCGGTGGCCTCGAGTTACGGAGCGGCGGGTTCGTTGATCATCATCCTGCTTTGGACCTATTACACTTCACAAATTCTGTTCTTCGGTGCGGAGTTCACACGGGTGTTTGCACATCGTTGCGGTACTCGCCAGGGAACCCCC
>OUNM010161791.1_pt1 | contig 18496 bp, 17 predicted proteins | sample 1769961 | NCBI WGS metagenome assembly OUNM01 (sample SAMEA3914820, study PRJEB12502) | metagenome | biome: forest; material: soil | place: USA | collected 2012-03-12 | depth 0.3 m
CGACGGCGGCGCTCCGAAGAGCAACAGCGGCGCAGCCAGGATCGCGAACGTCACGGCTGCGCGAGCTCCGCGCCTTCTTCGTAACGCGTCGGATCGGCGCACGTCTGTTCGACGTCGGTGACGCTGTGCTGCACGCTGTCGAAGGTCAGCCCGCCGTCGGGGCCGGCGTGTGCACCGGCCTCGGCGAGCTGGCTCGACACGTCGTAGTACCAATCCCACACCAACGACTGGTCGTCGTTCTTCTTGTGCAGCTTGCAGCCGGCGATGATCTTCGCGCGCGGGCAGAGCCCGGGGCCCGCCGTTGCCTGATGCTTGGTCCGGCAGTCGTCCGCGAACTGCGCCGCGGCGACCGTCGACACGACCTCCTGGCAGAACGCGGCGGGCTGTCCGCCGTCGGTGACGAACCGTCGATCGCAGTACGCGTCGGCCTTGGCACCGGCGAAATCGACGCCTTCGCTCGCGATCGAGCCGAGCGTGTCACAGGCGACGACCGCGACGAGCACGAACGGAACCGCGCACAGCGCGCCTGAGGAAATGCGACGACGAAGCCAAGCCATGAAGAGGGAGAAGGTGTAGCGCGGACCTCGCGATGCGCCAGTCTTCGTGGAAAGCTGGGAAACCATGAGTGGAACCCTCCCTGCCAACGAGCCAGTTTGTGAGGACGCCGAGTCCGCGTCGGTCGAGCTCCTCATCGCGGCAAGGCCTCGCGATCTCGGCGGCTTTGCGGTGCGCCGCGTCCTTCCCTCGGTGAGCCGGCGCCTGGTCGGGCCGTTCATCTTCTTCGATCACATGGGGCCGGCCGAGCTCGCTCCGGATACCGGGTTCGACGTCAGGCCTCATCCGCACATCGGCCTCGCGACGGTCACGTATCTCTTCGACGGCGAGATCGTCCATCGCGACAGCCTCGGATCGAATCAGCCGATCCGACCCGGCGACGTCAACTGGATGGTCGCGGGCAGCGGCATCGCTCATTCGGAGCGCACGAGCGCCGAGAAGCGACACGAAGGCGTTCGCATCCATGGCATCCAGAGCTGGGTCGCCCTCCCTCTCGATCGCGAGGAGACGGAGCCGCGGTTCGAGCACCACCCGGTCCGCACCATTCCGACCGTGCAGCGCGACGGCGCGCGTCTCGACGTGATCGCCGGCACGGCGTACGGCGCTCGTTCGCCCGCCTCGTGCCTCTCCCCCACCCTCTACGTGCACGCCAGGCTCGAAGCCGGCGCCCGTCTGCCGATCGACGACGAGCACGAAGAACGTGCGGTCTACATCGTCGAGGGCGCCATCTCCTGCGACGCGCGCCGCTTCGTCGCGGGCGCGATGGTGATCTTCCGTCCCGGCATGCACGTCGAGATCGAGGCGCTCGAGCCGAGCCGCGTCATGCTCCTCGGCGGAGCCAAGCTCGCCGGCGATCGGACGGTGTGGTGGAACTTCGTGTCGAGCTCGAAGGAGCGAATCGAGCGCGCCAAGGACGACTGGAAGCATCGACGCTTCGGCGCCATTCCCGGCGACGACGTCGAGCTCATCCCGCTGCCGGAGCGCTGACCGGCGCGAGCGGCTCGGTCTCGATCACGACGTCGGTCGTCGTCATGAGCTTGTGGATCGGGCAGCGCGAGACGGCCTCGTGGATGCGCGCGCGCTCCTCGTCCGTGAGGTTGCCGTGGTAGGCGATGCGGACCTTCAGCCGATACGTGCCCTTGCGCTCTTCACGGTCGTCACGCTCGACCCGCGCTTCCACGCGCTCGAGATCGAGCTTGTTCCGCTTCGCGAACCACGTGGCCGTGAGCGTCTTGCACGCGACGAGCGCCGCGTCGAAGTAGTCGTGAGGGCCGGGCGCGGAGTCGGTGCTACCGCTCTCGGCCGTCACGTCTGCGCGAAGCGTGTGCGCGCGGACGTGGAGCACCTGCGGAAAGGCGTGGGGCGTCTCCGTCTTCGATTCGACCGTGTTCATACGCGGAATGATGCCCCACTTTTTGGTCGCTGGGTCGTGCCGCGCGCATGCGAGCATACGCGCCATGTTGAAGCTGCACGTCATCATCGCGAGCACGAGGCCCGGACGCATCGGGCTCCCGATCGGCAACTGGTTTTTCGAACGCGCGAAGGCACATGGCAAGTTCGAGGTCACGCTCGTCGACCTCGCCGAGGTGAAGCTCCCGTTGCTCGACGAGCCGAAGCACCCGCGCTTCCAGCAGTACGAGCACGCGCACACGAAGTCGTGGAGCGCGACCATCGCCGCGGCGGACGCGTTCGCGCTCGTGACGCCGGAGTACAACTACTCGACCGTGCCGTCGCTCGTGAACGCGTTCGACTACCTCTACAAGGAGTGGAACTACAAGCCGGCGGGGTTCGTCAGCTATGGCGGCATCTCGGGCGGCCTCCGCGCGGTCGAGATGACGAAGCAGACGCTGGGCGCGCTCAAGGTGGTCCCGGTCGTCGAGGCCGTCGCGCTGCCGTTCGCGGTCAAACAGGTCGCGGACGGCACGTTCAGCGGTACGCCCGACAACGAGAAGGCGGCGAACGTGATGCTCGACGAGCTCCATCGCTACGCCGAGGCGCTGAAGCCCATGCGAGGGTGACGGCGGAGCTCTTTTCGAAACTGCATTTCACTCCTTGCGAGAGTGAACGATGCAAAGCGCTCCGCGCGCCGGCTTCCGCGCACTTAGCGTTGGTACGGATCGCGCTAAGAGGGTGGTCAGCGCCGCGGCGAGGCTTATCCCCCCCCGAGTTTCGCCGCGGCGCTCTAATCTTTTTCGCTCTTCTTGTTGGTGTTGGTCGTGTTGCTCGTGCGAGTGATGCGCGACCAGACCTCGAGTCGGCGCTCCTCGGCCACGCCACCCCGACGCCAGCTCGCGCTGTCCCGCGCGGAAGCAGAGGCGCCGCGGCCCATGCGCGTGATCTCGTAGTCGACGGCCTGCACCGCGTCTTCCATGCGAGAGAAGCGGTCCTTGACCTTGCCGTCGAGGGTGACCTCCCAGACCTTCCCGCGCGCAGCTCCGGGACGCCTGAGCACGAGCACCTCGCTCGATCGTCCAGGTCGCCGCTCGAAGTGGAGCCCCACGCCGAAGCGGCCCAGCGAGAACCAGGCGTTGCCGGAGATGGCGCGCACCTCCACGTCCGTGGCGAGCGATAGTGGATCGAAGCTCGCCGCTCGCTCCTGGATCTCGCCGAGCGTCACCGCCCCGGCCTCCAGCTCGAAGCCAGGATGATCGAAGAGGATCTGCTGCCAGACGCGGCGCGCCACGCTCGCGTCCTCCCCGAAGAGATCGAGATCGCGCGGCGTGCCGAAGAGCGACGGCAACGTGCAGAGGCTCAGCGCCGAGAGATCCACGAAGTCGAGGATGAGGCAGTCCTTCTTCTCCGGGAAGAGCCGCGTCCCGCGACCGATGCACTGCGCGTAGAGCCCCTCCGAGCGCGTCGGGCGCGCCATTGCGATGCACGAGACGCCGGGATCGTCGAAGCCCTCGGTGAGGACCGCGACGTTGGTGAGCACCTGCGTGTGGCCCGCGCGAAAGTCGGCGAGCGCCTTCGCGCGCGCATCGCTCGGCATGGCGCCGTGGACGATCCCGGCCGGCACGCCGAGGAGGTTCAGCGAGCGGCTCAGATTGCGTGCATGATTCACGGTCACGCAGAACGCGATGGTGCGGCGATCGCGTGCGAGCTCCTGGATGGATCGCGCGACCAGCGCATTCCGTTCTTCGATGTCGACCGCTTCGGCGAGCTCTTCTTCGTCGAAATCGATACCGCTCGACGACAGGCGCGTGAGATCGGCATTCGTCGATATCCGAAATCCGCGCAATCGAGACAGATATCCGTCTTCGATCATCTCCGGGAGCGTGCGCGAATACACGATTCGGTCGAAGATCGAGTCGAGGCCTTTTCCGTCGCCGCGTGCGGTAGTGGCTGTGAACCCGAGGAGCGTACCGTTCCAGTCGGCGTCGAACGCCCCGAGCGTCCGCAGGACGCGCAGGTTGTCCTCGGCGGCGGCATGGTGACACTCGTCGTAGATGACGAGACCGAAGTCACGCCCTTCGAGCACGCGCGCGAGGCGCTTCTCGTGGAGCGAACGGATCGAGCACACGAGCACCTTCGCGTCGCGGCTCGCCTGCTCGGCGCCTCGTTCGACGGACACGACGGCGGCGCCCTCCATCGCGCGTTCGAGCTTCTCGCGCGCCTGGCCGAGCAGCTCCTCGCGATGCGCGAGCACGAGCACCTGTCGCCGCGCGAGGCGCGCGAGGTGCGAGAAGATGACGGTCTTTCCCGCGCCGGTCGGCAGGCACACGACCATCCGGCGCACACCGCTGCGCCGCGCCGCCAGGACGGCGTCGATCGCGTCGCGCTGGTACGGCCGAAGCGAAGGTGTCAGTGCCCGCCGTTCATGATGAGCGAGCAGAGCGGATCGCTCGGGCAGCATAGATCCGCGCCGCCGACGCCGCCGAGATGGGACGTGTGGAAGCAGACGCGCGCGCCCTGGCTCGGGTAGTAGTACGCCCAGAAGAAGCACATCTCGTCGTTGGCCGACTCGCCGAAGCGGACCATCTGGTCGCTCGTGTTGTTCCAGCTGCACGTGAACGTGAAGCCGCCGTTGTCCGGGACGGTGAACGGCGTGTCGAACACCTGCGTCTTGGGCTCACTCCAGAGCCAGCCCGGCACGTCGTAGATCGGCTTCCCCGGATCGCTGTCGCTGGTCGACATCGAGACCTGGACGTTGGTGCCGAACTGGTGCTCGTGTCCGGTCATCGCGAAGTACTTCACGCCCGAGAGCCCCTGCGGAATCTGGAAGAAGGTGGGACCGAGCGTGGTCTGCGATTTCGGCGGTAGTTTGATATCGGGATTGCCAATGAAGAGGAATCCCGCTTCGTCGTGGAAGTCGTCGTCGGAGATGGGGACCATGGTGCTGGTCGCGGCGACGTTCTTCATCGTCGAAGATGCGTTGATGTAGTGCATCTCGAGCCGGATCATCTGGTGAGCGTCGAGCGAGTACGCCACGCCCGGCGGCAGCGTGAGGAGGTCGTCCTTCTTCTGCGTGACCATGAGCGGCGAGCCGCGCGAGGGATCGAGCGTGTCGGTGAACGGCTGGCACGCGAACGGCGTGAGCTGCTCGGTGGTGTCGTTGACGCGGTAGACGATGAGGTGGTGCGACGTCTCGCCGAGGACGTTGTGCACGGCGCCGACATGGATCGGAGTCTCGTTGGAGAGCCGCTGCACGATGCACTGCGTCTTCTCCTCACCGGGCGCGACCGGGATGGTCGGAAACGAGAGGGTCACGGTGGGAGGCGCGGGCGACTTCGGCTTGTCGGGAGCGCTGCTCCCGCCACATGCCGAGACCGCGAGCGACAGGCCGACGAACGCCAGCAACGCCGACCTCACAACCGGGAACTGGTGCATCTGCTGGAGAACGGTACGCGGTCGTGGCGCGGTGGCAATCCGGGCGTAACGCGAGGCCGGCACGAGCTGCTTCTCACGCTAGTCTCAGGCCGCCATGAGCCACGATCCGCATAAAAATCCGCTCGATCAGGCCGAATCTGCGGCCGATCCGCGTCCCGAGCTCGCCGAGCTCCGCGCCCGGATCGACGCGACCACCGATGCAGGACGGCCCGAGGCCGTGGCACGCCGCCGCAAGACCGGACAGCGAACGGTGCGCGAGAACCTCGAGGACCTCCTCGACGAAGGGAGCTTCGTCGAATACGGCGCGCTCGCGCTCGCTGCGCAGCGACAGCGTCACTCGATCGAGGAGCTCGTTCGCGCGAGCCCCGCCGACGGCATCGTGTGCGGCGTCGGCACCGTGAACCGCGCCTCGTTCGGTGACGAGCGCGCGCGGACGATGGTGCTCGCGTACGACTACACCGTCTTCGCGGGCACGCAGGGCGTGATGAGCCACAAGAAGCTCGATCGCATGCTCGCGCTCGCGGCGCAGTGGCGCGTCCCCGTGGTGCTGTTCGCCGAAGGCGGCGGCGGTCGCCCGAATGACGTCGACGTGCCGACCGTCGCCGGGCTCGACACTCCGAGCTTTCTCGGATTCGCGGCGCTCTCCGGGCTCGTTCCCACCGTGGGCATCGCGTCCGGTCGCTGCTTTGCCGGCAATGCGGCGCTGCTCGGCTGCTGCGACGTGATCATCGCGACCGACGACAGCAACATCGGCATGGGCGGGCCGGCGATGATCGAGGGCGGCGGGCTCGGGTCGTTCAAGCCCGAGGAGATCGGTCCCATCGCCGTGCAGACGAAGAACGGCGTCGTCGACGTGCGCGTGCGCGACGAGGCGGAGGCGGTCCTCGTCGCGAAGAAGTACCTCGCGTTCTTCCAGGGCTCGCCCGCGGCGGACGCGTCGTGGACGGCCGCGGATCAGACCATGCTGCGGAGCGCGCTGCCCGAGCGAAGGCGGCGCGCGTACAAGATCAGGCCGATCATCGAGACGCTCGTCGACGAAGGCTCGGCGCTCGAGCTGCGACGCGACTTCGGTCGCAGCATCGTCACGATGCTGGCGCGGATCGAGGGGCGACCGGTGGGGATCGTCGCGAACGATCCGTACCATCTCGGCGGCGCCGTCGATTCCGACGCCGCCGACAAGGCGGCGCGCTTCTTCCAGCTCTGTGATGCGTTCGGGCTGCCGATCGTGTCGCTGTGCGATACGCCCGGGTTCATGGTCGGTCCTCCCGCCGAGGCGACCGCGACGGTCCGACACGTCTCGCGGATGTTCGTGGCAGCAGCGAAGCTCGAAGTGCCGCTCTTCACGGTGGTGCTGCGCAAGGGCTACGGGCTCGGCGCGCAGGCGATGTCGGGCGGCCATTTCCACGCATCGTTCTTCACCGTCTCGTGGCCCACCGGCGAGTTCGGGGGAATGAACCTCGAGGGCGCGGTGCGCCTGGGCATGAAGAAACAGCTCGACGCGGTGACGGACCCCGTCGCACGCGAAGAGATGTTCCAGGGCATGGTGGCGATGGCCTACGAGCGTGGAAAGGCGATCAACATGGCGGCGCTCCTCGAGATCGACGCGGTGATCGATCCGGCGGACACGCGAGCGTGGCTCGTGCGCGGGATTCGATCGGCAACGGCCGACGCGCACGACAAGCGCCGCGAGCGACGACGCTTCGTCGATACGTGGTGATGCTCAGCGCGAGGGCGCGGGCGGAAGGCTCTTCACGTCGACCACCGGGATGGCGGGTGCGACCGCCGCCGGCGAGCGCGTCGCGGCATTCGTCGTGGCGCCGGTCGTCGCGACAGTCATCGCCGCCGCGGTCGTGGTCGTCGTCTTGGTTGCCGCCTTCGGCATCGGCGTGAACGACGGCGCGGCGGTGATCTGCGAGGTCACGAGCGCAGCGACGACCACGACGACGATCGATGCCGCGATCGCGGCGGCGACGAGGAAGGCGGTCGAAAGGCGTCGCCCCGGATGCTCGGTCGCCAGCTGCCCGGTCGCGCTCGCCACCGCGCTCTCGGCCGCGCTCTCCGTGCGAAGCGCGATGTCGAACTGATCGCTCGCGTCAGCCACGAGCAGGAGCACCGGACGCTCCGCCTCACGTGGCTCAGCGCGCGTGGCGACGAGCTGTGTGCGCGGGGCCGGAGTCCGGACCGGCGGGAGTCTATGCGTCGCCGTCGCCGTCGCCCTTGCCGCGCGCTGCGCGAGCTCCGCGGATCGAGGCGGCGTCACGGCGCGTGGACGGATCACCGGCCGGCGAACGACGACGCGCGCTGCCTTCTGCGGCTGCTGAACGCGTTGAACGCTGCTGCTGCCCCCGTCCGCCATGTTCGTCGTTCCGGTCTCCGCGCGCTCGTCGCGCGTCGCAGCCGGACTGGCTAGCGCGAACCGCGGTGCGACGCTACTTACGACCGCTGTCGTAGACCCCCGCGCGTGCTGATTTCCCGCCGCCGCGGGCTCCCGCCCCCGGAGCTCCTCATGTACACGATCACCGCCCTCGGCAACTTCGACCTGCCGCGTGAGCTCTCCACGGCGACGGACGCGGACGTCGAGGCCGTCCTGAGCCGTGCAGCGAACCACGTCGGCTTCGAAGTCGACGAGATCCGCCGCGTATCGAGCGTGCTCGGCGGCTCGTGCATCGCCTGCGTCGACGTGGTCGGGTACGCAGGCGGCACGGCGATCGTCGTGGCGCGGGAGGCGTTCTGATCACAGATCGGAGTCCGCGCCCCCGGCGCAGACCCGTTACTGCGCCGGCGGGGTGGCCGGCTTCTTCTTCGGCGGCGTCTTGCCCGCGGGCTTCTTGCCGGTGCCCTTCTTCTTGCCGGTACCCTTCTTCTTCGGCGGCGGATCCTCGGTCTTGTCGCCGCTGTCGTCACCGCCCGCGGCGGCCGCCGTGTCTTTCGGCGGATCCTTGGGCGGATCCTTCGCCGCGTCGTCGGCCGGCGGGGTCGCCGATGCGCTCGCAGACGAGTCGTCGGACTTCCCCTTGGCGGGCGACGCTGGCTCCGCCGCGAGCGTCGCGAGCTCCTTCGCGATCACGTCGGCCTCACCATCGTGATAGCCGGCGTGGATGTACCGGACGGTCCCGGCGCTATCGAGGACGTAGGTGGTCGGCATCGAGTCGACCTTCCATCGATTCGCGATGGCGTGTCCGTCGTCCCAGCCGATCGCGAACGTGGCGCCGTTCGACTTCGCGAAATCGGCCACGCCGTCCGACTTGTCGTCGACGGAGATGCCGACGACCTGCACCTTGCCCTGATTCTGCTTCGCGAGCTCCTCGAGCTTCGGGAAGGACTGTTTGCAGGGACCACACCACGTCGCCCAGAAGTCGACGATCGCCACCTTGCCGGACAGCGAATCGCGCGTGATCTGGCCCTTGCCGTTCACGGTCTGGACTGAAAGATCCGGGGCGGCTTTACCCACCTCGGCAGGTCCCTTGTCATTGGACTCGGACGACCCGCCTCCTCCACCACTCTTCGGGGCAGCCGCGCTGCCACCACAACCCGCTGCCGCCGCGAGAATGAACGACAAACCTACGGCCGCGCTTGCTGTACGAAACCATGCCATGCGTCAGATCCTCCGCTCCCTAGGAGTGTAGCAAACGTCTCCTCGCAAGAAGCGCGCAAGGCTTGGGTAACGTCTCGTCGTCCTGGGCAGGCGGTAGGACCCCATTTTTTCGGCCTCCCACCTCTCGCTCCACCGGTCGCTCGGGCAACTCGCTCGATCGCGGGTCGCGAAGAAGGTCGGCGAAGACGACCCGGAGGCGTCGCTCGCAATCGCACGCCGCGCAGCGGCGCGCATGAGCTTCGAGAGCGATCCTCTCGCCGTCGCTCAGCACGCCACGGGCCTCGCGGTCGAGGAGCTCCTCGGGATGCAGCTCCACGATCACGGCGCAGCGTCGGCGACGCGCGACGTGATGCTGCGCGAACCGCTCCTGAAACGCGGCGCGGCGTGAGCGCGCGCCAGACGGCCCGAGCTCCTGCGCCACCACTCGTCGGCCTTCTCGTCGGTCCACGCGTAGGCCGACGTCGTGCTGCGGAGCTCTCGCGCGAGCGCGGCGGCGCTCTGCGGGCGCGCCGCGGGATCCTTCGCGAGGCAGCGCATCACGATGCCCTCGAGATCGCCAGGGAGCTCGACCCCGAGCCGCGCCGACGGTCGATCCGGGATCGCGTGCATCTGCTGCGAGAGGATCGCCGAGGTCGAACCGTGGAAAAGCTCGCTGCCCGTGAGGAGGAAATAGGCGAGCGCGCCGAGCGCGTAGAGGTCCGAGCGAGCGTCGGCCTGCCAGGGCTCGTTCACCGCCTCGGGCGCCATGTAGCGCGCGGTTCCCATGAACGTGCCCTCCTCTTCCGCGCGCGACGCCGGGCCGACCGTTCGCGCCAGCCCGAAATCGACCACCTTCACCTGATCGGGTACGAGGCCGCGCACGCTGATGAGGACGTTGTCGGGCTTCACGTCACGATGAATGAGGCCGAGCGCGTGGGCCTCCGCGAGCGACGCGCAGATCTGCGTGAGCAGGGCGACGACGCGTGCCGGACACTGCGGTCCGTCGAGCTGTACGAGCTGCCAGAGCGTCAGCCCCTCGATGTACTCCATCGCGTAGTAGAAGGTCCCGTCGGCAGCGCGTCCGAAGTCGTACACGTGCACGGTGTTGGGGTGCGTCAGCTGGCTCGTGAGCTGCACCTCGCGCTCGAAGCGCGCCGAGGCCTCTGCGTTCCTCGTGTTGCGGATGATCTTGATCGCCGTCGCCCGTCGCAAGAGCGCATGCCGCGCCTTGTAGACCTCGCCCATGCCGCCTTCGCCGATCTTCTCTTCGAGCGTGTACGGCCCGAGACACTTCGCACGTGCGACGTTGCGCTCGAGCCCGTAGATCCGGGTCATTGCGGCGCCGAGAACGAGGGCCTGCGCCACGACGAGAACCATGAGGACGAGGGCGGGCGCATTGGCCGAGATCGGAGCGAGCAAGGAACCTTCGGCGATCATCGGCAGCACCTCGAGTCTCACCGTTCATGTGGGAGCCAGAGACCGTTTCGGGTCACGGAGAGGCTCGTTTTGTTCGACCATGCGGTCCTGAGCTGACGCTCGTGCTCGAGGAGGAAGCATTAGGTACCGCCACCTGACTCCAGCCATCGCGAACGGATTGCGTGCCGCGATCGCCACGCTGATTCCGTTCTTCCTGGCGGCGGCGCTCGGCCGCCCCGAGCTCGCGTGGATGGCGCTCGGCGGCTGGCTCGGCACGCTCGTCGACCCGGGCGGTCTTCGCTCGAAGCGCGCCCTCGCCGTCGGGACGTTCGCCGTCGTCGGCGCGGTCGTCGTTCCGCTCTCCGAATGGTGCGCCGCATCGACGTGGGCGGCGACGGCGGTGCTCGCGCTCGTCGTCTTCGCCGGCACGCTCGCTCGTGCGCTCGGTCCCGCCGCCGCGACGGTGGGCACGATGGCGGCGATCCTGGCGGCGGTCGGAACCGCCAAGGACGGAGGCTCGTCATCGGCGTACGCCTCCGATGCGCTCGCGTTCGGCGCCGGAGCTCTCTGGGCGACCGTCCTCTCGTCGATGGTCTGGCCAGTGAGCAGGCATCGGCCCGTTCGCGGCGCCGTCGCGTCGGTCTTCGAGGCGATGGCCGACTACACGCGCGCGCTCGCGGCGAGCGCGCAGAGCGAAGAGGCCGGCGCGCATTGGGCAGAGCTCGCGGTGACGCATCATCGTCGCATCCGCGCGGCCATCGAAGACGCGCTCGCCATGTCACTCGCGGTTCGCGCGACCGGCGTTGGCGAGACGGCGGTGGGCGCGGACCTGCGCGTGCTGCTCGGGCTCGCGGAGGCGCAATTTCCGAGGCTTGCCGCGCTGGCCGTCGAGCTCGAAGGGCTCGAGCCGAGCACGCGTCCCGCCCACGCAGCGGAGACGCTTCGCTCCGTCGCCGCGAGCTACGACGCGATTCGCGAGTCGCTCGTCTCGAACACGAGCGAGCCCTCTGCGCGGACCGGCGCCGCGTCTCACGTCGACGAAGCGCACGTCACGAGCACGGCATCGCTCCTCCTCGATGGCCTCGTCGTCGAGAGTGAGCACGCGCGCGTCTTCACGAGGAGCCTCGGCGCAGCGGCCATGTATCCCGGCGAAGCGGAGAGCGAACCGCGTCGCGGTCGGGTGGAGCGCGCACGTACAGCTCTGACGAACGCCGCGCGCGAGCTACGCGACGAGCTGTCGTTCGAATCGGTCTTCTTTCGTCACGCGCTTCGCGTGACGGTGGCGGCCGTCGTCGCGTCGGTCGTCGGCCATCACATCGCGTCGCGTCCGCACTGGGTGACCATCTCGACGATCGCGGTCCTCCAGCCGTATGCCGGCCCCACGGCGAAACGGGCCGTCGAGCGCGTCATCGGCACCGTCCTCGGGAGCGCCGTCGCCGCGGTCCTGACGATCGCGATTCATGCGCCGCTCGCGCTGGCGGCCACGATGTTCCCGCTTTCGGTGGCGGCTGTCGCGACGCGCGGCCGAAGCTATCGGCTCTTCACGTTCTTTCTCACGCCGGTGTTCGTGCTGATCTCCGAGCGCCACCCGGGCGACTGGTGGACCGCCGCTGCTCGCGCGGGCGACGCCGTCGCAGGCGGCGCGATCGCGGCCGTCGCCGCGCTCGCGTTCTGGCCGTCGTGGGAGAAGACGCGGCTTCCCGAGGCCATCGATCGGATGGTGACGGCGGTGAAGAGCTACCGCGACGCCGTGGTGGCAAGCCTCGATCTGCACGGTCCCGCGGAGCGCGCGTCCGTCGAGCCCGCCATCGCAGCGGCTCGACGTGCCGTCGGCATCGCGATCGGCGAAGCGGAGGCGTCGCTGGAGCGATGGATGGCCGAGCCCCTTCGTAGCGCCGAGGAGGGCGAGACCGCGATGCAGCTCGTCACGCACGCACGACGGCTCGCGAACACGTGCACGGCGCTCGATGTGCGCGCGCTGCACGGCGTACGCGACCCCGCAGCCCGCGACCGCTACTTGCACGCGATCGAGACGTACGAGCAGGTGCTCGAACGTCGAGCGAGCCTGCTGCGCCAATGAAAAGAGCCCCGCCTGCGAACAGACGGAGCTCTTGTCGGTGCCGACGCGGGCGCTAGGCGCTCGACGTCAACGCGTGACGGAGTGGATTACCAGCGGTTGCCGCCGCGACCACCGCCGCCGCCGCCACCACCACCACCACCGCCGCGGTTCTGACGCTCTTCGGCCTCGTTGACCTTGAGAGCGCGGCCGTCGAGGAGCGCGCCGTTCATCTCGCGGATGGCCTTCTGTGCAGCCTCGGCCGTGCCGAGGGTGACGAAGCCGAAGCCGCGCGATTGACCAGTCTCGCGATCGGAGACGACGTGGACGTCGGTGACCTCGCCGAAGGCCTGGAAGGCCTGACGGACGCTGTCAGTGTTGGCGTTGAAGGAGAGGTTGCCGACGTAGAGACGATTGCCCATGAGTATTCTCGATTCGTTGCGCGACTGCGTTTGCAGGCGCGCGGTAACGGGTAACAGCGCTTGCGGAGGATTCTCCGGGCGCTTCTCAGGAGTCGTTGCCGATGCAGCGAACGTGCAATCCCGAGTGCCGAAGCCGAAAGCGAATCGGGGGAGAGGGCGTGTCGTCGTAGCGGAGAACGTCAGTGAGGAGGCGCACCCTAGCTAGCGTTGGGGGATTTGCAAGCGCGGTCGGTAATCGGGACCATTTCGACGGGGAATCGTCGTGAAGACCAGGCCGGTGACGAAGCGCACGTCGACCTTGATCGACCTCGGTGCACAACCGCTGCACATCGTGAAAGCGCCGTTCGTGCGAGAGAGCGTGAGGGCCTCGCGTGGGCGTTCGAGAACGCGGTGAAGCGGATCTTCACCGCCTTCGATGCGCTCGCGGCGGCGACGTCGCTCGTGACTCGGGTGATGGCATGAGCGCGCTGCGCTTCGCGGCGGGCGCGGCGGCGGCGGCACTCGCGCGGGCGCGTGTGCTCCGGACTGTCGTCTCGATCCGAGCCACTGCCCCGCGGGGCTCCGTTGCGAAGCCGCCAGCGGCGTGTGCAAACGCTGAGCGGCACACCTTGCCGCAATGGCGCATTCGCGCTCAAGACATCGATATTCCAACCGAAGATGCATGTCATTTTGTGCCGCTGCGCCGTGATGTGCCGGCCGCAGCTCGAGTGAAAAAAGCGACGTAGTTCGCCACAAACGGGCTCCCACCGCCCGTTGGCGGAGTACGTTGGCGTCTCCGCGGGAGCGCCCGCGAGAAATGCCCGCGAACGCCCCGGAAGCCCGTCCTTCGCCCCCTGCCGCCAAGGGTGACGCGCCAGCTGCGCCGGCCAAACCGAGCGTGAGGCCGGGATCTGGGCCGGAGGCCGCGACCGCGCCGCCGAGCTCGGCACCGCCGTCGCAGCTCGCGCACGTCCACGCCGCGAACAAGTGGGCGCTCACGATCGGCGCGATCGGCGTCGTCTTCGGCGACATCGGTACGAGCCCGCTCTACGCGATCAAGGAATGCTTCAGCCCCGACAACCCGCATCACATTGCGCCGGACCCGGCGAACGTCCTCGGTGTGCTCTCGCTCGTCTTCTGGTCGCTCACGATGGTCATCGTCGTGAAGTACCTGTCGTTCATCATGCGCGCCGACAACGACGGCGCCGGCGGCATCCTCGCGCTGCTCTCGCTCGTGCCCGCGAAGAAGGGCAAGGGCGGCCCTGGCTTCCTGCTGATGCTCGCGCTCTTCGGGACTGCGCTGCTCTACGGCGACGGCGTGATCACGCCCGCGATCTCCGTCCTCAGCGCCATCGAAGGCATCGAGGTCGCGACCTCGGCGGCAAAGCCCGTCGTCCTTCCGCTCACGATCGGCATCATCGTCGCGCTGTTCGTCGTGCAGCGATGGGGAACGGGCGGCATCGGCAAGGTCTTCGGTCCGACGACGCTCGTGTGGTTCGCCGTCATCTCGGTGCTCGGCGCGCACCAGATCGCGATGAGCCCGGACGTTCTGCTCGCCATCGACCCGCGGCACGCCGTCCACTTCTTCGTGCAGAACGGAGGACACGGCTTCCTCGTGCTCGGCTCGGTCTTCCTCGTCGTCACCGGCGGCGAGGCGCTCTACGCCGACATGGGACACTTCGGGCGCGGCCCCATCCGAATCGGCTGGTACGCGGTCGTCTTTCCGTCGCTCCTCCTCAACTACTTCGGGCAGGGTGCAAAGCTCCTGCACGATCCCTCGGCATCCAGCAATCCGTTCTACTCGCTGGTCCCGGGCTGGGCGCTCTACCCGGTCGTCGCGATCGCGACCGCCGCCACCGTCGTCGCATCGCAGGCCCTCATTTCCGGCGCGTTCTCGCTCACGCAGCAAGCCGTGCAGCTCGGCTTCTTCCCGCGCGTGACGATCGTTCACACGTCGAAGTCGACGGAAGGCCAGATCTACATCCCCGAGATCAACACGGCGCTCATGCTCGCGTGCATCGGCTGCGTGCTGCTCTTCAAGTCGTCGACGGCGCTCGCTGCGGCATACGGCATCGCCGTCACGGGCACGATGTCCATCACGACGGTCGTCTACTACGTCGTCGTGACCAAGACCTGGGGCTGGTCGCCGCTGAAGGCCGGCGCGCTCGCAGGAACGTTCCTCGTCTTCGACCTCGCGTTCTTCGGCGCGAACGCCGCGAAGTTCGTCGACGGCGGCTGGTTCCCGCTCGCGATCGGCCTCGCGATCTTCGCGGTCATGACGACCTGGAAGCGCGGGCGTCGCGAGCTCGCCGAGAAGTTCCGCGCGACCATGCTCCCGCTCGAGGTGTTCCTCTCCGATCCGGAGCTCGCGAACGCGCTGCGTGTCCGCGGCACCGCGGTCTTCATGGCGTCGAGCGCGGTGGGTACGCCGCCGGCGCTCCTCCATCATTTCAAGCACAGTCAGTCGCTCCACGAGCAGATCGTGCTCCTCACCGTCGAAAACGTCGCGGTGCCCGAGGTGTCCGCCGATGCGCGCACGACCATCGTGGACAAAGGTCACGGCGTCGTACACGTCACGCTGCGGTACGGATTCATGGAGCACCCCGACGTCCCGCGCGCTTTGCGCGCGACGCACCTCGCGCTCGATCCCGCCCGCACGAGCTACTACCTCGGCCGCGAGACGCTCCTCACCGACGGACCGTCGAAGATGGCGCGCTGGCGGAAGTGGCTCTTCGCGTTCATCTCGCGCAATGCGCGCCCCGCGACGTCGTACTTCGCGCTGCCCGCGAACCGTGTCGTCGAGCTCGGCCAGCAGATCGATCTCTGATCTGGTGTGAAGGTTGCCTCTCCCGGCCGTCGGAAGAGGAGGCATCCCATGCCGGAGAAGAAGACCATCGAACGCGCGAACCGCGACAAGCGCGCGGGGAAGGCGCCGAGCACGCAAGCCGGCGAGTTCGTGCGCGAGGAGATCGAGCACGTTCGCGAGGGAAAACACGGCGCGCGCAACACGAAGCAGGCGATCGCGATCGGCCTGTCGAAGGCGCGTCGCGCCGGGGTCGAACTGGAACCGCCGAAGAAGGGCGCGGCCTCCGGGCGCACGCGGAAGCAGGCGCAGCGCGACATCGCGAAGGGCCGGAGCGCCAAGAAGAAGAGCTCTTCACGGCGCGCCTCGCCTTCGCCCACGCGATCGCGCGCGACGAAGCGTGCGCTGAAGCGGGAGGGCAGCTCGGCCGCGTCGCCGCGCGCTCTCTCCCGACAGGCACGCGGCGCCGCGACGCGACGCCGGAAGCGAGGCGCCACCACGCGCCGCGCGACGCCGCGTGCACGTGGACGCGCCAGCGCCGAAGCGTGACCGCCGACGCATCATGCGCGGCGCGTCAGGTGCGACGGCTGACGTAGCGACGGAACGTCGCGCCACCTACACTCCGGGAGCGCAGCCATGCGGTTCGCTCTCGGATGTATGCGGCTCTCGACCGACCGGGATCGCGATCGCGACCTCGATCGCGCCGAGGCCACGCTGCGTGCCGCGCTCGACGCCGGGATCCGGACGTTCGACACCGCCCATGCGTACGCGCTCGATCAGAGCGAGCTCGGCCACAACGAGCGTCTCGTCGCGCGTGTGCTGCGCGCGCACGGCAATGGCGCGCAGGGCGAGGCCGGTCACGATCACGTTCGCGTGATCACGAAGTGCGGAATGCGCCGTGACGCCGGCGCGTGGATCCCCGACGGACGCGCGAGTCGCATCGCGCAGGACGTCGCCGAGAGCCTCGAAGCGCTGGAAGGCACGACCATCGACACGCTGCTGCTCCACGCGCCGGATCCGCGCACGCCTCTCGCGACGAGCGCGCGGGCGCTCGCACGACAGCTCGACGAAGGCCGCGTCCGGCGCGTCGGCGTGTCGAACGTCTCGCGCAAGCAGCTCGAAGAGCTCGCGCGTCATGTGCCGATCTCCGCGGTCGAGGTCGCGATCGGCGCATACGACGACCTCGCGTTGCGAAGCGGCGTCGTTGCGTATTGCGAGGCGCATGGCATCGACGTGCTCGCGCATGCGCCGCTCGGCGGACCGCCGCGCGCGGCGCGCCTCGCGAAGGATCGCGCGCTCGGGGCCGTCGCGAAGCATCATGATCCGGCGACGGCGATCGAGGTCTTCCTCGCGTACCTCCTCGCGGTGTTCGCGGCGCGCGGAGAACGCGCAGAACGCGCGGAGAAGCAGGGCGCGGGCGCGTTCCTCCCGGTCATCGGCGCGCGCCGTCCCGAGACGATCGCGAGCCTCGCCGCGGCGTCGAAGCTGGCGCTCTCGGAGTCGGACCTCGCGACCATCGACGCGCGGTTCCCGGTGCTCGCCGCGCGACGCCGAGCGGCGACCGCGAGCCCGACCACGACCCCGACCGCGACCCCGACCCCGACCCCGACGGCCGGCGCGACGGCGTCCGGCGCCGCGATGCCAAGCGGCGCTCGCGAGGTCGTGCTCCTCATGGGGGTGCCCGGAGCCGGGAAATCTCGCGCCGCCGAGGCCCTCGTCGCGCGCGGCTACGAGCGACTCAATCGCGACACGCTCGGCGGCACGCTCCGGGGCATCGTTCGCCGTCTCGACGAACGACTGCACGCAGGCGCCACGCAAATCGTGCTCGACAACACCTACGTGACCCGGGCGACGCGTAACGACGTCATCCGCATCGCGCACGGTCACGGAGCCCAGGTCCGCTGCGTCTTCTTCGATACGCCGCCGCACGAGGCGCAGATCAACGTGGTCCGCCGGATGATCGCGCGCTTCGGGAGCGTGCTCGAGCCCGCGGAGCTGTCGTTGCGCTCGCGGGAGGATCCCGCCGCCCTCGCGCCGAGCGCCGTCTATCGCATGACGCGCGAGCTCGAGCCGCCCGCCGAGGACGAAGGCTTCGCGGCGATCGAGATCGTCCCGTTCGTTCGCGAGCACGCCGCGCCTCCAGGACGACCCGGTGCGGCGATCTCCCTCGACGCTCCCGAGGAGAGCATCGCAGCGGCCGTCGCGGCAGCTCCTGCCGACGCCGCGTGTCTGCTCTTCGCGTGGCGGCCCGGCCTGGACGACGTCGCCCGCGAGCGAGCGCACGCTGTCGCCGCCGACCTCGCGCGCACCACCGGCAAGATCGTGGATATTGCATTCTGCACGCATCCCGCAGGCCCGCCGGTGTGCTGGTGCCGCCCTCCCCTGCCCGGCCTGTGGCTCGCCTTCGCCCATCGGCACGGGGTCGACGCGCGACAGAGCGTGCTCAGCTCGTCGAGCAACGCCGATCGGTCGTTCGCCCGCGCGCTCGGCCTGCGCCACGACTGACGCGCGCGACGCGCGCGGCTCAGGTCGGCGCGCCGGCCTCGAGCCATGTACGAATCGCATCCGTTGCGAGCCCGAGATGCTCGAACCCGGGCACGATGAGGTCGCGAAACGCCAGCAAGAGCGCGTTCTCGACCGACTCCACGCGAGGTGCACCGTGCGCGGCCAGCTTCGCATCGCTCCCGTACGTCCGGTTCGTCTCCCGCCACATGCGGAGGTTCGCGATCGCCATCGCGGGAAGCCATCGCTCGACCTGATCGAGCATCTTGCGATCGAGCGATCCGAGCAGCGCCCAGCCGATGCGCGCGTGATCGATCTCGTCGGAGAGCAGCTCGCGCAACGCAGCGCGCGCGAGCGGCGCG